>ENA-ORTQ01001207-ORTQ01001207.1-human-gut-metagenome-genome-assembly--contig:-NODE-1207-length-28340-cov-4.010005_pt1 | contig 28340 bp, 30 predicted proteins | sample MGYA00241912_ERZ509188 | MGnify/ENA primary metagenome ERZ509188 (study PRJEB26280, sample SAMEA2338849) | human gut metagenome | biome: human gut; feature: human-associated habitat; material: faeces...
GTGTAAGATTGGCAGTCCATTATTAAGTTTTTTATTATGTTCCCTTTGTACACCGTTGCAATCCAACCGTTAAAACATAACTCCAGATAACAGTATTTGCAGAGAAAAGTTCTCTGGGAACTGAATATCGAGCCGTCAAACGATAGGCAACCATAAAAACAGTCGCCGGGATGAAATAAATCATTATCTGGTCGAGGTTATTGATAAGATATTCGATGTTCATAAACACTCCTGATTATTCGTCGGTAGGCTTGCGCCTTTTCCCGCTTCTGTCTGAATATAATAGCGGGATAGCCAATCGAGAATGGCTGCCAACGATTATTTTTCTTCGATTAAAACGATTAACTCGTCTGCGATTATTCTTACTGTTAGCCATTTCGACTTTCGTATTTTGTTGATACATAATATCTCCGCCAATCTTTATTTCTGGAGACATTATACATCTTTCCGTTTTGCCTGTCTACTTTATTTGAACAGCTCAGCGAACAGTTTACTTGCGCTGCTTCTTACATCCTCATCAAGGTAAATGCACCCAAAGGACTTCTCGCCGCGCAGTTCATTACACATCTTTACCAGTGGATTGTTCGCAGTTCTGTCCACCAGTGACTGACCATAATCGCCGCTCAAAAAGATACGGCTGTTCTGTCCGAGACGAGTTCCTACAAGTCGAATCTGTGCTTCAGACAAGTCTTCCGCCTCGTCCACAAGCATAATCGTGTCGTTGTAGGTCGTGCCCTTCATATAATATGGGATATTCGTATCAAGCTGGCCGCGCTGACGAAGAGCTTCAAGCTCAAACTCGCCGCCCTTCAGCTGCTGCTCAATCGGCAGAAAGAAGTTGCGCGTCTTGTCTTCAAGCGTGCCCTTCAAATATCCTACCGGAGCGCCTTCACCGGCAGGCTCGCGGATTCCTAACAGCTTGCTCTGGTTGCCCTTTTCGAGCACATGATACAGTCCCATCTGGGTTGTCAGGAAAGACTTGCCGCTGCCGTAAGTGCCGAGGATTGCCACAATGTCAATGTCACGGTTCATCAGCAGATCAAGAGCGCAGCGCTGGAGCGAATTCTTTCCCTTCAAATAGCCGGAGTGCGGCAGACGCAGTTCAACAAACTTCTCGCCGTCGAATCGCATTTCGCTCGTCTTACCGGTCTCCGTGTCCGTCAGCAACAGATACTGATTCGGGAACAGGGTAGAGGTGTCGAGCTGCTCCATATACTGGTTGATTTCGTCGGAAGTGCCCGCGAACTGAACATATCCGGTATAGATATCATCCTCTACATCAGAAGATGCTACTTCTATGTGATACAATCCTCGCGCAATACAGCGACAGGAGAGATCATCCGTCACGAATACAATCGGCTCTGCCGCGCGGGTCTGTGCCGCATCGTAGCAGATAAGGTAGTCCGGAGAACCGTCATGCAGAGCGATAGAAGTGCTCGGAATCACCGTAGCGTAGTTTGCTACCGTGTACATCTCTGGGTGACCGTCCAGCAGTCGGGTCACCTTGCGAGCCTTATGCTTGACCTCGGCATCCTTGCTGCGGCTGGTCTTGATATTCTCCAGCTCGCGCAACGTCACCATAGAGATGTAAAAAGGCTCCGCGAACGCACGTTCACCGGCGTTTAGCAGAGCACAAGTGTCATAGAATTTCTTCATCACAGCACCTCATCCACAAGACCATACTTGAGCATATCGTCCGAGTCCATGTACCACTCGTAGCGTTCCATGCGCTCGTATTCATCCTCCGTGATCTTGGAATGAGAGAGTGTGTAGTCGCGAAGACGCTGTTCAAAGCGTTCCGTAAACTTAAACGTATCCTTCACCGACGAGCTCGTGCCTTCCATATAGCTGGAGCCACCGTGCAGCAGGGCAGTGGAGTGCTTGAAGCACTTTTTGGTTACATTCGGGTTTCTGTATCCGGCCATCAGAAAATAGCCGCCCATCGAATAGGCGTGGCCGGTCACCAAAATGGTTGTCGGAGTCTTGAGATTGTCAATAATATCACAAAGAGGCATGCCGTCAAACAACGAGCCACCGCAGGTGTTCAGTACAATCGTAATTGGCTTGCCACTGCCGTCGTTGTCCATCTCCAGTAAGGGAAGCATGACGCTCTCGACAATACGGTCGTCAACCTCATCGTTGAATACGATGCGGCGATCCTGCAAACCCTTAAAATACTGATAGGTGGACGGGTCCATTGCGTCTTTTGCAATATTCTCCAGAAAAAGTTCCATTTATGGTCTCCTTAAATTTTGAAAGATTTTTTGAGCGAATGCTCATTTGAATGAGGTTACCCTCAAATATTGGCTAAAAAGCCGGCGCGAACCACAGAAATAAGCTCGCTGGAACCGTTAAGGTCTGCAACCGCAGCATCATAGAACTTACGCGGATGCATCCACGGATAATCGGCATTGTTGAATACGTTCGGCGCACCGGTGTCATTTAACATCTGAGCAAAATATCCTGGAGGGGGAGGAGTTCCTCTTCTCTGCGGTGTATTTGCTGATGCCATATCGTATATGTTGATTTGATAAGCACCCGCCGGATTCACTACAAGATTCGTTCCGAGATCGTATCTACGCCAATACATAACGGGAAGATAACTTCCGTAGATATCTATCGACTCTCGTTCTTGAATCTTTTTCTTGACCAGATTTGCAACCTGATTATTCAACGTCGCTTTCGCTGACCTTTTAGCAGCAGCCTCCAGAGCTGCAAGACTCTTAAAAGTCTTCATAAGTCGCCTCCAATCACTTTTCGGCTTCTTCTGCCTCCGCGGCACGTTTATTCTCAAAGAACTTGCTCAGTCGTTCGCTGGCCGGCACATCGTTATAAACCTGTACCATTGCGCTGTTTGCCCAGCCGACTACATCGGTAATGTCGCTCTCGGACATACCGTCGCGTACCAGATTGGACACAAAAAGGTGCCGCATAGAGTGCCAGTAGAACGGTTTAACCGTGAATCGGTCAATCGTCTGCGCCCAACTGTTCAAAGTTTCAGCCGAAGCCTGCTCGTAACCTTTATCTGTTTTGGTCACGAACAGCCACTCGCTGTTAATGCTGAGGTCTTTACGCTGCTGTAACCAGCGTTTCAGGTACGGGTCAAATCCTGATTTTATAACGTAGCAGTCGATCATCTTAGCACCCTTGGTCAAAACCTTCTCAGGAGTGCAGTAAAAATAGTCGAAAACCACGTTCTCAGGCTTAAACCAGTCTACTTTGAAACGAGTCAGTTCAGCCTTGCGGCGACCGCTGTAGACCGCCAGAGCAAGAGCACAGGCAATCTGAAACTTGCCCGCCTCAGTCAGCTTCTGCAGAATGACCTCCATCTCCTCGGTGGAGAAGACGCTCTTCTCACGGACGGGCGTATTCTGCGGGTTCTCAATCTTGCGGATAATCGGACGGAAGTCCTCGTATTCATCGTCAAGAATGTTCTCGATATAGTTCGAGAGAGAAGAAAGCGCCGCCTTTACACGGCGCACACGGGCAGGGGAGTTACCGTTTTCATTGATTAGCCAGTTCTGGAGAGACACAATCTCTCGCTTTTTCAAATCAATAAACGACTTATTCCCGCAGTGCTGGAGCACATAAGTGAATACGATAAGCAAGTCGCTCTTGTATCCTTTAATCGTGCCTTCGCTGCGTTTCAGAGAACGAAGATACTCCAGAAAATCATTCATCAACTGAATGTTCTCCGGATTTATCTGCTTCGTCAGCTCCGGAGAGGTCAGTTTGTTCATCTGTGTCTGGCGTCCCATCTTCACCCTCCTTTCCGAAAAGGCCGTAGACGAGGTTGTCCGCTGCGGAATCATCCAGTGTGCCGGACAGCAGTGCCTTCGCAGTATCAACATCAATGCCGGTAATCACATTCTTCAGACCGCTCATCAGGTCTGTCGCCGCGTCTGCGATGCGGTCAAACGGGTTGGACTGGGTCATTGCCTGCATCAGTACCAACTCGGTATCAATCGCGGCGTTAATCTGCTTGTAACAAGCCTCTTCCAGCTCAGCCAGCTTTTCCTCGCCGATAACCTCTGCAATCAGAGTATAGATATCGGTCTTATACAACAGAGCAGCTTCAAAGCCACCATCCAGTGAGATATGCAGGTCAGTGCAAATCTTCACGACAGCGGAGCGGAAAGCCCAGTCAACCAGACCAAAATTGCGGCCGTCACCGTCATCAATATGCTGGCCGACCTCATTTACAATAGTCGCACGCATCTTCGGGGTAATCAGCGGCTTAATCTTGATTGGAATAATGGTCTCGCCGATAGTGAGATCCTTGGTTACAGACTCTACATACGGAGTCAGAGCCGCCATAATATCAGTCTTCTTGGACATTTTTTTGTTCCTCCAGAATTTTAAGATGAGCCAGCGCGATGCAAAGCGCGTCGGCTTCGTCCGTCTCCACGGACAGGTTATAGGTTTCGCGAATCAGGTCGATAGCCTGTTGTTTCAGATTTTCGCGAGTGACGCGCCCTTGCTTAAAGCCGAGCACCTTGCGCCACTGGGTAGGCAGGTAAATCGTTACGGGAATCTGAAAAATGTGACAGTATCCCAGAATGACACCCTGTAGTCGGGCAAGAACAATAAGTGCCTGCGCCGATTTCATGTACATAACATCTTCGACAACCACTTGGTCGGGCTTGTATTTTGTGATGACATCACGGATAGCAAAACACATCTCCGTAAAGCGTATACTGCCATCTTTCTGGCTGTGCAAGTCGATCATTCCGTGACGGACATATTTACCGTCCTCAAAAACAGCCCAGCCGGTTATCAAGGTTGATTGGTCAAAACTTAATACGCGCATTGGATTCACTCAACCTTATCCAATACACGCGCAATGACCGCTGCGAGCTCCTCTCGGGTTACAGCAGCCTTTGGTCGGAACTTCCCGTTCGCGTCTCCCTGCATAACGCCGGATAAAACCATCTGCTCAACATAAGGTCGTGCCCAGCTTGCAATTTCGTTCTGGTCGGCCAGCTTCGCGAGCGGGTCTTCTTTCAGATACACGCAGAACACATTGTCAACCGGTCGGTTTTCAATCGGCGTATTCATAACCTTGTTCTCGTGCATCTTGCAGACAGAGCCTCCGCCATCGAGGTTCATCGCATACTGAGCATCGTATTCAACGAAGATTTTCGCCATCTCAGCAAACTTCATGCCCGGTTTGTCTACCGTCAGGATGAGAAGCGTTCCATCCTCACGAACACCCACAGCCGAGCGCAAGGTTAAGTAGTTGAGGTTAGAAGCATTGCCGTAAACGGTGTTTGCCTTGCCGTTAATAACGAGCATAGGGTATGCGGTCATGAAATATTTCCACTTCCGCGCCTTGTCAGTTCCGTATACCAACTTCGCCGGGTCGCTGCCAATCACACCCATACCTGTAAAGCCGTTCTGGTAGTTCTGTTCCTTTCCGTCGCAGACAAAGGACATAACGTTGTGCCCGGTGGACATATTAAAGAGACCGCCGTTAATCATAATCTGCGGTTTCTTTTCCTTACTGGAATAGTAACTGCCGAGTGTCTCTTTCGGGTCGGCGCATTTTTCAAAAGCCACAGCCTCAATCGAGTTGTGCGGCACGATGTCAAGCTGTGTGTAGCTGTTGATTTTTACCGTCTGAAAAGGTTTGTAATCGGTTAAAGCCATTCGCGTTCGCCTCCGTTCAAAAAATTTTCGTTTTATTTGCGAAATGTAAAGAAACCGAGGACAAAAACGGTCATTCCTCGGTTGATACGCTTACATCCGCGTCATATACATCCTCAGCAGGACGCGAATCCTCATAGGTGATGGTCGGAGTCTCCTCGACAACGGGAGCTTCTACGACCGGTTCCTTCGCCGCAGCTTCAGCGGCTTTGCGTGCGCGAACAGTGTCTACCCAGATGTTCCAGCATTCAGGTGAGCATGCTACAGCACGCCAGCTGCCGATCTGTTCACACATATCGCAATGGTGATACTTTTTACCGCAGACTTTGCAGACTGCGTTCAGATATTCAGCCATGATAGTTTCCTTTCTTATTCAAAATTGGCAGAGATGGTTGGATTCGAACCAACGGAAATCCGACGGTCAAAACGTCGTGTCTTAAACCTCTTGACGACACCTCTATATAAAAGGGAGGCTCGAAAGCCTCCCGATGAATCAGATAACTTAGGCTACCAGATAGATGTTCCAGAGGGTCTTGTCCTTGGCGCATACGTCGGTCAGAGTCTTAGCGCTGAATGCATGAACAGCCGGCTCGTCACCGATATCCAGAGTGTAGTTGCCGTCGATCTTAGCCTTCGGAATCTCGAGGATTGCATGGTGCTTGATGTTCTCGTCGCACTTCTCAGCAACGGTGCAGTCAACCAGAATGCGTGCATTCTTAGAGAAGTTGTCTGCGATGTTGGAAATCTTGCGGCCCTCGGTGATCTCGTGGTCGTAAGCAACGTAGATCTCGGAACCCTTCTTCAGGTCATCAGCTGCGAAGGTGATGGTCTTCTCTGCAGCGTTTACGGTGAAGGACTTGCCCTTAACCGGGGTATCAGCAACAACAGTGTACTCAGCACCCTGCGTGCCATCGCTTGCAACCAGCCAGATGCGCTTAACCTCAGCACCCTCAACGCCTACCGGAACGTAGGACAGCTTAGCGGTGGTGTCGGTGTCCAGCTCAACGCGCTCGAAGTTCGGAACCTGAATCTTGTTGTCCTCAGATGCCTCTTCAATGTCAGTACCAGCCTGAGCAGCCAGCAGACCAGCTACGAGGAATGCGTTGTTCCAAGTAATCGTTGCAGCCTTGTTACGGTCGAGGGATGCGAGCAGCATGCCCATCTTACCGGTAACATCGCTGGAATCAACGGTGTTCTCCAGAGAACCATCCTTAATCTGGTCGCACAGTGCGTACAGCTCACCGGTGGTGATGTCGTAGATAGACGCCAGATCGAAGGACTCCAGAAGGAAATTCTCCATATTCATAGTGTGTCTCTTCCTTTCTTTAGTTTGAGTTAGTAAAGGAAACCTCAACTCAGGTTCCCTAACCAGTTCAGAGCGTCATCGCTGATGCTCTTTTTATCCAACGTGCCGGCATACAATCCGGCCGTCAGTTGCCTTGCTTCGGTGATTTTCTGTGTCCGCTTTAAGCTGTCATAAAACACAAAAATCCGCACATCCCAAACCGTATCGGGGTTGTATTTGAACCCCTCATGGTTACAAAGTGCGGAAATCAAAGGGAACAGGACAGATTCAAAGTGTGGGTGGCGGCGAGCGTACTTTGCAGCACGTCTCTCCTTAGCCAGCATATATTCTCTGTCATGCTCGGTTACCGTCTTGACGATCTTCTTCGTCATCGAATGCATCTGACGAATGAATGACGTGATCTGTTGATAGACCGCATTGTCAACGACGGATTGTGTTTTAGGATTGTATAAGCGAAGCTGACCGTCCTGCGGATTGAGCTGCGGCTCATAAGCAGACAAGTCTAAATCTCCGAGTAAAATACGGGTATCATCTGGTGTTAAGTTGCGAGTGAGCATCAAGAACAGTTGAAAGTCCGTGATCTCCTCGTATCGGATACCCATGTCATCAAGTGCCACCATAAAGTCGCTCGGCGAACCACAGATAGCGGAAAGCATCTGAAAATAACGCTCTTCGCCAAAATCTGCAATCTCTCCGAGTGTCGGCTGCCGCACTTGGATTAAGTCATTGATGACCAAAGGGTCGCCTCGGTACATTTTCAGGTCATTCAATGAATATTGGCCTGCCCATTCTTCAGGTCATTGCCGCGAATTGCGGTAAACTGCAATGTTCTGAAATAGTATTGCTGAGCAGACATAACGCCCTCCTGCTCATTTACGAGTTTCAAACGGAACATGCCGAGGCTGCGGTTCCAGTTGAGCGTTTCGGAAATATCTCCGGCGAGAATATCGGTGCGCGTACCTTTCTGTCCTTCTACCTTCATATTGGTAATCGGGCAAAAGGCCGTCACCGTTACAAGCAGCTGCTTGAATCGGTCGTTCTCCAGCGGGCCATTGGAGTCAATGGTCACACCGATGAAAGTGCCAACCTCCTCCTGAATATTAGCCAGCTTTACATACGGGAAAATACAAACCCATTCAGCGGTATCTGGGCAGTCAGGGTCAACCTGCTCGTTGTCCAGAATTTCAATGATTTCAGGATTGGAATACAGCAGCTTGATAATCTCTCGCTTGAGCTTCGTCACTTCGGACTGCTTGTCTCCGTTTCTCACGAAACCACCTCCACATCCAGACTTCCTTTGATCTCGCCATGCTTAGCGATAAGCTGAACCACAACGCCTTGCAATTCGACAAAGTCCATAGCCGCCAGACGGGCAAAAGCGCCGCTCGGTGTCAATGTGAATTTGTCCATCAGTACGCCGTCCACAGCAATACTCCACTCAAACTCAGCGTCAAGAATCTCATTGTCCGCGCCGTCATACAGATGTGCGGTGAACTTCTTAGCTGAACCGCCTTGACGAATCGTTGCGTTACCGTTGTAGGTAAACGTAATTTTTCCGTCATCGGCAGGAGAGGGCGTTGGGTCTGGCATTTGCGCCGGTTCAACATAATCGCAAAGGAGCAAGTCCTTGCGGTCGGTCTTGGGGTTGTAAAGGTCTTGTGTTACGTTGAGCACCAAGAATCCGCGAATCTCGCCGCTTTGGTAAGAACGCGCGGTAATGGTATCGACAGCAGTAACCTTGTACGTTTTCGGACTTTCGCCGATGATTTCGAGCATGAATCGCTTGTCTACGTCGATAAGAGAGGTCTCTTCGTCGAACGTAACCTGAATTTTGTACTCACGACTGGAAACCGTGAGCGGTTTTGACTCATCCAGATTGGAGTAATACGGTTTTTCGGCCGTAACCCACCGGCGAAGGATTTCGCCGGTATGGCGATTCTGCCAGATGAGCTCGCGGTTACAGAGCTGCATAATGCCCTTGGTGTATACTTCTTTGTTCTGATCAACTTCTGTGATCAGCCACTTGGCATTAAGTGCATCTACCACATCGCCCGCATAAAAGGTTTCGCCCGGATAGGCGTAGATACGGCGGGTGTTGGTAACGCTCTTGTTTTTTGCCACAATTAGTTCTTGTTGTTTTCCATTGACCTTCGCTTCCGGCTGATAATCAATCGAATCTTTGAAGTGATTTGCAAAGTCCTTTTGAAGAGCAGCAATACGCGAGTCTTTGGCGTAAGTGGCTTCTTTGCCGAAACAAATCCAACGGTTTTTTTCCAGCGCGTTCATCAACTTTCCTCCGTTTCGTAGGAGGTATAGTCAATACTGCGCTGCTTACCGGTCGTTCGGTCTCTGCGAGCATAACGGTCGAGCTTAACCTTGTTCTCCTCTACGACCGTATTGTACATAGCCATAAAGGTCTTTCGGTCATTAGCAGGGGAGAATACCTGAAGGTCGCTCGGCGTATATTGGTGCTGGAATGCACGGAGCTTGGAAACATCTCGCTTCAGATAGCCCTCATACATCAGGTTGGCGAGAAGGTCGATTTCGAAGGGAGTTAAGTCAGCAGTGAAAAACTCCTTTTGTTTGCGCCCTTCGCCTTCCGTATAGGTGTCAGTGAAGTCGATTTCAGCATCGCATTCCATCTGCATTCTGATTGCGGCGTCGCGGAGCAGAGCTTTTGCTCGCTGAAGGGCAAGCATGTAACTCTCTTCATCAGTCGCTTCATAGTAGTTGAAAAAGTCACGATCTTCTTCGATCAGGTCGAAAAAAACATCGTAGACAGATTCACAAGGAGTGGACATTGGGCGTACACCTCCTCGTGTTTACTCAGCGTCGGTCTTTGCAGCCGGAGCAGCCTTCTTGCGAGTGGTCTGCTTCTTCGGTGCGGGTGCAGACGCAGTCTGCATAGCCGCCAGCTGTGCCTGAAGTGCAGCCATCTGTTCCATCATCGCCGTAATGCGCGGGTCTTCGTCTTGCTTTGCGCGTTCCTTCGCCTTGCCAAGATTGATCTCAGAGTTGCGGACGCCGCGGTTGATCTCATCGTAACGCTGGTTGATAATATCGATCATGCGATTGGAGATTTCCGCACCATCATCGTTCTGCAGAGCCACCATATGACTGCGAACACGATGAATCTCCGCAACATCGGCAATCTTCACGAACCGCGCCGCTGCATCCATATCGTTTTCACGAATGATGCGGTCGATCTCTTCATCGAAGAGAACCGTGTCCTTCCAGTTGTCGAGATAAAGCGCATGATAAATACCATCTCGCTCATTCTCATCAAACTGAACACGACCATTGCGGAACACCGGTGTGCGCGAGTTGATGTATTCCACATCAGAGAATGGCATCGTCAGAACCGTTGGGACCCCACGGCTGCCTTCCAAATAATACTCTCGGAACTGACCGGGAAGATTGATAGAACTGATGCTGTGATTAAATACCTTTACTGGGGTATCTGCTTTGTAATTCAAGATTTAGTCTCCTTAGATTTATTTTTGGGCGGACTATTGTCCGCCCGAACACCAAGGTGGATTACTTAGCGTAAACTACCTTTGCTGCCTTGGAAATGTCAGTGATGACAGAACCGAACGAGTAGCCAGAAACCTTGATGTGAATCTGCTCGTTGTTGATGTCGGTCTCCTGCAGAGTGCGGGTCTCGCCACGAGTGATGACCTTACCGATTTTGCCAGCAGCAGCGAACAGGCGCTTGTCAGGAATAATGAAGTTGCCGTTAGCCAGCTTCTTTACACCAGACAGACCGAACAGACGGCAGCCAGCGTACAGTTCAAACTTGCCGAGCTTGTTGTACTGGTTCTTCACCTCGTTGGACAAACCGGTTACTGCAGACGGCAGTTTGGTCAGGCCAACAATGTACTTGTTCTGACCAAAGATAGCCGGGGTTTCACCATTCTCAGCAACATCCATCAGGTAGGTTGCCAGATTGCGAGAAACCGTATCAGACGGAACAGCCTCAGCCTCGTTGAATACGTTGTCGCCATCAGCCAGAGCCTTGTCGATAACGTTGATGATGCGAGCAACGCGCTCCAACTCAAACGCCTCGTTGATGTAGGCGATCAGATTAGCTACGGTCTTGTAGCCGCCGCGACGGATGTCCTCCAGCTTCAGAGAGGTCTCAGCCTGCAGAGAGCAGAAAGTCGGCTTCAGAACCTTGTGGTCAATGAAAGAACGCGGTACGTTGCCGCCGGTGATTGCGTCATATACCTCGATGGTGTTCTTCGGGTCAACGGTTACACGGTAATCATCAAACTCGCCGATGGAATCGGTGTCGAACAGCATATCAATCAGCTCGGACGGAGCAGAAACGGTCTCCGGAGTGAAGGTCTTGGTAATCAGAGCAGACAGCTCGTGATCCTTATCATAGCCGGTCTTGCCCAGCTCCTTTACCCAAGCGTCGGTAACTGCGGAGATTTCCTTGTCCTCAGCAGACAGCTCAGCCGGGGAATACTTTACAGCATTTGCCCAGTCCAGAACACGGCCAGACTGATCCATAATTGCACTGATTTCAGTGTTCATGTGTATCTTCCTTTCTTCGAAAAATAGAAAAGAGGAGTACAAGACTCCTCAAATGTAGTTGGTTTACAGGGTTTACGCTACGGTAGAAACCTCTACACGCGCGATCTTGCCCATCTTGATACCGGTCGGATCAGAGTAGATGCCGCGGTACTCGTAAGCGTACTGACCAGCAGTTGCCTTTACGAACTTGCCGCCCTTAGCCTGCAGCTTGTCGCCAGCCTGCAGGGTCTCGGTGTCCAGCTCGGAAGTAGCATACATCTCACCCGGCAGGGTCTGGATAACGCGAACGCGCTCGCCAGCTGCAGCCTCCTCGAACTCGCCGTCGGTCGGCTCAACGATAGAGTAGATGCCCTCATACTTTGCGTTTACGTCGCACAGCTTGGTGCCGAGACCTTCTGCGGTTGCCTTTACGGTCTGGTCCTCAGAGTCAACGTCTACCGGTGCGCCCTTCTTAACAACTGCGGAAGTCAGAAGCAGCTCAACGGGCTTGCCCTGTACAGTTTCAAGCTCTCGAATCATGTCAATTTCTCCTTTTCTTTTGATTTTAGTGGCGCAGGAACGCACGCATCAGAGATACGCCGTCTGCGGACGGTTCATTGACCGTCAGGTTGGAAGTATTGGACAGCTGAACCTGCGGTGCAGATACAGTTGCCTGAATCTGCTGTGCCTGTGCGGAAACCACACGGTCAGCAATCATCATCTTCAGCGCGGATTCATCCAGTTCGCTGAAAATCTTCATCATTTCCTCGCTCTGCAGCTCCTCTTCGGTGAACTGCTTGGAATTCTCTGCATAAGCGCGGAGCTTTGCCTCGGCCGCATCGTGTTCTGCCTTCTGAGCAGCTTCACGGTACGGAGTCAGCGTCTCAACCTCAGCCGTCAGGTCATTCACCTTCTGGTTGAGAGAAGCAATCGTATCCGTCAGTTCAGCGACCTTGCTGTTGATTTCCGATACGGAAACAGACAGCTTTACGTCAACCGGGTCAGATACGGTAACGGTATCGTCGTCGTTTACAACGTAAGATACCTGCACATAGGACAGCTCATCGTTGCCTTCTACGCGCAGAAGTGCCTTGTGCTCTTCCGGGAACAGATAAGCCACCCAGTACCAGCCGTCAATAAGGCCGCGTGCGCCCTCATCAATCTTTCGCTGGATATCCCAGTCAGTCAGGGAAGCAACTACCGGCTCGCTCTGTGGCTCTTCCGGTTGCGGCTCAGAAGCGGTTTCCGGTTCTGCGGGCTGCGGTTCAGCAGGCTCGGCCTGAGCGGGCTCGATATTCTGCGGCTCAGCCTGTGCCGGCTCAACGGCCGGCTCAACAGGAGCTGCCTGTGCAGGCTCAACAGCAGGCTCGGTTACCTGCGGGTCAGCCTGAGGATCAACCTGCGGCTCAACCTGTGCAGAAGTCTTATTCTTCTTCAAAGTTTCGTCCTCCTTACTCGATTTTTGGTCGATCAGGTCGCGGCTCAACGCTTCAGCAACCATCAGCTCATCGGTCTGTGACAGAGAAACAACCTTCGCGTCCTTGCCATAAGCAGGGTCGGCAAATTCATAGCCGAGGAAAGTGTTGCCCTCAAATTCATAGCCGGTGATGGTCTTTACGCCATCTGCAAAGCTGTATTCATAGCTGGCAATCTCCCACGAATTGTGGAGTTTACCCTCGGCAAACAGCCGTTTTATAGCCGCTACAGCGTTTTTATTGCGCTTCCAGATCTTTTGAGTTGCAAAAAGGCAGGGGAGTGTTTCCAGCTTTCCGTTTACGTCCACCGTGTCATCCTTGATTTCAACGGCTGTGTGAACACCAATCGGAGTTGTGTCGAAGAACAGCTCTCCATCTGCATCCAATGCAACTTCGTGACTGCCGAAAGTCGGCTCGCCGTCTGCGTTCGTGCGGCATTTTGCATATACCGGCATGTCAATCAGAGACTGAGCGCACTCCTCAGCAGTATCGGAGGGAAGCAGAACCGAGTTCAGATTTGGCTCATCGTAGTAGCAGATACGGTTGACAAGCGTAAGAAACTGAGAATTCTCTTCGTCCTCGCTCAGTTCAATCGTGCTACTGGTCAGAAATGTCTTTTCTTTATTCATCGGTCTCGTTCACCTCCTTCGTCACGCCAAACTCCAGACCGCGCTCTTTCAGCTTTTGTGCGATCAGTTCAGCGTTTTCTTCTTCAAAAAAGGCATCTGCTGGTTTGCAGATGCCTGATTTGCATAATAGAAAGTAATCCCGCTTGCAATGCGGGCAAATCAGTTTCAGCTTTCTCTCCATCGCTTACTCCCGTGTGTCGTTGTAGGTTTCGTCGTATCCCTGCTTGTCTGGGTCGTTAGAATCAGCCGGTCGGCCGGGCTTGCTCTCGCCGTCAGCGTTGCCGTCAGAGTTATACGAGGTAGCATACGGCAGGAAGATATCGCTGAGACCGTCAGCCTCTTCCTTTTCGCGCTTAACCCGTTCATCCTCAAGGTCGATGCCGACCATGCCGAGGGAAGTTTCGCGGCTGACAGCAAACGTACTGTACAGCAGCTTGCTAAGCTCCATACGCATATCCATATCGAGCAGTTCGGAGTCGATAATCTTTACACTCGGGATATACTCGGCACCAATGCCGTTAATTGACAGAACCTGACGATAGAAATGCTCCAGCATACGCTCTACCTGCTCAGAGATAGAGTTGATGCACTTGAGCAGCTGTGACAGGTTGATGTTGGCAGTGGAAGCCGTCTGGGACTTATCTGCCGCCAGAAAAGCGACGCCCAGAGACGAAAGAACTTTGTTGCGGTACAGGTTTACCGTTTCCGCAGAGGTTTCGTTTACCTCTGGCTCAACATACTTGATTTCCTTAACGGATGGGCCAGTGGTAACAACAACCGTACTGGCTTTCCACGCTTGCATCAGGTTGTCATGGTTATATGCCTGTTCTTCAAAGCAACGGCGGTCAGCACTGGGACCAAGACATTTCTCATTCATCACCTGATGGATGATTTTCTTAGCCTTGCTTTTCGCCGTGGTCTCATCTGCGTTGCGGTAAGTCTCCAGCATCAAAACAGAAGACATCGCGCGGAAGATAGGGGAGACGCCGTATTTCTTGCCAAAATTGTTGACACGAACCATGTAAGTGTAGTTATTGTCAAGAATGGCATAGGTCTCCTTAGCCTTCATCGCTTCACCGACCTCTTTCGGGAAGGTTGCTTCAACCTCTTCCTGCGTGTCGTTGAAGAACAGAGGCTTGCGCTGCTTGTTCTTGAGCATGGTCTTCTGCAGTGCAGACTTCAGGTTTTCGATGCCCACCAGAAGAACCGGATTGCCATTGCTCTCATAGCCGGAGTTCTCGATGATGTCCAACGGGAGCCAATCAATCTGCCAGTTCTCCGTGTTGTTGCGAAGCACAGCCGCGAAGTTGCCCTCAATATATGCCGTGACAATCGCTTCTCGGATAAACTGCTCGACTCGCACCTGAGAGTTGAAATCATTCAGGATAGCCTGTGCCTTCTCCAGCGTTTTGGTCTTGTTGCGGGCACCGTTGAAATTGCGGTACGACAGCCGGATATCCGTGTTGATGTTGTTCTGGATGGACTGTACGACCATACCAACAATGTCATCAATGTTGATGTACTTGCGGATAATAGCATTGATGCTCTGGACGCTGGACAGGTTGGACTGTGCTCCTTCACCCAGAGAGGAAATCGTGCTGGTAGTCAGCGTGCTTGCTGAAGCGCCATCATTGAGATATGCGCTGTACATGCGGTTCTGCGGGTCATACGTCGCAACAGCGTGCCTGTATCGCTCTGCAGTCTCGCGGTCGGCAAATGAGGTGACGATAGTTGCACCATCTTCCGCCTCATCAATCAGCGGCTTTGGATTTTCAGCCATGATGTCACCTCCAAATTAAAATTCCACGGTCGAAACACACCGTGGCGCGTATTTGAATTCATCCGTTGACCGTCGGCGCAGGTCGCGCTCCAGTTCGGATGCGATGTAGTTAGCATAAGAAACACTGGAGTAGCGGTCTTTACGCATACCAGCGACTTCGTAAATGCGAATATTATTCTGACCGGACATCTCGTATTCCAGATTGATGGTCTCATTGGCGAAAGCAGTCGTCTGGTAATATGGATGCTGGTATGTTACTTGATCCTCTGGAGAAAGATTACGGTATGCCTTGCTCTTCTCCAAAAACTCATTACCATCTGTCTCATTGATCAGAAGGCGAAGTTTATCTCGACGTAGACAGTCGCGCAAAGAAACGGCCATCTCAGAGTTCTTACTTTGAGATGCCTTAATGCTATAAATTACTCGTGGTGCATTAGGGTTTCGGCTTCTCATAGCCATGCTCTCGTCGTTTATACATGACCATGCACGGTAAACTGTCCCACGCTCTTCGTCGTATAAATCTTGAACCAACTGGTCATAGATTGCTACGCCCACGCCATTTGTATCAATTACGACATAATCCGCATCTAAATCGTCATATAGTTGCCTAATTCGTACAGCCTGATCCTGGCCGTGTCCACCTTCAATGGTTTCCATGTAAACAAGATTGCGAATATACTGCCCTGATAGAGTAGGAAGTAGCTGCAACAAAGAAATAGCCGTGGCGTCATTTTTAGCACCGCCAGCTGTTGCAATGTCGGCGCTGAGAAGTCGAATCTCTTTTGGCTCCTTGGTTGGATATTTCATCTTGGGGTCGCCCAATGCCTGATACAGCGGTCTCGGATAGATTGGCTGAGTCAGTTTTCGAGCAGAGTTGATATCCACATAAGAGAAAAATGATTTCTCAGGTTCCCCCCAGAACCTCGAGTTCATTTCCATTTCGAACTTTATCGCGTTAAAGTCCTCTTCTTGCATTTCTTCCTGAATCTGTGCCAGAGGATAATATCCAGCGGAGACAGGAAGTTGGTAGGGGAATCCGCAGACAAAATACGGAGCGCCCTTCACCATTGACTTGAAGTAGGATTGGAATTTGGCCCAGCTATAATGCCACTTAAAGTAGGCGGAGCTGATATAAGTCTCGCAGTTGCGTTCTTTAGGGTAATTTTTGTACTTCGGATTAGCGAAAAACGGCGGCGTTCGCTCGCCAGCCTTAAACTTACGAAGAACGCTGTCGAGGGTATCTTTTTTTATCTGTACAAACTCATCGGCGATCATCCAGTTGGTTCGCTCGGAACGAGCACTGTCACGAGCAGTAACTACACGAACGACAGATCCATTCTTAAAACGGATAAATGCTTCAGACGGAGTAACCTTGCAGACTGCAATCTCGTTTCTCAAATTGGGTGAATCGGGCATGAATTTATCTGCAATCTTACCTAAGAGGTTTGTACTCTGACTTCTGACACCCGCGGCAACAGTCACGATGAGTCCCGGATACAGAACACACTTTACGCAAATGGCCGCCGCTACAATCATGGATTTGCCCATACCGCGAGAAGCGATAACCATTGAATAAGTGTTCTCGCAAATTTCATCCAAAAGCTGCTGTTGAAACGGAGCGAGCCATTTCATGCCGAAATAATCAATAGCAAACCGGTGGGGATTTGCCCTGTAAAAAGACACCCACCGGTTCATTCCTCGTTCAATTTTTTCGCGCTTAGTCGGTTCCATTAGGAATCACCCGCACTCTCAATCTCCGAATTGATTTTCTCAACATCTATGGAGTCACCATCATTTCCATCCATAGCTTTTCGGATAATCGCGTCAAACACATCTTCCGTATCAGCATCAGCCAATTCTGGCATGCTGACACGGTATTTGTTCATTTCTTCTTCGTAATACTTGGCGTGAGGATTTTTAATGCCCATCATGCTGCACATATGTCCACGATAGTAGATTTCATTGAGCTTAATGCATCCATCTACGTCCTTCCATTCAGGAAGTGGTTCCATGATGGGGTCGTGCTCCTCGAAATTCTTAATCATCACGCCCAGAGGAATTTCTCCGAACTTATCATTTGCAGACTCGATCTTAGGCGTAAGTTCAGCCCGGTCAAGCGTCTTCTGATATGTGTCAGTCAATTTTTGGTAAACGTCAATCTTTCCGCACTCTAAAGCCTTATTCTGTTGGAGTTTCAGAACACAGAGATCTTTAACCAAGGACTGCTTAGGCTTTCCCTTCACAACACACTTTGCCAGCCAGTCCTCATATTCGCACTGAAGGAACTCGTACTCACTTGCTGTAAAATTGAGTCCCCAAGTGTTAATAAGTTCTTTGCTTACCTGAAATTCCGTTGTTTGAGTTGGTGTTTCGAGATCCTCATAACTCTGGATAGCCAAATCCTCTTCCTCACGAATCGTCGAATCGTAGGTCTTTCCGTCGTAAGCGTTGAGGTTTAGCTTTGCGATATAAGCCGACATACGGCTTTTATATGCTCCCATCTCCTTGGATGCTTCGACCAGAGTAGGGGAGTAATACAGATCAAACTTCATGCAGATTCGGCGGATTGCCGTGTCTGCATCGAACATTTTCTGATAACGGTCGAACAGATCATCAATACAGCCACGGCAGACAGGAAGTCGGCCGCTGTTGTTGCAATACAGCATTGTGTTCGGTGCATTGTAAAAATCGGTCGCGCGGGAATATTCCGTCCCGCAGCATACGCATCGCTTAATCTGGTGCGGCTTTACTGCGGGTGTGAGCTTGTCTTCTTTTTTAGGGATGGTGGGAATCTTAGGCACTAATGCCATTAACCCTCACCACCTTCCGCCCCCTGCATCGTAGCGTAGAACTGGTCGGAGGCTTCGTTTAGCTTCGGGAAAGCGGTGAATCGTACCGTGTGCTTGATCGGCACAATACGCTTCTTGCCATCGGAGCCCGGGAAGTTGTCTACCATCTGGTAAGATTTACGCTCGTGGTTTTCAAACTTACCGAAATCCGGCAGCGAGAGAATCTCGCATTCCTTGAGAAGCTGCTTAATACTATCCAGCACGCTGTTTACAACTTTCTTGCTGTCTTCGTAAGCCATCTCATACAGTTCGGAGTGCTTCGAGTACAGTGCAGCGTAATACAGCGTGTTCTTATCTTCTTTCTTCTTGGCTCTTGCCATGCTTAATTTTCCTCCAGTTTGAGATAATACACGGCATCGCGGCCATAGTCCTGCTCGAAAGTCATCAGGAGTTGGCTCGGCTTAGCATAAAGTCGCTTGCCGTGTGCATGATTGTCCGAACCGCAAAGAGCCGGCGCGATCATGCTCTCCACGCCGAATCGGTCAAACGATTCAGCATGGTGCTTGTCACCCATGATGGCAATATCCACCGGAGTGCCAAGATCGCGCGACAGCAGCATATTTGCCGTCACGCCAAAGTCTCGAACCGTGTCCAAATCGCCGTGTGTAGAAACAACGGTCTTGCCTCCGATGAAGTCTGTGATGAACTCCTCGCACATCGGGCAGACGTTGATGGTATCGTCATCCTTGAGACGTGTTGCCAGCCACCAAGGGATGATCTTCTCCATGTTATCGGAGTGGATGCTTTCTTTCTTATTCTGGACGGTTCGCATATGATTTCCGTAAGTAGCAAACACATCTACTCGGTCTACAGCCGCAGAAATCTCATGGATTGCCTCGGCAAGAATTTCCGAGACGCGCATCAGCTGGTCGCAGGTGTTCTCGACTGATTCCAGTCGAACTGTAGGATGAATTGCTCCATGAGCAAAATCGCCCAACAGATGAATATGCAGGTCGGTAACCTGATGCATCAGCAAACGCTCTACCGTCTCATCAATTAGGCGGCGGACACGCTGAGCACATACCTCTGGGTTATAGCTATTGAACGGATTGTCGCATACCATGCCGTAGTGCCAGTCGGTTAGGACAAGCAGGGCTTCCGTCCCGAGGCGATGAACTTCTCCCGCTCGAGACAGCGGAACCAGTGGCTTGCTCATATTGAGCTGTTCAGCCGAGCGGGTAATACACTCGTGCAGGCTTTCTTCGCGTGCTTTCGCATTGACTACGCGGGTCAGTGCCTGACGCTGGTCGTAGAACTTGCGCTGTTCCTTGCGGAGCTCAAGCTCGCGCTGCTCAATCTCGTGAAGCTGAGCACTGTTATCAGTCAGCTTATCGCGGTTGGCTTCAAAGAGTTTGCAGAATGCCGCATAGTCCTTGCGGTACTTGCTCTCGGTGTACTGGTAGCCAAGCTGATAGTTCAACAGGTCAGCTACGTCCTGCCAAGAGCCAATCTGCTCTTTGATGTTACCGATACGGTAAATGTAGGCGTACTCGCTCTCATCTTCTTTTCTGAGCCAGTCAGTCTTCACGCATTATCCTCCTCGGCAAGGGCAGCCAGTCGTGCGCGGCGACGGTCGATAACGTCAAGCAGTGCAGCGGCGTCCTTGTTATGTGGAATAACGCGGAGGTACTTCTCTTCTTCGCACAGCCAATACTTGCCGGTGGCGGTACGCGGAACACGAAGCTCTGGATAAAGTTTGTAGATGGTGGCTCTTTCAGCCTTAGAAATACGGATCAAATCGTTATGTCTCCTTAAAAAATGATACGGAAAAGCAGCGAAAAATCGCTTCTCTATCCATTGTTGTATCTAAAAAAGAAAGGACTCAATCCCCGAGTTTTCGGGAAAAGAGCCCTTCATTTTATTGCATTCTTATCATGATTTTCGTTACTTTTCTGCAGATTTTATCAGCCGTTGCGTTCTCGAAAAATCCTTGCGATCTCCTGCATTGTATGTGGCCGATGACGTTCTCTGCGTCGCGCTTCCTTCTCTGCTTCGTATAATTCCTCAAACTCTCTTCTCTTAGATTCATAGGCTTCAAACGTATATCCGTAGAGTGTAAGACTACCAGTCAGACACTCTGTTGCAATTTTAATTGGTTCGCGACTCGTCTCGATCATTTCGAAAAACGAAGAATTCGCAGTTCCGAAAAGAGCATCGAATAGCGTAGTTCGGATATCTTTGTTTTCTTCTTTCTCTAAATCACGCAGAATTACATACATAGTCGCCGGGTTGCACTTATACTTGGCTACAAAATTGATGAGTTCCTGCTTAGCTGCAGCCACTTCTTCTTTGATCCGCAGGAAATTCAACTCCGGCTCCACAACGTCTCCGATATTGAAGACACCTTCACCACTTGCGAAAATACAGGCAATTCTCTGACGATTATCGCGAGCGGCATCAATGAACTTCCGCGCCAATTCATAACGCGCCCCAGCCGTACCGACCATAACCGGGTCAATCACATAGCTAAAGGGTTTGTCTGCTTTATACGAGCCTCGCCAGAACCGGCAGCGGTTGATCGTGTGCTGAACGTAGTCCATCGTGGTCTTGTGGAACAGATAGGCTTTCTTCTCGCTGTCGTAGTATCCTTTGCGGCGAGCCAGCGTCCCGAAGAAGTTCGGTTTAATCGCGCGACCCTTGTCGTCACGGCGCTCATACTTAGCTTTCAGACGCTTATACTCGTCGCGGTTGTTTACCACGAATTCTTTTTTTGCTTTGTCGCTGTTGTGTTAATCCCGGTCGCTACTCGGGATGGGCAGTTGCCCCTCACGGTTTCCCGTGAGCACAGACTATATCTTCACCTCCACGGAGGGAGGGGGCACCACAGGCCGCGGCTTCGCGGCACTTAGTCGTTGAACCTTGTCCCCATTTGGGACCTTGGATGCCGATTGCCGATTATAAACGCTTAGGATTTAACCATACGCCATCCGAACCATTTTTTCTGCTTTCGCCGCATTCACGCTCGCGGTTTCCCGCCACGTTGTAGCTGATTCGGCTTTACGGTATTCCAGCAATTCAATGCCGTTCACTCGCACATCACTGTACGAGAGGACTCTTTCGAATCTCAATACCCGACATGACATCCAGCATAGACGTGTCATAGTAAATCTCAGCCACATCTTCAAAAGCCGCGCCGCTGTTGAGTTTATCCCAAAGCAGGCTGTTAAGCTCCTGAGAAAGGTTGATAATCTCGCCGATCATGTTTTCGCTGGTTTTGATATCAAGGTCGGTTTGCTGTGCGCTCGTGTAGGAGCGCTTGGTTTTCTTGGATTCCACCAGAGAGGTGGGCACCTTGAAAAGATGGTAGTTTTTCTCGGCTGCCCGAATGAGCAGCTCGTTGTCTGTGAGCATCATAGTGTCTGAGTCGAACCTTTATACCCTCGGTTTCCCGATATTTGAGTAGGGGAGTAGATCATCTCTTCAGGTCAGAGACCTGTTCGGCACTTCCCGCGACGGAATTTCGCCGCCACAGTATAGACTTCATCGACCTGTAAGGCCGGTATGCCCTGATCGTTACACCTTCGGGGGCATTGCTGCCCGAGCTTGGCACGGTATTACCATAGATAGAAAAATTAACAATACTGAAATTTCAGCCCCTTATAAAGTTCTCCGTTTTTCGCTGCCAGAGAAATATTATAAGTTAAACTCTTGGGACGTAAACCAATACCCAAATATTGGACAGCACCTTCTGCACAGTCGAGTAAGCACGAAAATTTTCCAATAATTTTCTCCGAAACGGGATCTATCATCATGACTTTCTTTGCTCGCCCATTCTGTCCACGCGGTCTTGCTAATTTCATTCTTTCCTCTGGGTGGTCTGCGTAAAAATTTTTCAAAGTATCATTTTTATAATTTGGATTGTTCGCTCCAGTTAAGTCCCGCGTACAAAAATGCCGTTTTGCCTCTATTGAATAACGGACGTTGTCTCCGTGTGTTTTCCACTCTAAGTTCGATACATGATTATCTGCTCTATCAAAATTCTTGTGATTTACATCTTCTAAATTATCAGGATTTGGAATAAACGCACGAGCGACCAGACAATGCACTCCAACTGTCTTATGTTTTCCGTCTCTGCATAATTTACACTGTCGGTATCCATCTGTGTCGAGCACTGGTGACAAAATTCTCTCTGGAATTGTAACCATACGCCCGTCGCTGCGTTGAATAGTTCGTTTTAATCCTTTTACTCTACCATAATTACTAACTTCATAGTACCCTTCATATCCTACAACCGCTTTCCATTCTTCCATAGGTTTCCTCCTCTCTTGTTTTTTTTCTATCTTTAGGCGTTCACCGTTAGCTTACACACCCCAGATTTCTGGGTTCACCGAATTTTTACTGCGCCCTCGCGAACGCAGGCGACCTTTATGGTAATCGCAACCGCTCAAACGCTGGAGAATATTCTCTCCAACTGAATTGATGCACACAATTTCTTCCGTCAGATTCATATACTGGTTGACTTCCGGCACATGGGTATTGTCAGTCAGCAAGATATTACCCTGACACACATGCGGACTGCGTGACCCCAGCAGGCGCTGACCGTCATCAAACCGCAGTGACATCACATGACCAACCGGGATAGACGACTCGCCGTCGAACTGCCCAATAGACGCTTTCAGCATTTCCAGTGGATTGCCGACCAGAGTCGAATAATTACCGTTGACCAAAACATGGCCGCGACGGATGTTGTTCTGATACGAACGAATCAGCCCGTCTCGGAACTCGGCATACATCTGCGTCTGTGCGAATCTGTCGTTGATACCCAACAGACGGAAGATAATGTCGTTTCTGGTCAGCAGGGGAGACTTCATCTCACTAGCCGCCGACTGCTGTTTCAGATGATAGCGCATAACCGCCGGATTGTTCTTCAGCTGTCGCATGTACTCGATGGACGGCTCGAGGAACTCATCCACCTCTTCCTGCGACATCTGCAGAGTATTCAGCAACTGATAATGAGTAGACACCATACGTCCGTCAAAGAAGTGCGTCTTCTTCTCATGCTTTACCACGCCGAACATAGGATCAGTACGCTTCAGCCACTCGCGCAGCCGGCCAAACTTCAAATACTTAATGCTGGACGGCGTAGTGATCAGCTTGATGTCCTCGATAGACTTCGCCAACGTGAATCCGTTCAGTTGCTCGATTTTCGTAATCCCGTGGTCAGCAAGGAACTGCTGAATGTTTGCGTTGAAGCAGCAGGACTTGAAAAATCGGTTTCGGAGCAGCAACATGCCGTACTGCTCGTACTTTGGGCCAAACAGAGACTTGTCCATCAAAGACTGACCGTCCCAGATGCTGTTCGTGATCTCAACATGTTCGGGGCCAGACACCAGATGACCGTCTTCACGCACTCTGGTCGCGATAACGTCATCCGTAAACGTGCTCTCAAAATCATCGATTACCAGAAAGTTCTCCGGCCGCACCTCCAGCGTGTCCACAATAGAGCTTGCCGTCAGCGCGATATAGCTTTCCAGAGCAGCGAGGTCAATCTCCTGTCCCGGCTGCACCTTGATGCCGCACATCTCCCACTTGTGCATAGCGGGGTAGAGGCGTTCATCGATGTACAAACACTTGCCGACACGAGAGGAACCGGCCGACCGCTTGTAACGAACATAATGGATGCCGTCACAATAGAAGCCCTTTTCGTAAAGCTCCTCGCGGATGTCAGCAACACTGACCTCGGTGGCAATGTTAATCTTCGCTTTGTACTGGTCGTCTTCCAGATAGAAATACTTGCCGAGTACGGAAGGGGGTAGGGGGTTCTGGACATTCGTGTCGCACTGGATGGCAATCAGCTCGCCGTCGACAACATACACACAGTCATCCATGTTCTCGGCAATCTCATCGTATCGCCAGCCGTTTTTGATGTACAGCGTCTTGCGGATACGGTTGAATGCCTTGACTGCGTAATGCGCCGTCACGTTGATAACACGGTGTGTGTATTCCTTGCCGCCCAACTCAAAAGAGAAATTCCTGCGGCGGTATACCCGCTCGTAGACGTCTCTCAGCTTGAGCAGGTCGAGCGAGTAATCCAACGTGTTTCTGAATCGCTTCAGATTAAACCCGCCGTCCGAAGACCGGATGTTGTATCCGATCTCGGTTGGACGGTCATAGTGGTTTGCGAGGTAGACATCCTTGCCGTCCACACTTGGAATGTATACGGCATTCGTCATTCAGTCACCTCGCCACTGTACTCGGCGCGGAGACGATCACGCATAGACAAGTGCGCGTCAGGGTCGCCCGCTTGGTAGTAACTCATTTCGAGCCAATATTCACTTGGCTCAAGATCTACCTATACAACTGCATACCCGCAGACATCATCTGCTGTTAGGTTGCAGGAGTTGTAGCGCGAGCAATACTCGCAGTCATCGTGGATGCAGTGGTTTTTCTTCATGTGGTTTTCTCCTTTTATTGGTTTTCTGGCGGCAAAAGCGGCCGCCTCGCTCTCCTTGCTTTTCAAGCCTCAGCCGCGAACTTCTCGAACAGCTTCTGCTGCCCCTTGCCAGTAATGGAAGGAACGGTAAAGGCGTGACCGGCCTTGATGACCTCGTAGGTCTTGAACCAGCCATTGTTGATGTAACGCTGATACGGCATGTTGTTAGCCTGCAGGAAGCCATTTTTGCGGAGCCACTGGAACATGCGGTTGCGGCCAGTCTGGATGCCGAGTTTCTCAGTTACCAGCTTGGCGAAACGCTCAACGGTCAGAGTGGCGGAAGTGCTGCCGACCGCGTTATAGAAATCAACTTTGTGCTCATCGGCGGCGATCTTAGCTTCGGCTTCCATTCGGCGCTGCTTCTCTTCTTTCAGCGTGGTAGCCAGCTGGATGATAAAGTCTGGGTTAGTCAGCGTCTTCTCAATGACATCCATATCCATATAAGCGCCGTGCTTGCGGATAGTGGGCAGAACCTCGGAAGTCACCCAACGCTTGAAATCCTTAGCGGTCGGCAGCTTGCTTGCAACGATGAGGCTGTAAAGACCAGACTCGTTGATGACAATCACATTACGGTTCTGACCTGCCAGAACGAAACGTTCTGTCAGCTTATCTTCAGCATCAACATGATCTCTGATTGCCTTTGCCGTGTTTGTATACTTAAGAATGTCTGCTACATCCTTGCCTACAAACCACGGCTCGCCGTCACGGACAACCGTGCGTACCTGCTGGTCGTTGAAGAGGAATTCCTTGGTTACATAGTTGGTGTTTGCGTTCATAATTCTTGCACTCCTTGTAATATTAGTTTTCTGTTGCCTTGCGTCGTTTTTTATACTTGCCGCGCCTTCGCACCAGAAACAGAGGTTCAAGCTCGGCGGCTATCACTTTGTTGCCGGTGTAAAATACGCGGGGGTTTAACATAATGCTTCCGACCGGCAAACCGTGGAACGGTTCCTTCAGCCGGGTCATGATCGTCTCCGTTCCTTTACTGGTTCGGATGACTTGGTTGTAATAGAGGCTAGTCAGCTCTCCATATCCGTTTCGCTCATAGCCGCCAGCGGCGCAAAGCCGTGCGGCGGTAAGAGGAGCTACCAGAAACGGATCATCCTGAAACGGGTTCAGGCAAAACACGTTGAAGTCCTTATGCAGATAAGGGAGCATCGGGAGCAGGTATTTCAGCCCCAGATTCATGGACTCAGTTCTGTACATCTGTGCGATAGAGGAGAAATACATCCTCACATACCTGAAACCGTTCTGCTCTGCTTTCGTGGACTCGCGTCGTGTAATCTCACCCCTGCGGAACAGGTCTTGGTTAAACAACCACTCGCCGCGGTCATTCTGCCAGATGAAGTCTTTCTCTCGAAACGTCCGCAGCATTCCTTGAACAACTGGCGCGGTCAGCTGGAACACCTTTGACAAATAGTTCACGATGTCCGGCGGATACACATCAGCCGCGATCATCAGGTGCTTGTCCGTAGTAGTCAGGAGCATCATTAGCTTCTGCGCCTCGGTTGGCGTGACGTCATAATAGCTCCCGCCTTCGAGCGGGACGCGCAGCCAGACAAAAGATCCATAGGCCGGAGTGGCTGATGAAGCATCTCGCTGATACGGCTTCGCGACTGGATTGGCTCCGATATCTCTAATGCGTGCTTCGAAGAAGTCCGGGTCGAGATAACGGATATCCTTTGACTCAAGTTTCACCTTGGGGTTGTAGTACCGCAGCACCGAGGTCGGAACATAAGCCCGCTGTCCATTGCCCTCCAGTGTGAAGGGAACAACGGCGGCGAACTCATGTAAATCAGCCCCGGCGTTGGCTATGTCGCGTAGGGTTAGCTCGGCCAACTGCGTTTTTTCTGGCGGGGATTTACCCATGTTGCTTCCCGTCCTTCCAAATCAAACTTATCGTCCCTCCAAATCGAACCCGCGTCCTTCCAAATCAAACCCGCCGTCCTTCCAAATCAAACTTATCGTCCTTCCAAATCAAACCCTAATCATAAATACTCTAATCATAAATACATAATCATAAATACATAGGCTGAGCTGGGCAGATTTTGAAAAATGCCAGCCAGAGAAAGAGAGAAATGGAATCACTCGGAATGAGGTTTGCTCAAGAGGAGCGTCATGCTTCATCTGAACGATTGGTCGGTATATAAATGCGCGGGGTAGAGAACTGACATTGGCTACGCCGGCGAATCAGGTGTGCTTCTTCAAGCTCCTTAAACAGCTGCAGCGCCTTCTTCTCTCCACAAGAGATATCGCGCATGACCTCTTTGAGAGAGTAATAGATGAATGGCTCGCCATTTTCGTCAATCCATTCTGGCCGGCTTTTTGACAACTGCATTCTGTAGAGCATGAGAGAGTACAGAATCTTTCCAGCCGGAGAGATCGACTTGAGGTTAGGGGCTACAGGGATAGGGATGAAGTCGAATCCGCTGCGGCCATCGTAGCTGCGGAACTTTGGGTGCTTCTATGTCGTGCGAATAGCAGGTCGCTTTGCCATCTGGATTCCTCCTTTGCGGGGTGATTGGATTTTTTTGCTTCTATTAACTACTATACAAAAAAGGCGTTTTTGGGACGCGGAGTCGAAGAAAAAGATATACAAAGATTATGGGTTCTTTTGTGCATGTTGCTGAATGGGAAAATAGCCAGTTAAAGTATGCTCTTCTGGCTGGCTTAGACCTTAGTAATACAGAAATAGATAAAGCCGACCATTAAACTTTGGCCGGCTGTTTTAATGAGTGGATACGCAGACGTAATAGAAAGAGACGGAGAGGTGTAGCTGCTGTGGAAGAGCCATTTCTGTTCTGATGGCAGAATTGAGCTGTAATCGTTTTTGACATACGAATGGGGAATTATACCACGAGAATGCGAAAAGCCAGTACAGAGCATTCTGAGGCGAATACGAGGCATTGTAGGCAATATGTGGAAATGAGGAGGGAATGCCGCGTTAGTTTTAAGAGATGCGGCGGCTATTTGTGTAGCGGAGAATAGGCATAGTGGAGCAAGAGCCTGTAGTGCTGTGGAGTGCTATGCAATGGAGTGCTATGCAATGGAGCACTATTGAACAGGATTCCCTTCTGGCGGGAGATAAGGAAATAATAGATCGGCTGCAGGCTTTGCATAACAATCATAGACCTGCGTAGTAGCTGTATGACAGAAGCTGTGGCAGAGCTTCCGTAGAGCTTCTGGCTGGCTATACTCGAGCTGACGGTTACAGCGGATTATAGAAATGTACCTTTTTCGAGTGTTCGGGAAAGGGGGAGTGGCGAAAACTCGGGAACAGCGCACGAAATTGAGGAAACGGGGTTTGAAGAGGGGGAAATGGGAGGGGAGGAGAGCGAAAGTTCGGGGAAAGAGGGGGAAAATATGGGTAGAGTGAGATGAGGCAACTACCCTGACAGAAACTGGTAAAATATCTGTAAAAGTGTAAAATACGCCCCCTTTGATAAAAATGGAGCATTTACACCGCTAAAAAGTACGATATGCTGATTTTATAGTATACTCGAAAAGTCGATTTTAGGATCAGGCCGATTTTTTGAGGTGTCTTGACACCTATCTTTGCACCGAAAAATAGACGCCGTGTCTATCTTGTGGAAAACCCTGTGGATAACCACTTTTCCCTGTGGATAACTCTATACCATATAGTCTTCAATACTACGTCGCTTCTGGTGCACGCTGTCGGGGCGCGGTGCTGTCGGGGCGCGGTG
>ENA-ORTQ01001212-ORTQ01001212.1-human-gut-metagenome-genome-assembly--contig:-NODE-1212-length-28261-cov-3.370028_pt1 | contig 28261 bp, 18 predicted proteins | sample MGYA00241912_ERZ509188 | MGnify/ENA primary metagenome ERZ509188 (study PRJEB26280, sample SAMEA2338849) | human gut metagenome | biome: human gut; feature: human-associated habitat; material: faeces...
TATTCAATTGTATTGTTGTGATTTGCTTTCAAATTAGTATCTTTGAACCATTGAATACAGCTGGGTTTGGAATTTTAAATTCAAGCTTCTCGTTGTGATTTGCTTTCAAATTAGTATCTTTGAACCATTGAATACAGCCATTAGAAAGAATACTATTAGCCTGTGCAGTTGTGATTTGCTTTCAAATTAGTATCTTTGAACCATTGAATACAGCATTATGAATATCTTGTCATGTCTGGTCAGAGTTGTGATTTGCTTTCAAATTAGTATCTTTGAACCATTGAATACAGCACAATCGCCATTAGCCGCTGTATTTCAATAAGTTAGATCACAATATAGAAAAAGAAAATGAGCTGTAAATTCATTAAAAAATCCCGTAGTCTTACGGGATTTTTTATTCAAAATAACTCTAATTGTTGTCCTGGTGTATTAACAGATAATATTTTCTTCCCATAAAAGAGTTCAATATTCTCAAATTGCTTATCAGTTATGCACATTATTCCAACCTGACCATATTCTGGCAAAAATGATTTTATTCTTTTTATATGAACCTCAGCATTCTCACTACTTGCACAATGACGAACATAAATAGAAAATTGAAACATAGTAAAACCATCTTTCTGTAAATTCTTTCTAAAATCGATATAAGCCTTTTTATCTTTTTTAGTTTCTGTTGGCAAGTCAAAAAGCACTAATATCCACATAATACGATATTCACTAAAACGATCCATTACTTCTCAGGATAAATAATACGACGAAGCTCTCCAGTAAAACATTTATAAAGTGAAGCTGTCGTTTGTGCTACAGCAACCATCAACGGACTTCTTTTCCCATTTATCATTACTTCTAACGTTGGAATATTCAATAAAATAGTTTTTAAATCTTTTGTTAACTCATCATAGTTCTCATGCCCTTTTACAATAGAATACACAAGTTCATCTACATACGGTCGGTAAGGCTCCATTACATCATCCGCCAAACAGTAAGCATTATAACGATTATGATGATGAATTCCCAAAGTAGGTAAAAGTCCACTCGTTACCAAAGCACGAGCTACTATTGCCCGAAGAATTGCATAGCCATAATTTAATAAATTATTAGGTGGTATCCCTTCTCTTTCCCGTGTGAACCCTTCAATGTCCGAAAACATACACTTCCAGTAATAAGCGGCAGCACGAGCTTCCAAATTATCAGGATCACCACTTTTCACATCATTCGCCCAAACTTTCATACACTTTACTTCCTCTTTTTTACAAGTATATAGCACTGAAGCCTGATTTTCTATCTTTGCTTTCATTGTTTGCTGCCATAGCTGTTTTTTTAAAGGAAGAGAAGCATCCAGCTGCATCCTAAACCTTTCATTTTGGGTTGAATTTCCATATAAAGGAAGCATTAAACCTACAGGCATACTTTTACTATCACAGGTTATTACAGCACAATTATTCTCTAATAACGCTTCTAATACTCCCGAAGTTATAGTAATTTGCTTATGATCCAAAACAACAATTCCAATATCTTCTATTGGCTTAGTTACTTCCGATTGCTGTTTAAATGTCTCTGGCAATGACTCACTTTTCACAATCTCCGGAAGTTTAATTACTAACTGTGCATTCTTTAATGAAAGATACACTGGATTTCCAAAATAAAGCGTCTTTTTAATCATGGTAAATTCTAATTAAGCATCTATCCCCTATTCGTCATCAGTATCGAAAGGCAATTGAGGTTCACTTGTATCCAATTCAGAACCAAGCAAAAAATTCTGATTAGATACAATACTTCTCCCTAATTCTTTTTCCGCTTGTTCACGAGCAACTCCAGCTACATTTCCTCCTCTTTGTGCAACCTGCTTATTCTCAATAAACGTATCCGGTTTTTCCTTTTGAGAAATTTCTGTTGTTACACGCTCACCCAACATCGTAAAAATAAGTTCTAAATCAGACATATGATCACGCAAATTCTGATTCTTCTTCATCAACCCCTTATACTTTTTATATTCAGAAGGAGTTAAGCCAAAAGTTGCCTTAGATATCTCAGCTGTAAGTATTGCGTAATCACTCTTTTCAGTAATACCTCTTTCCTTCCATTCGTCAGTCAAATTTTGTCGAATAGCAATTCCCCTTAGACGCTTATCAATCCAATCTTTAGGATAACCTTTTTGCTCATAAAGTTCTTTCATTCGTTCTTGAGCCAATTCAGGATTCTCTATTTCCTGTATACGGTCATATCCTACCTGTGCCAGCCAAAGTTTAAATGGTTCAGCTTTGGAAGAAGGGATAGATTAAATAATACGAAATAAGCCTTTTATGTTAGCAGCCAATACTTTTCTTCTCTTACCACTTTCTGTCATCATTTCTACCTGGGGACAATTTGTCCCCAGGTAGGCAGCTAATGATGCATCTCTTTTTCTCATTTTCTTCAAATAGTCTGTAGGATTAACACTATCAGTTAAAGCTGCTACTACATCTACAACCGAAAAATACCACTGTTGTTCCGTCTCATCCCATACAGAACGAATTTTCTTATCTTGAAATAGTTTTATACTGCTCATCCTACTTTATAATTATTTCAGTTATATGTCCTAATCGATCAACATTAATTGGCATACAAATCTCCTTTATTGATTCTTTCATATCTGTACTTTCCACTTTATTTAATTGAGTATACTCATTCTTATCCCAAATCATATTGGATACATTATAAGGAATTGCATACAACCTATTCCCTGTAAAACTTACAATTTTATAGATTCTACTCCTATCTAGTTTATCCGATAGTATTCTACTCATCAATTCTTCTTCTGTAGGCAAATAAACCAAATCATTCGGAGATAACCAAAATAATAATTTTTCCCCCTTATTATTCTTCTCCGGAACTGGAAGCCAACCCATTTTTTCTCTTTCAATAACCACATTCAAAGGAATAGTTTCATAAGTACGCTTTCCAGCATCTGTTTCATAAATCGCAAAAAACAAGTTCGTTCCTTTAGCAGCCTCTACATATTTAGCCGCTTTATTCCCATTTGTCCCTACTTTAAACTTATTGCCTAAAGGTTCGCATACACGGACTTTATATATTGGTTGATGAGGCTTTCCACCATTCAATATTACTAAACTCCGATTCATTTCATCAATGCCATCTGGCGAAAATGCCAATTCGGGCTTATCCCCTTTATTACTCAAATGATTCAATAATATTTTCTGTATTCCAGTATCTGTAACAGATTCTCTTATTTTCTTTTCTGTAAAACCAGTATCCAAATTTTTGCGAACAGCTACCAATAATTCAGAAGATTCATCTGTAAAATAATAAACAGGAATCTTAGCAAGATTCACCTCTTTCCACAAGGAAGCATTTTCCTTAAAATACTTTTCAATCTTTTTCTTATCATATTGATATGCAAATAACTGTAAAACTTTCTCTTTAATCTTCTTATCTACTATTTTTTCTGGACTTTCCAAAGCAACAGAAAGCCTTACTTCTTTTATCTTTCGCAAATTTACCTGACCAAACACTGTGTCTTTATGCATTGATTTACGAATTGCCCAACTATCTCCTTTCTTTTGCTTTTTAAAAACCTTTTTACCATCATCATAAGATTGATAATAGTTTGTCATTTTGTTTATTACCCGCAGATTTTGTTTAAAACTGACGATTATATCAAGTAATGTACGATAAACATCTTGTGTAAACGTCGTCCAAGGTTTCTGTATAATCCATTTATAATTACCTCCTCCATCTGTCTTAGATTTATCACACAACATACGCTGCAAATCATAACGAGCGATCCGGGCATGTTTAGAAGCCGATTCATTACTTAAATAATTAACATGATTACGGGTAGCACAGGCTATTATGATAGCATCCATTGCATGATGACGATGATCGATACGTTTTTTACTAAACCCTTTTTGATATTCCAAAGGTAGTTCGGTTTGAAAAAAGCGCTTTCCTTCCCGATTTTCCCAATGTCCGAATTGCTGACTTTCTGTCAAACGATTTAAACGTTCAAAACGAGAATACACAATGTTATTCCAAACATCATTTACTCCCCAATCTTTTTTAAGCCTATCTGTCACACTACCAGAACATACAATCACATTTTTGGAAATAGCCTCTGATTCATATTCGCCATTCGCATCCTCCTCTCTCACAACATTCGACAACAATCCTTTAACAACCCGACTGATATAACGACTATCATTCAATTGGCGCTCTATAAATTTCTCAGGAATATCATCCATCAGTAATTTACTCTTCTTACTCCCTGCTTTATAATAATTCTCTCCAACAAACCGCTCATATGCTTCAACTGAAAAAATCTTCACTGATTTCCCAAAACCCAGCTCTACTATTTCACCAGCATGCTTCTTTATAAATTCATATCCAAGCATATTGTCTTTCAGTTTGTTAACTTCCGATTCACAGATAACTTTATTACTGAAGGAATCATCAAAATACCGGGATTGAGGTATTACGTGCTCTATCTCATAAGCCGTAGTAAACAGTTTTCCTAAAGGTATAATTTCTCCTGTATAGGGTGAGCGATACTGTTGCTCCAACCATAATTTATATCGCAAGAAATCGGACTTTCCCGGACGCTTCTTTATGTCATTCTCCTTGAACTTTTTCAATATAATCTCAATATCCTCAGGTATGTCTCCTGCCCCATTCAAAACAGTATCTTCATAAATACGAAGTATTTCTTGCTGGCTAGGAGAGTAAGGCCTGACATTTTCCATCTCATATTCAGGATTCATAAATTCTGTAAGCAGAGCCTTAATACGTATATTAGCATTTTCGTTCTCAAGCATCCGTTCAGTCATCTGCCTGCGCTTCTCGGACGGGTTTTTCATTTCTCGTCCTAACTCCACATGAATTTCATCTATCTGCTCCACTCGTTTCCAAATATCACGAACGACCCTCAATGTTTCAGTAATAACTTGCTCAACAATAGGATTGCGCAAGGAATGTTGCTTAAATGATTTCAAATAAATATCAATATCTTCCGGAGACTTCCATTTCGCAACTTCTTTCCCCTCCGAATGTCTGTTATAAACAACGTAGCATGCCAACCACAATGGCAATCCTTGAAAATCAGAAGTTTCAGATAAATGAATAGTTTTCTCCCGGACTTTATTAAGTATTTTCTCATCACATTCTCCAGAAAGTATTTTCTCTATACGTTCTGCCGTATTTCCATCAATAGCATCCACTTTCCAATATTTTCCCATTCGCATCAATGGCAAAAGCCTCTTTATTGCCTTTGCAGAGTACGCACCATACTCTTTCTTAAAAGGTGGAAACTTCTTGAATACTTCCACAAAGTTACATGATAGCTGATATTTAGAAGCAAATGTTCGTAATGCCGTTTCTAATTCAATCCTATCCTCTACAGAATATAGTATATGCCACAGCGATTCTTCGATCTTTGTTGATAAAAAAGTTGAAGAAATACCTGCTTTTTCCAAATAATGTAAAATCAAACTCCGGGTTTCATTACAAGGGTATGATTTCCCTTCTACATAATTCCACCTATAATTTTCAATCTCCTTTTTCAAGCCAAATGCGGGATACTTAAGAAAAGTCTTTTGCTCTATTTCCTTTCGAACGCAAAGCCATTCATACAACGCTACATAATCATCTTTCGAACTTAAATATTCTGTAGTGACATCAATATCCGTCAATAATTTGCCATCCACCTTTTTCTCTTTTTGATAAATACGGATATTAGCAATAAATTGCCACAACCGAAATTCCTGATAGAGAGGATGCGATTTTGCAATGCACTTAATTGGCGCCTTCTTAATCTCACCTGTAGTCACATCTATATATTGATTTTCTTCATAAGGGCAGTTATCAATCAGTGACTTTTTACTTTTCAGCGGTCGCTGGTAAAAAAGGATATCTTCCATGAACAAATAAACAAATCCCCGATTAGCCACATTGTTTTTGTGAGCCACATTCATTGGGTAAAGTACATCAAGACAGGCTTTATATAATTCTCTATCTTGCAACTCCGGGTGAAAAGCTTGCTGTTTATCCAAAATTAGCTTCAACTCGTCTTTATAAAACTTACGTTCAATTGTTCGGACTAATTTTCCTTTTATTTTTTGCTGGGGGCTTTGAAGCAAAGTATCGTAAATATAACATCCTATTGTCTTATGGCTTCTTTCAATATCTGCTTCGGTTTTCTTTTTAAGCAACTTCCAGTCATCTTCTTTAGGCATCCGAAAAGAACGTTTCACACAACCATCTTTGTCCACTTTTGGGGTACCATCTTCATTTAGTTCCGTCGTTACGATAAATTCTTTAATTTTATCTTTCCAATCCAATGGAACGTTACTACTTCGACGATATATCCACCCATTCTCTAAATGAACATTATACCAAATATCCTTCCCTTTCTTATCGTCTGTTTGTTCTACTTCTACAACTTTCAACGCATAAAAATCCTCCAATCTATTCTTTTTTTCTTCTTCCTCTTCACCACGCAATTGATAATATCCTCGCTTTTGGTTAAAGTTTAAAAGAATCCATGCCAGTTCTTCTTTAGTAATTTTCTCACTCAAAGCCTTTTTTCGCAAATAATAAATTGTCCAATCATAAGGAACCTTTCGCCCCATTGCAACTAACTCAGGTTGTTTTTTAGCAAAATCTGCCAGCATTTCATTAAAAGAATTCTGAAAAAGAAATTCATATTTTCCTATTTCATTTTTCCTCCAAGGAAGTTTAACCTCAGTACCTAATTGAAACTTGCCCGAATGATTACTAAAATCAAGACTATCGATATAATGTTGTGGCAAAAATCCTATAAGTTTTAATACCTTATGCAATCTTTCCCTACGCAACAGAACACGTTCTCGCAATCGACGTATTCCACGAAAGCCTGTTCTCTCTGAAGTTTGAGATTTGGAATTCCCTTTGTCAAAATCACCGAGAATAGCAGCATCCATCGGAATTATTCTACTACCAGCCATTTCAATCCATTTACGTTCAGTTTGTCCGTCCGTATCGCTATGACAGACGACAGCCCATCCGATACTATTGGTTCCCAAATCCAATCCTAATATTTTTTTCATATTTGTGTGTTTTTACAATTTCCATCAAATATATCACTTTTTTCCTACAAAAAAAGTGATATACCAAATTATTTCATTATCTTTGCTAAACTAATTTGAAGCAAATCACAATAAGGATTATTCCGTTGTGAAAACATTAGGTTGCCCTCGTCCTTTTACGGGGGCTTTTTTATATCTTTATGACCCAAAAATTGTACTATAGGGATACCAAAAAGCAGACCACGAAATACACACAAACTACAAACGAACAACTTACGAAAATGAAACTTAGCGTATCACTCTAAAGCATCAACAAAAGTGTGTATATCCGTAGCCTGCGTGCTTAAATTGAGATGATGCCAATACAACAAGATTCCCGGAAGAATGATTAGAAAGGGGACTTAAAGAATGCAAAGGAAATGAAAGAACTGTACTAAACCGGCTTGAATAGTGGGAAACAGATGCAGGACAGATATAAAGAAGCGCCTCCACAATCTTCGAAAAGACTATGGAGGCGCTATTTATTATTTATTCTGAACTATCAGAAGAAATAGGATCAGATACCCAATGACTTCTTCACTGCTTCAATCTTTTCCATTGCAGCAGACTCGGCAGAAGCATAACAGTTACGGCAACCCATTTCACCTTGTACTTCCATATAGAATTTGATCTTCGGTTCTGTACCTGAAGGACGAACAGAAACTTTGCTGCCGTCTTCTGTGAAATATTGCAGGACATTAGACGGTTCCGGCATATCAATAGCAGTTACATTACCTTTATCGTCTGTTTGTTTCAAAGTCTTATAGTCTTTACTCAGAATCACTTTCGAACCACCCAATTCTTTCGGAGGATTAGCACGGAAGTTTTCCATCATAGCTTTGATTTCTTCAGCACCACTCTTGCCCGGTTTCACTACGTTCACAGTAAATTCTTTAGAGAATCCGTATTCTACGTAGATATCCAGCAACAATTGATACAATGACTTACCGTTATCTTTTGCCCATGCAGCAACTTCTGCAATCAAGCAGCAGGCTGATACCGCGTCTTTGTCACGAACGAAGTCTTCGGCAAGGAAACCATAGCTCTCTTCACCGCCTCCAATGTATTTCTTCTTACCTTCACGCAGACGGATTTCACGTGCAATCCATTTGAATCCGGTGTAGCAGTCGAGCATTTCAATGTTATTCTTATCAGCAATCTTCTTGATAAGTTCCGTAGTTACGATTGTCTTCACACAGAACTCATTACCTTTAATCTTACCCAGTTGTTTGTATTGAGTGAGAATATAGTAAAGATACATCATACAAGTCTGATTACCGTTAATCAGCACCCATTCACCTTTATCATCCTTACAAGCGATACCTACACGGTCTGCATCCGGGTCGGAAGCCATAACGAGGTCTGCATCAATTTCTTTAGCCAGATTCACAGCCATAGAAAGAGCTTCGGCATTTTCCGGGTTCGGAGAGATGACAGTCGGGAAGTTACCGTCCTTAATCATCTGTTCGGGAACAGTAAACACATTTTCAAATCCCCACATCTTCAAAGCACGCGGAATCAACATCATACCTGTACCGTGAATCGGAGTATAAACAATCTTCATGTCTTTGTGGCGAGCGATTGCTTCCGGATCAATAGAAACTGTCTTCACCATGTCCAGATAAACTTTGTCTATATCTTCACCGATAATCTGAATCAAATCCGGATTGCCTTGGAATTTGATATCAGCAGCAGAGGCAATAGCGTTTACTTCGTCGATGATACCTTTATCGTGCGGAGCCAGTACTTGCGCACCGTCATCCCAGTATGCTTTGTAACCATTATATTCCTTCGGGTTGTGAGAAGCAGTCAGGATGATACCGCTCTGGCAACCGAGGTGACGGATAGCAAAAGACATTTCGGGAGTAGGACGCATATCGTCGAACAGATATACTTTGATACCGTTGGCAGAGAAAATATTGGCAGAGGTCTCCGCAAACAAACGGCTGTTGTTACGGCAGTCGTGACCAACCACAACAGAAATCTGCGGCAGATCTTTAAAGTTCTTCTTCAAATAATTAGAAAGACCTTGTGTAGCGGCACCTACCGTATAGATGTTCATACGGTTGCTACCTACGCCCATGATACCGCGTAAACCACCGGTACCAAATTCGAGGTCTTTGTAGAATGCTTCTATTAATTCGGTTTTATCATCGTTTTCCAACATTCGCTTCACTTCAGCCTGAGTTTCAGCATCGTATGCCGGGGTCAACCATTTTTCGGCTTTTTCAGTGACCTGTTTAATAAGTTCCTGATTTTCCATTTCGATTATTGTTTATTGGTTAATGAATTATTACTATCTATTTCTTGAGCACACAAATGTAAAATAATAAGTTTATAAATCCTACATTTTTCCTCAAAATAATAACCGTAAGAATACATTTACCGGCTCTATTCAGTTAAAATGATACAGCACTAAAACATAAATATCATCTCTTGTCAAGCAAGAGGCCGCTTCACATGCCCGCCCCTGTAAATTTCCTTTCCGATAGTACTGCATAAACTCCCGGGAATGAATAGAAGACGCACCGGCATATTTCGGAAAACTTCCGTTCATATTATCTATCTCAACCGGCAGTTCAGGGATAAAATCACTATTGACCAATACCGGAGTAAAGATCTCCTTTTCGCGGTAATCGTAGACAAACGAGTCTCCGTCCAACTTCTTGATATTCCGTCTATACACTTTCTCTATCACATCCAAAAACAGAAAACGCCTGCTACAAGCTGAAACTGACATTAACTTCAAAGGAAAAGTAGAACGGGGAGCCGGAGTACGTACCAACAAAGGTTTCGCTCCTTCTTTCCCATAAGAGAAAACGGTGTCATTGGAAAATTCGGATAATATCACTTCATCACCATTCTTCAACAATGGCTTTACGGAAAACATACAGGAAATTACCCCTTGCCTGTCTCCATTCCTTAGTCGGATGCGAAAGCGGTTCGTAATACGATACTTTACATGAAAAGGCAAAGGACGCATTCCTCCGTCAGTTTTCGACATTAAATAATAATAAGTTCCTTTTTGGACAGGATTATCTACATCTTCCCTTCCGTCGTTAAATATCAATGAATCTTTATCATAATCAAACACCTGTTCGAAAGACATATCATAGGGAAGATTCAACGTACGCTTATAGTTGCCGGACAGGCTATAAACCTGGATTTTGAAAACTGAACCGACTACATATATTTCTTCACGTTCTTCATCTACAAACACCGAGAATATATAATAATATTGTTCTTTTTGCTGTCCCTGATGATTAAAACGATAACGAAGTTTTCCGGTTGCCCGTTCAAAAACCATAATTGTCTGCTGCCAATTATAAGCTACTACCCAATGGGGCGAAACACTCGCTGAAGTCAGACTATATCTATCCAATGAATCCGCCCCGACTGTATACAAAGGAATATATTCAGGACTCGCCACCTCTGCCAAATCCAGTTTCTTTTCAGGATAAGCAACATTCAAATCTATCACCGGCAACGTTTGTTCCACCGATACCGCCACATCCGAACGTTTACATCCTACCAGCAGACACAAGGAGAAAAAGAACCATATAATCTTCATCTACGTTTCATTTGAATTTGTACAATATGAGTAAAGGATTATCATCTACTGTCATCTTCTCCGCCACCTTCTTCAAGTTTCCCGTCAACTTTCCTTTCTCCAACATATCCAATAAACGGTCAGTATCCCACGAATCGAAAACACATTTTTCAGGTAATGCCGATAATACGCCTCCCATTCGCATTGAACGGGCGGGCGAATAGTCTTGATTCTCAAATTCCAAATCATATACTTTCTTCTCAACCGTATCATAAACAAATTCTTTAGTATCAAACGAAGTTTTCCCCGGTTCATACTTTTTCAATGCAGTCGACATTAACAGATAGTTCCCAATCTTGGCATAACATTGCATAACGAGTCTTGGCTCGGAAGCATCTGCTTTCGGAGTACGTACAAACAACGGGGTCAACTTATGATTATAATAAGAATAAACAGTATCACCTGCCAAATCTGCAAAGATAAACTCCGAACCGCTATTTGCTAACGGATAGAGAGACATTGAAACGGTAGCCGTCTGTCCCCCTTGAGTAATATAAATGCGTTTTCCCACACGTTTGTGGATAGTTACCGGAAGGCGGGAAACAGCTCCGTTCTTTTTCGAAATCAGTAAATAGGGACGACTATTGGGCTGTTTATCTTTTCTATCCAACATATAACTATCGTAACCCAACAAATGTTGCTCATCACAATTGTACATAATTTCAATCCGTACATCTTTGGGGATAGACAAAGAACGCTTGTATTTTCCCTCTATCGAATAGACCTGTATTTTATTAGATATGTCAAGCAGAAACAACTCTTTAGCCTTTTCGTCCAAGCGTAACTGCAAAGGATAGTTGTATTCTTCCCCACTCCCTCCTTTATGATTAAATGTATGGCATATTTTCCCTTTTCTGTCGAATACGAAGATTTGCCCTTCATTGGCATTATACGTTGTTATATAGTGTTCGGTAAATGAACAATGCAGAGTAGCCACTCCGTCCAGCAACACTTTATCCGATGTTTCCAGCGGAATGTATTCAGCAGTTGCAATATCTTGCAATACTAATTTCTTTTTCGGATATTCCTTAGTGATATCAATAGTCGGCAGTTTGGAAGTCATCTGCCCCGACTGAGCCGAACCGGCAACGGCAAGGCATAAAGCTAAAAAGGTAAATAATAGTCTTTTCATGGCTGTTTTATATTTAAAGTGAAACAATCTATATACTATTTTTTATTCTCATTAAGAAATGTTTCCAGCACATCGTTAGGGCCCAGTCCCAGTTTTTTCTTTATACGTTGCTTGGATTTAGTCACAGAAGTATTATCTATATTGAATAATATCCCTAAAGCTGAATTGTCAAGCCCGGCATGAAGCAAATAACAGATTCTTCTGTCATGCTCTCTCAATAACTCACAACCATTCAGTCTGGCGGAAATATTCCCATAAAACAGGTCAATGAGTTCAAACAATCGGTTCCATTCTTCTTGTGTCTCTATGATTCCATAATAAGGTTCACTTTTCAATAGCCAAAGTTGTGTGAAAGCGGTAATCCGTTGTGAAGAAATAGATGAGTTGGTTCCCATTTGAAGTTGCTGTAACAATCCTTCCCTATCGGAATGCAATATATGCAGTTGTTTCATCAACAACAAATTCTCATGTTGCAGATTCTCATAATTTATAGATTTGTTCTTTTCTTCACGTAACAGTAACGCATTCTTCTGCTGAGTTCCTTTCAAATCACTGATAATACGCCTATTCTTTTCTATTACAGCTGTGTAATTCTCTATTTGACGCTCATTGTCACGTAAACGTTTCATAACACCAGCCAATACCTTCTCTTTCTTCCACTTCTCCCGATAATACAAAACCAACCCTACTACCAGCAAGCAACATGAAATTGACAGAATGATCAAATAATACATACGCTTTCGAAGTTGCTCATTCTGCAATTGCTGATTCTCCCATTTAAGACGTTCTTTTTCATAATTCTGTCCTAAAGCACGAATCGTCGAAGAAACCGAAATCTGTTTATCAAGCGAATCTTTACACTGGATATAATATTCGGCATACTTAACGGCAGTGTCCGGATGATTGGTTCTCTTCTCAATTTCATATAAAAGCTGATATGCACTCGAACATATATACATATCGCTCGTCTGAACAGCTTTCTTCAACCAAATTCTCGCTTCTTCGGCATTATTCATACCGATATAGTACTCCCCTGCAAGCAAATTGGAAAAATCGTCATCAGATACGCTATCCAAACACTTCAACATCAGACGAGGTGAATAATCGTAAAATCCCGCCTTTGAATAGATAGCTTCCAGTTCTTTGGATATAGTATGCAGTAACTTCTTATCTTCCAAACGGGAAGCCACCTCAATAGCCTGCTCATAATAACAGGCTATGCTATCGGAATGATGCAACACCAAGTTCGTACGCCCTATATTACGCAATGCCAATGCCAACCGGATATTTTCTCCCGTCAATGCATAAATCGACGCACTTTGCCGAAATAAATCGAGTGCATCATAATAAAGTTCACGATATAAATAAACAATTCCGAGACGATCACTAGCAGCCGCTTCCAACGATTGTTCTCCCGTTTGCTTAGCTAATTCCAACGAACGATAATAGAAGGCTATTGAATTTTCCTCATTACCAACCTGACGGCAACTGTCACCCTTCTGTAACAGAGAGGCTATCTTTTCCCTCTCTACTTCAACAGATGATGACTCTTGGCAAGAAACAAAGAGTAATGTGATAAGCAAGTAATATATAATAAAGATGATTCGCATAGTAGTTGGTGTTTGAAATAGAATAAGGCAAAGATAGGCAGCAGCAGAAAAGAATCCAAATATTTGGAATGGACAAATACATGGCAAATACATTACTGATTATCAACATAATAAAAATCCACATCACTCGCAAAGCAGAAATGATGTGGACATTATATATGATTTAATAACAACTAAAACAACTATTATTCCGGCACTTCATATCTTTTTCCTGTCTGCTTCACATATTCTTCCAGAAATTCTTTCGGATACCCCGGACGAATAACACCGGCAGGCTGTCCGATAGAATTACGTTCAAACTTACCGTCCTTTACTCGTTTCACTACTCCGTCGTTATACTTCACAATCAGGAATGTGCCTAATTGTTTCCAAGTATCGAAAGTACTCTGAGCCGTCATATTGGTATAATTCGTCAAAAATTCAACTGCAGCAGACTTATCTTTAGCCAAAAGTCTGGCAGCCATTTCTTCTATGCCCTCCTGAGCATTATTGAAAGTCGTTTCCAGTTCTTTTTGAGTTGCACGTACATCATCAATCATCAAACTGTAACGGGGATAAACCATATTAGACACCCAATTGAAAATCCAGAAAGCCGAATTCCATGAGAAAGTGATATAATCAGCTCCGTCCACACGTGTGTAACATACCGGAGCTTTAGTTGCACAGCAATAAACAGGTGTGAACACCGCCATATTCGCATCATCTACTCCAAACCAAAGCACACCACCTATCGGATCGGGTTTATTGGCACGCATCTGCGCCACAAATACAAAGCCGCTTTGTTGAGTGGAAATCGGACGTTCGTTGAAATATTCCCGGTCGCCTACTTTGAAATTCAGAGGAGAAAGACGATAGGGAGTCTTGTAAAGACCTGCCCCGAAATCATTGGAAATATCGAGAGGCGTACCTTCATAATGGTCACGCATCATGTCTTTTACATCCTGCACGGAAAGCTTATGCTTCGGCTTCACAAAAAGAGGCATTGGGGTATTAGTCTTTCCTTCTATATAAGGAAGATAATCTTTACCGTTATCTGTAAATTTATTGAAATAGCTCCACACACGAGCTTCACAGAAACGACGGGCTCCGAAATCCAACGGTGCATACGCATTGGCAAAGCTGAAATCCTTATTCACACCACTGAAATAGCCTTTCTCACGGGCAAAAGATACGACATCCGGCGAGTATATACAATTCTCCTTGTCGTTCATATCGAACTGATGAATGCGTGATTGGTTGGCGTGAGCCGAGATACAGTCATCCGGCACACGTACAGCTACCCATACTGCTCCACGGATACCGGGACCTTTACCAATCATTTCCATAATCCAAATTTCATTCGGGTCGGCAATGGTAAAAGATTCCCCTTCACTGTAATAACCGTATTGCTGTACCAAATCAGTCATCACCTTAATCGCTTCGCGAGCTGTACGCGAACGTTGCAGACCAATATAAATCAGACTTCCATAGTCGATAATTCCTGTAGAATCAGCCAATTCAGGGCGTCCGCCAAAAGTTGTCTCACCAATAGTAACTTGATATTCATTCATATTACCCACTACATTGTAAGTCTGGCGTGCCTGTTCGATTTCTCCCAAATATTTACCGGTATCCCATTCGTACACTTTCAACATGGTTCCTTTAGGATATGTAGCAGCAGGATAGTGATAAAGTTCTCCAAACAGGCCATACGAGTCGGCAGAATAGGAAACGATAGTTGAACCATCAGTCGATGCATTCTTGCCGACAATTAAATTAGTACAGGCGAAAGTATCCGCCACTGCCGCCAGGAATAGAGCAGCACAAAAAATAAGTCTTTTCTTCATATATGATTTTCTTTTAATAATTTACCAGATAAAACTTTCACGGGATACGGTTTCATTTCCGCAATAATCAGTTACCGTAAATTCAACGATATGTTTTCCACCTTTCTTCACACGCTTCGGATCAAGTACACATTCCCAATACGATTTCACAATATTCGGTCGTCCGAAAAGTGCATATTCGCCGTCAATCGTTCCACGGTAGGATGCAATACCCGTTCCTTTGTCCTTCAAACGATAGATAATCTTTCCGGTTCTTCCCCATTGCTTCTTATTAACAGGAATAATTTCAGGCGGAATTGTGTCAATGGCAACCGTATAAGTTCCCAATTCACGAATAGATGCCTTCATGTATCCGTCTTCATACTTTCCACCGACACTATATTTTCCTCCTCTCGGGGTGACACAGACTACATAATATTTTGTAGTATCAGTTATAGGCTTTCTACGTAAGCCAATACGCAATTCACAGCTTGCATGAAGCGGAATCGGTTTGTCATTTAACTGATATGTAAACGCAATAGCACCGCTATCAGCTTTTACTTGATAATTAAGGGGGGCATCGTCATATAACATTCCTTTGGGAACAACCAGATTCAAACCCGGCTCTTGCAGATAGTTTACCTTATCCCACGCAAAGAAATACTTTTCGCGATGTTGCAATGGCTCAAGCGGTTGTTTTCGCCCCCTAACCGTGAAACTATATTTAGAAGTATTGCCAAAAACGTCCTTCAGAGTATACAAGAAGCGATAATCGCGTTCTTCATCAATAGTCACCAAACCACGATTAGTGTTCGATGCCTTTAATAAACGTAATGTATTTCCCGGCTCGATGAAGGATTTCATATATTGCCCGCAAGTCCAAGAGTTAATCATCCGGTTTTCTTCTTGTGAGAAACGATCGACAGTACTGCGGAATACTTCTTTCTCATCTACTGTAAGCACTACAGAATACACTCCGTAATGATTGCTCACTCCATCCATATAGTCATACGCCTTGATGCCTGTACCTATCACACCCCATGCTTCCACCGGACGTCCGGTGTTCGGAAGAATCATTTTATTTTCTTGCTTACCATCCACTACTCCTTTACCAAGTTGAGGAAAAAACATTATGCCGTCCGCTTTCGGAGCACGCGTATCTTTTATTTTCGTTTTGAAAAAAGGCATGGGATCTACATAATCTCCCGTCTCCGTTTCAAAAACATCCAAATGAAGATGCGGTCCGAATGAATAGCCGGTATTCCCACTCCATGCTATTTGTTGTCCCGCTTTTACTGGATACTCATCCGGTTCGGGGATAATCTCTACTTCCCAGTTTTCATTTTCATATTGCAGTTTTTCCACCCTTTCGGCAATAGGGGAAATAAAACCGCTCAAATGACGATTGATAGTAGAATAACCGTTATGATAGCAGACATCAAGTACATAGCCCGAACCATTCGTCACACGGATACGTGAAATATAGCCTTCTGCCAATGCACGAACAGGTTTACCGATTACTCCTCCCGTTTTAAAATCCAATCCGCCGTGAAAGTGATTAGAACGGATTTCTCCGAAGTTTCCGCTCAATGTAAGAGGAAAGTCAAAAGGTGGTACAAAGGTGGCTTGCTTCTTTTCTTGCCCATATCCTCCGATGCAGCAAGCCAACATCAAAGTGGTGATATATCGTCTCATCATTCCATTCACTTTTTACTCCCGCAAATGTACACTATTCCCACTAAACTACGAAATATCCGAAAGGAATGATAAGCGGAAATACTAGTTAATAATCCTTTTTATTATTATATTCATTGCAAATCTGTAGCAATTATGTTATTTATATTAGTACTTTTGTGCCCGATTTTAATAATAATTAAACATAAAAGGACTCAATGAGAATGTATGTAAAGGTAATGGCAGCGGTCATTGCATGTATATTGATGAGTGGAGAAACACACTCAACATCTGCAACTATCCCTGCTACAGAAAATCAGAGTTGGTTTAAAAAGAGAAAGAAGAAACCAGAGCAAGAGGAGAAAACCAAAAGCGACTACGAAAAGCTTGTGGAAGGTAGCAAAATTACCAAAGGAATGTTTGCTGTTCATCAAAAAAAGAACGATTATTATTTTGAAATTCCTACATCACTTTTAGGACGTGATTTATTAATTGTCAATAAACTGCAACGGGTACCTGCCGAACTGAATGACGCAGGAGTGAACCGCGGAGTGAACTACGAGAACCAAATGGTTAGTATGGAATGGGACAAGGCAACCGGCAAACTGATGTTTCGCCAACAACGCCCATTACCACTGGCTCCTCAAACGGACGCTATCTTCCGTTCGGTAAAGGACAATTTTATCTCGCCACTGATTGCCGCTTTCAAAATAGAAGCTATCAATCAGGACTCCACTGCATTGGTGATCAAAGTGAATGATATTTACGATGGTACGGAAACCAGTATCAATAATGTTTTTACAAACATTAATTTAGGGACTTCCGCTATCAAGAACTTATCACGTATTTTGTCGATCAAATCTTTCCCTAACAACGTTGTAGCAACTTCTGAGCTGACCACTAAAGTGACAGAAGGAACGACAAGCGTATATGTGACGGTGGAAGTTAGTTCCTCTATTCTTTTATTACCGGAAAAACCGATGACAGGACGTTTCGACAATCAGAAAGTCGGCTACTTCACCAATCCGTTATTAAGTTTCAGTGACGCACAACAAGGAACGGATAAGAAACATTATATTACCCGTTGGCGTATGGAACCCAAACCAGAAGACCGGGAAGCATATCTAAAAGGTCAGACAGTAGAACCTATTAAGCCAATTGTGTTCTACATCGATAATTCGACTCCTTATCAATGGCGGTCATACATAAAGAAAGGAATAGAAGACTGGCAGACTGCTTTCGAAAAAGCCGGTTTCAAAAATGCAATTATCGCTAAAGAAATCACAGACAGTATGCATGTAGACATGGATGACGTCAATTACTCGGTACTGACTTATGCTGCATCAGAAAAGAAAAACGCAATGGGACCTTCCCTACTCGACCCTCGTTCGGGAGAAATTCTGGAAGCAGATATCATGTGGTGGCACAATGTACTTTCTATGGTACGTGAATGGATTACTGTTCAGACAGGAACTGTTTGTCCGGAAGCTCGCAGCGTACAATTACCTGATTCGTTAATGGGGGATGCCATTCGTTTTGTTGCTTGCCATGAGGTAGGTCACTCACTAGGATTGCGTCACAACATGATGGGTTCATGGGCATTCCCAACAGACTCATTGCGTTCTGCGGCATTCACTTCCCGAATGAATTCGACTGCTTCGTCTATTATGGATTATGCGCGTTTCAATTATATCGCCCAACCGGGAGACGGTGTAAAAGTACTGTCCCCGCATATCGGTCCTTATGATATGTTTGCTATCGAATATGGATATCGCTGGTATGGCAAGAATACTCCGGAAGAAGAAAAGGATATTCTTTTCGATTTCTTGAGTAAACATACAGACCGTCTTTACAAATATAGTGAGGCACAAGATGTACGTGACGCCGTAGACCCGCGTGCCCAGAACGAAGATTTGGGAGACGACCCGGTTCGTTCGTCACAACTTGGCATTGCTAACTTGAAACGTATCGTTCCGCAAATTCTTCAGTGGACTACTACCGGAGAAAAGGGACAGACTTATGAAGAAGCGTCACGCCTCTACTATGCCGTCATCAACCAATGGAACAATTATCTATATCATGTACTTGCCAATATCGGCGGTATTTATATTGAAAACACCATAGTAGGAGACGGAGTGAAAACCTACACATTTGTTGAAAAAGAAAAGCAACAGGCAGCCCTGAAATTCCTAATGGATGAAGTCCTGACATATCCTAAATGGTTATTTGATACGGAAGTCGGGCAATATACTTATCTGCTCCGCAACACTCCGATCGGAAAGCAAGAAAATGCACCCACTCAAATCCTTAAGAATGCACAAGCCTATATTCTTTGGGATTTACTAGGCAATACCCGCCTAATGCGTATGATTGAGAATGAATCCGTCAACGGTAAGAAAGCATTCACGGTAGTTGAACTAATGGACGGACTCCACAAAAATATTTTCGGTATTACTGAACGCGGAGGTATCCCTAACGTTATGGAACGCTCTTTGCAGAAAAACTTTCTGGATGCATTACTTACCGCTGCCGCAGAGCCCGAAGCTGTAAAAATCAACAAGAAGATCGCCAACGAACATTTTTTGCTTGACCATACCACTCCTTTCTGTAGCTGCTATGCTGCCGAACAACGTGCACTTCGTCAAGAAGACCGCATGGGTGCTCCACGTGTACTCAATTTTTACGGAAGTCAACTTAACCGCATTTCAGACGCCATTTCTGTAAAACGTGGTGAATTATTGCGTATCAAGAAGTTATTGCAAAATCGTCTAGGGACTTCCGATACCGCTACACGTTATCATTATGAAGATATGATTTTACGTATTAATACCGCTTTGGGAATCAAGTAAAACAAACCTGTTAATTAAACTATCTTACAATTAATGAGAATCAAATTTTTGTGCATTATTATATGCTTATTTGTGAATGCACTGGTTTTTGCCAGTGCTACCAACCACACGATAACTGGTGTTGTCATTTCTGGTGAAGACAATGAACCTCTAATTGGTGCTTCTGTATATGTTCACGCCGATGATCTGAAAAAAGCCGGAGTATCACAAACCTCTTTGGGTACTATCACTGATATTGACGGTAAGTTTTCTATTTCCGTTCCGGAAAAAGTGACTCGTATTCATTGCAGTTATATTGGGTTCGAAGAACAAGCGATTATATTGCAAGGAAATAAAAAAAACTACCGTATTGTACTACAACCTTCGGCACATACTCTGGCGGATGTGGTAGTAACGGGATACCAGACATTAGAACGTCGAAAATTAACGGCAGCTATTGCAAAGGTAGAATTATCTGATGCCATGATCGGAGCGAATAAAAGTATCGACCAAGCACTAACCGGACAAATCGCCGGCGTAGCCGTCACAACAACTTCAGGTGCACCAGGAGCTCCGGCACGTATCCGTATTCGGGGAACGGCTTCTTTAAATGGAACCCAGGACCCGTTATGGGTATTAGATGGTATGCCCTTAGAAGGAACAGATATTCCTAAATTAGATGATGCAACAGATAATGATATCGTCAATATGCAACAATCATCTATTGCAGGATTAAGTCCAAATGACATAGAAAGTATCACTATCTTGAAAGACGCTGCCGCTACTGCAATTTATGGCGCACGTGCTGCTAATGGTGTCATCGTAGTTACAACCAAACGTGGAAGAACAGGAAAACCAATCATTAATTTCAACACGAAATTAACTTATACTCCTAATCTAGACACTTCCCGTCTGAATTTGTTAAATTCACAAGAAAAAGTAGATCTAGAACTACAATTATTAAAAAACAATCAAAGCATATATCCCAACAAAGGTGGCGTTGCAACCATTTTGAATAAATACAATTTAATGAATCAATATCTGCAAAATGGTTGGGAGGGATTATCCCCCGAAGCTCAGAATGCTATCAATCAATTAAAAACGATGCAGACTGATTGGAATGATATATTATTTAGAGATGCTTTCACACAAGAATACAATATAAGTATTTCAGGAGGCACAGAGAAAACAACGTATTACAACTCATTAGGCTACTCCAAAGAAAATGGTAATGTACCGGGAGTTAGTATGACACGTTTCAATCTGACAAGTAAGACTTCTTATCAAATCAACAAAATATTAAAAATTGGTGTCTCTATTTTCGCCAACAGACGAAAGAATCAAAACTTTGTATCTGATAAGTATGGTTATTCCAATCCTGTATTCTACTCTCGTACGGCCAATCCCTATTTTTATCCGTATGATGCAGAGCACAACTACCAATATGATTATGATATCCTCCCTGGAGATGAACCTGACTTAAAACGTGGATTTAATATCTTTGAAGAACGAGAAAATACAGATAATGAAACAATCATTTCTTCATTCAATTCAATCTTCGACACAGAACTACGTTTTAACGATCAATGGAAACTCAGTTCTCAAGTTGGTATTCAATGGGATCAATCTTCTCAGGAACAATATGTAGGAGAAAATACATTCAATATGCGTAACATACGCGAAGATAGTAGCTATGACGAAAATCAATACATTGTTCCCAAAGGAGGAATGCATACTGTAAATAATGCTACGACTTCTCAAATTACATGGAAAGTACAAGGAGAATACAAAAATACATTCAATGATATCCATGATATTCAAATAATGGCAGGTTCTGAAATAAGAAAGAACTGGTATAACACTCAATTTACAGCCGGATATGGTTATGATCCCAAAACATTGACAACAAAGCCACTGAATATCAGAAATGACAAGGATGCAGAGAAATATAAACTACATACTAAAACTTATCAAGAAAATGCTTTTGCGTCCTTCTATACTACAGGTTCATATTCATTCATGAGCCGCTATACGATAGGGGGAAGTGTACGTATGGATGGCTCTGATCTTTTCGGAGTAGATAAGAAATATCGCTATTTACCAATTTATTCAATTAGTGGTATGTGGCGTGCCTCCAATGAACCTTTTATACAACGATACAAATGGATTGATAACCTGGCAATTCGTCTTTCTTACGGTCTGCAAGGAAATATCGATAAAACTACTTCACCATTCCTAGTAGGATCCTATGACAATGTAGGACTCTTACCCGGATATGACAAAGAACAAACTATCCAAATAGAAGGTGCTCCCAACAGCAAATTACGTTGGGAAAAAACTGCTTCATATAACCTTGGATTAGATTTCTCCGTATTAAACCAAGCAATTAATTTAAGTGTAGACTATTACTATAGAAAAGGAACGGACCTGATTGGGAAAAAACTTCTGCCGTTAGAAAACGGATTTGAAACAATGACGATTAATTGGGCCAGCATGGAGAATAAAGGAGTAGAAATAAATCTGCAAACACGCAATATTACCACCAAAAAATTTTCATGGTACACAACATTCAATTTTGCATATAACCAAAATAAAGTACTGAAAATTAATACTCCGGATTCACAAGAAACTCCCAGTCTTGAAGGTTATCCTGTCGGAGCTATTTTTACTTTGAAGACTGATGGCATTGATTCTGAAACCGGACGTATTCGCGTAAAGGCAAAGAACGGAAAAAGCATGTTTCTTGAAGATTTATATAAAGTAGCAATAGACGAATGGGGAATCGGAATCTATACTCCTCAAGTATCAACTCTTGAAGAAAGAGAATTCTATAGCTATATAGGAACATCCGACGCTCCATATACCGGAGGATTTATGAATACCTTTAATTATAAGAGTTGGGAATTGAACTTGAACTTCTCCTATAATTTTGGGGCTTATGTAAAAACAACACCTTCTTACAGTCTGACAAAATTTGATGCGAGCCGCAATACCAATCGGGATATTCTGGATAGATGGACTCCTGAAAACAAAAACGGAAAATTCCCCGCCATATTGACAGCTGCTTCTAATCCTGCAGAATATAGTTTGTTGTTTGATCAACCACGTATTTACAACTCCTTAGATATTTGGGTCAAAAAGTTAAATTATATACGTTTGCAAAATATACGTTTAGCTTACCAGCTTCCTTCAAAGTTACTAAACAGAATAAACATCAACGGAGCAACCGTCGCTGTAGAGGCACGTAACTTATTTGTATTCGGTTCCAGCTACAAGAATTATCTGGACCCTGAATCAATGGGAAATCTGTATGCAACTCCCATTGCAAAATCAGTGACATTCAATTTAAGCCTAAACTTCTAAAAAAGAATAAGCATGACTAAGAAATTATATATTACTTTTGCATTATTGGGAAGCCTATTAATAACTTCCTGTGATAGTTTTTTAGATATCCAACCTATAGGAAAAGTAATTCCAAATACTCTATCAGAATATCGGGCATTGCTAACAGAAGCATATTCCCAGCCTCTCTTCGACAGAGGAGTTACTGAATTTCGTACCGATGAGGTGACAATCAGAGATATGAATATGATCAAAACTATTATTCGGAAATTGAGAAATGGAACGACTCTAATCCTATTCCCGGTACACGTGAATTTGCTTGGAGCAATTATTATAGCATTATCTATTATGCCAACGCCATAATAGATAATAGAGATAAAATAACAGAAGGAACTCAGGAAGACATCGATCAACTTGTAGGAGAAGCATATCTACTTAGAGGATATATGCATTTTCTATTAGTGAATCTTTATGGACAACCATATACAAAAGACGGAGCTCCGGAAACTAAAGCAATTCCAATAAAGTTAGATATTGATTTGGAAAAAACTCCGTCCCGTAATACTGTTAGTGAAGTATATACAGCGATTTTAAATGATATTGAATCAGCTCGTAAATCGATCCATTGCAAAGAGTGGGAGAAACAATACTCATATCGTTTTTCAACTATATCGGTAGATGCTATGGAATCACGCGTATATTTATATATGGGAAAATGGCAAGAAACTTATAATAGTGCAGAAAAGGTCTTATCACAAAAATCATCATTAGAAGATTTTAATAAAGAGAATTCTAAAATTCCCAATGATTTTCAATCAACAGAGGTCATCACAGCCTATGAATATGTATGTAAAGATGTCGATAAAGCATTTAGAGCCACACCTATGCTGAAAGAAAAATATGACAGAAATGATTTACGCCCTAACAAATACTTTGACGTAGCAGACAAAAATGGTAATTTTCCTGTTCTAAAATGCGGTTCTACGCAATTCTCATGTTCTTTCCGCACGGGAGAAATTTATCTGAATGCAGCAGAAGCCGCTGCTCACTTAAATAAGCTCTCGGAGGCTCGTGGTCGATTATTAAAGCTTATAGAAAACCGATATACCCCGGAAGGTTATACACTGAAAAAAAATGAAATAGAAGCAATGTCCCAAGAAGCGCTTCTTGCTGAAATTCAAGAAGAACGTACTAAAGAACTCGCTTTCGAAGGTCATCGTTGGTTTGATTTACGACGCACTACCCGCCCACGCATCGAAAAAGTTATCGATGGTAAAACGTATATTTTAGAGAAAGACGATGCACGCTATACATTGCGTATTCCACAGGCTGCTATTGATGCTAATCCAGAATTACAGCATTAATAATCAAGACTAAGACTCCTCTTACATTCCTTTGTAAGAGGAAATAGTCAACAAGAAAGTACTTCCTTTCAGATATGATCTTGCAGAACCCTTTAATAATAACATAGCACGAGTGGGTCTCTATGGAAAAAGCATGAAAATCAAAAACAGGACAATGAATGTCTATAAACAACCACTCTATGCACTACTTATTCATCTCAACGCAGACGACATTCTGTTCTAAAACATGAGGTTGTGTCTAACTTTTGGGGTGCACTTCAAAATGCCGGCACAACCTCATTAAACTACAAATAATCTTTTTTCGCTGCCCGTTGACAAGCTTCCACTAATTCTTTCATGACCTCTGCCACAGGCTGCTGACGGGAAATTATCGACGATACTTGTCCTATTTCCAGTTCTCCTTCTTCAAGATCTCCTTCAAAGATGCCTTTTTTGGCACGCCCCCGTCCCAATAAAGTTCTTAATTCTTCCATAGAAGCTCCACTATCTTCGGCCTTCTCTACAGCTTCCCGGAAACTATTTTTCACAAGACGAGTCGGAGCTAATTTTTTCAACAGCAACTTAGTATCCCCCTCACCCAGACTCAAACAATATTCCTTGAATAGCGGACTTGCAGAACTCTCATCAGTCAATGCAAAACGAGTTCCTATCTGAACACCTTCAGCCCCTAATACCATAGCAGCCAGTATTCCTTCTCCCGTAGCGATACCTCCCGCTGCAATCAAAGGTAAAGTCGTTGCTTCACGTACAGCAGGAATCAAACAAAAAGTAGTAGTTTCCTCACGCCCGTTATGTCCGCCGGCTTCGAAACCTTCCGCTACCACTGCATCTACCCCGGCCTCCTCACACTTCACAGCAAAACGGGAAGAAGAAACGATATGAACAACCGTAATTCCACGCTCTTTCAACCATCCTGTCCATGTTTTCGGATTCCCGGCAGAAGTAAAAATAATCTTCACTCCCTCTTCTACCACAATATTCATGATTTCTTCTATCTGCGGATACATCAAAGGAATATTCACACCAAAAGGAAACTCTGTAGCTACACGGCATTTGCGAATATGCTCGCGTAAAATCTCCGGATGCATAGAACCTGCACCAATCAGTCCCAAACCACCAGCGTTACTCACTGCGGAAGCAAGCCTCCAACCACTGCACCATACCATTCCACCTTGAACAATAGGGTATTGAATCCCCAGAAGAGAAGTAATTCTATTCATAATTAATAATTTATCAATGTGCTAATTTACTAATATACCGGCTAGAATAACCAGCTAAATTACTAATGCGCTAATACAACAATATACAAATATATAAATTATTCAATTACAAACGTTCCCTAGTCAGTATATTGTCGTATCGCGACATTAGCACATTTATATAAACACCCTCAACGGATAATCTGTTCAATAGGTTCATTAATCAACACCGTGGTAGAATCCCCATAAGCTCTCAAAACTTCCAGCGTACGTTCACGACGATCTCTTCCTTTCTTATCCCAGAAGTTCTTTGTAAAGACAGCCATCAGATCAAGTCCTCCAATAGTTCCTCCATTGATATACACTCCGCTACCACCAAACAAAGGAATAGGACTATCCATCACCACCGAATTCACCATCATCCCATTGGCACGTTCACTTAACTGACGGAACCATACTCCGCTCGCCTGTATTTCCTCTAAAGACTTCCGTATACCTTTCGCCATCGGATTCCGTGCCCAGTTGGTATACGATCTTTGGTGTCGAATCTCATAGAAAGGATCTCCCCGCCATGTATTCTTATCCACCCTTATCTTTTTTTGATAAACCGGATCCCAATTAAAACGGGTATTAGCCTTATATGGCATCAAAGAAAGAACTACTTTTGGTTTAGGCAATGCTTCGGGAAGCGATTCGTCAGGCAGCATCCAGCTTTTCTCCTCCGACATCCGGGGAGTACCCACCGCACTGCCGAAATCAATCTGTCTAACTGCTTTCGGATTCAGCTTCAACTCCTCACTGCTCTCCAATAGCTTCTGCAATTTGAGTGAATCCTGTACAGACCACTGGGCATAGCATACCACTGTCAGCAGCAGTGATACTGCCGATATAAATAAACGTTTCCTCATTTTTATTGTTTTTTTATTTCCCGAAGATTCTCCTCTTTTTTACCACCAGCGATACCCTGTACCACAAAGCGGTTCATCGTAACACGGGTCAATCGTCCACCGCGTCTTCGGGTATTGTCTTTCTTCCCACCAACGACGGTAACAAGCGGCAGCATCAAGTACTTCTTCGTCTGTCAGGAAATAGAGTGCTTCATAATTCTCGGCATTAGCCAACACCATTTTGCAACCCAACGACGGAGGTGTACCTTGACGAATAGATTCAATAACCCAAAGCATACACTCACCTAAACGGATTTTACCATTATTCATATTATAAACCGACGGGAAAGAAGGAATAATAGTCAGATCTTCCGCATAGTTCAGAAGTTCGGGAATATCCTCTTCCGTAAAATGAGGGACCTCCACCACTCCTTTGTCATTCTTCATCTTATACGTACCCGTCTTCAATTGCTTCACAAAAAGGGTAACATCCGGATTGTTATAATCCATTTCTTCGCTGCCGCACCCAGTAAAGGATACAATCAGGCAAATAGCCAACAGCATTACAAGTGTTTTTTTCATTTTCTTCAAGGATTAATACGTCATGCGAAGTCCGCAAAGCAAATTAAAATTAGTCGGTCGTTTCGTGCGTACCGTAGCTAGTTTCGAATCAGTTTTGAAATGATGAGAAACACCCGGTTCGGCAAAAAGCGCGAGGCGATCATTTATCTTATAATTAATTCCAATACCAGCGGTCACAGCCAATTGGACAGGTTCTTCTTTGAAACTGTTGTCCGGTGCACCGGCAATGCATTTATCTATAATTCCTCCTACTGTAGCATAAAGGTCAACTTTTTTTGTATCCAACAATGTCACGTTAATTTTGACGGGAATACCAAGATAATGTAAATGCTGCCCTGCCGAGCGGAGATTTGAATAAAGCAACCCGGTTTCAATACCCAGATAATCATTTAATTTCCGTTCTACGGTTACACCTACAGAAACCGGCATTTTATAGACGCCATCCTCTGCTGGAAGTGCCGTACCAACTTGGGCTTTCATCGCCCAGCGGTTTTTCTTTGTAGAGATCTTCCGGACTACTGATTCGCCCGTTTCATATTGTTCTTTTCGCGAATCCGATGATTCCGTATTACCATTCGTTGCCTGCCAATAGCCATTATGGCCTTGGTTTCCATATCGGTTTCCATTTCCGATGGAAGTCGTAGCCGAGAAAGAGAACGACATAGAGAAGGTAATGGAAAGCGAATCTTCTTCTGTGTATTGAGACAACATTCCATAAGATTTAGGAGCCGGTTTCGGCAACACTGGTTCTACCGGCAACGGTAGTTGATTGACACGTATTCCATCTCCGTCCAACTGCCCTCCGTTCGCCACGGCTATCTTGGTAAATGCTTCTTCCATTTCCTCTTTTGGAGAAAGATATAAGAAGGTAGCCGATGAAGCCGCCAAGACAAGCAACACAGATGCCGCAGCTGCTACACGGAAGAGTAGTAACCGACGACGTTGCTGGCAAGCCACAGGAATCTCCTGTGAGAGTTCTTCCCAGAAGCCGTCCCGGACATTCATCCCGGCATCAGCGAGACGAGTGCGAAACAGATCGGTTATTTCATCATTTTCTTTCTTCATGATTTCTATACTCTTTAATTCTTTTTGCTAACAAATTCTTGGCGCGATGCAGTTGCGAGGTGGATG
>ENA-ORTQ01001220-ORTQ01001220.1-human-gut-metagenome-genome-assembly--contig:-NODE-1220-length-28145-cov-15.962122_pt1 | contig 28145 bp, 23 predicted proteins | sample MGYA00241912_ERZ509188 | MGnify/ENA primary metagenome ERZ509188 (study PRJEB26280, sample SAMEA2338849) | human gut metagenome | biome: human gut; feature: human-associated habitat; material: faeces...
ACGGCTTATCTAAGCCATTTTTGAGACATCATACCTTGGCAGGGGCAGAAGGACTTGACCCCTCGGCACGCGGTTTTGGAGCGACTGTTGAAAGCTCAAAACTGCATAGACAAGCCACTATTTAAGCCAAATTCATAGCATCAAAATTACATTTTCGTGGTTTTGATGCTTTTTTGATGCTATTGGTATTTTTAAGCTTACAATATAATAGCTGATGACTTTTTTATTCTATAGAAATTTCAAATGCTGACGGTATGCTAAAATAACATCCTTTATTGCAGTGTATGGTAACATGCTAAAATCAATCTGTCAATCAATTCATAACTCAAATTTTGCGCCGCTGTAAACAAAGAATACAAAGCGGAAACAGATTCGTTTTATTTTTTCAGTATATTAAACTATATGTTTTTGCTGATTTTTATATATTCTCGCAGATATTTGAATGGGAAAGGTACAACGGTATATTGACCGTTGCGTACAAATTCAACGGAGAGAAGTGGTAGCAGGTCCTTGAATTCCATTTTCTTTTCTGATATTATTTTACGAATAATACAAGCTCTGCTGACACCGGATCTTCTAAGCGATTTTTCTCCTGCATAATAGTACACTTCTTCACCCTCTTCAAGAACAAAATCCTTTTTAAAACAGCATATATTTACGATATTACTCATAAGGTATTCGTCATTTTTTAGACTTTGGATTCTCGGATGCATCCACACACCATATTTATCGCGCATATACTGATTTAGATCAATAGCATACTTTTTTTGCATATTCATAAATCTGCGAATTTCATACTTTGTAAGAACAGGTTGCTGCTCTCTTATAATTGCTATAAGATTGTTTGTTTCATCAGCGTACTGTGGATATTCTGATGAAAATGCATTAATCATATTAATTAGATTTTCTTTTCGTACTGCTGTGTTTGGGTTGGTTTCTTTAAGTGCCATGTTGAGTTTGTAAATGTCAGGAATGGTAAATTCGCAGGTCCTCACAATTGCGTGTATATTATTAATATCAGAAAACACAAGACCTTCAACACTGTTACATACCCTGCTGTTTTCTTTGTTGTATTCTGAATACATAAGCATTATTCGTTCTTTATCAGTACTTTCTGTGGGTTCAATATCATTAAAGGTTTCAAAATTCAAATCACCTGTTGGTGTTACTGTCATCATATTGTATTCAAAGTGAGAATCAGGGTATGTATATCCTTCTATCTTTTCTCTTGTTACAAACGACCAGGTTTTGTCTGTCTTTAGTTGTGTCCAATCATAAATAGAGAGTTTACGACTATAAATATCCCCTTTAATTATTAATTCCTGGACTACCTTTTTTACCATGTTTTTTAATTTTTCCTCGCTATGGTTTTCAACTATAATATGTTGAACAATCAGACCGTTGTTATCATCTTTGTGTGGGTCCGGTAACTTATTATTTTCATAGTATTCCTCACCATAGATAATACGGATATTGTAACCGCTTTCTGAGGTTGTATCTATCAGAGGGTGTATATTGTAATCACTTTCAAGAATGCGAACAATGCTGTCAAGCATTGATTCGGACTGTTTGTCCTTGCAGTAGTCGGATATGGTAACGTCTTTTTCACTAAGCATTTTTCCGAATTCTTTTACGCTGATTTCAGTCTTTTTGCTTTTTTTAATTTCCGTTTTATCAGCAGCATCGTATGAGTCATATTCAAGTGTTAAGTAATCAGACAGTTTTAGCTTTACATCTTCAAGAAACTTATTCATTATACCCAGTTTGCTTCTGGAAAATTTTTCTGGGTTTTCATAACATAAAAATTCTACCGTATTGTGGGAATTTTTATATGAACCCGGCGCAAAGGTGTCCTTCAGGTCAACTTTGTCACTTTTCAGTTTTTTTCTGAAAGCTCCTGTTTCGGCGTCTATTATGTAGAAACTGCCCTGTTTTGAATAACTGTTTTTCCTGAATGTCTTGACATCAAGGGTTAAGTACATTCCCGGCTTAAGTGAAATCTGGAGGAATCGGAACATATATATTTCTTTAGTTGATTTGTCTCTTATCGGGGATGTGCTGTCGCCATAGTATAACTTACCTGTAAGATTATTATAGGAGAACAACTCGCCTTTAGGAGTTTTCATAGAATTTATAAGCAGTTGCGCAAGAAGTCTGTCATTGTAATAGAAAACCCTGTTTCTTTCAGCCTTATCCAGCACATTGATTTTTTCTACGGCAACATTTGGATACTGCTCTTTTATCTTTCTGCTAAAATTGAGATTATATTCTTTGCCTTTTTGAAAAAGAACAAGTGCTTCTTTTCCAAAAGAATGTTGTACTGCAAGTGCTTTGTATTCAGCGGTAGGAATATCAAGAATATTTGTATTGTATAAACCTGTTGTGCCTTTGACAAAGTAAATGTCAAAATCCCTTTCTATATTTTCATAGTTGTATTCTGCTCGAAACTTGTTGGTAAGTATCATAAAAAATCTTCACTCCTTATCATATTAATATTTGTGGTTATAGGTTTTCCGTCTTGGTCAATCAATCCCGGAATCTCTACAATTTTTCCGTCACAGCTTATAGTAGGTTTCGTATTGTTGTTTCCTACAAGGTTGATTATATATGCCCTTTTGCCCTTAATAGTATCAAGCTTTTGCCGTATTCTTTCAGTAGTGCTTTCTCTGTCCTGCAGGTAAGTAGGCTTCCAGTTTTTGAAGTCAACATAAATACCGTCATTAAGTTCAAAATCAAAGAACTCAAATCTATCAGGGTCATTAATTGGCTTTAATTTCATTCCCCGTTCTCTGCTTAGTATAAACTCGCCGCAGACTTCTCCTAATGCACCTTTATAGATGTTGTGGAAAAGCACAGGGCTCATCATATACATATTTTTTTCAAAAGTTGTTGCATAACCTAATTTAATGAAGTGTTCTCTCATACTGCTATATTTCATCGCGTATGGAAGATAAGAGTTTTTCTCTCCTGCCTCATAAATAATAGTTTCGTTTGTTATACCCTTCATTTTTGCTCTGCCACTGTTTTGAAAGTCAATTTTACTTGTACCAAAATCAATAATTACATCATCAAAATCATAGTACTGAGAGTAAAGGTATTTGTTGATTTTTTTACCGGCAGTAATATAAAGCATTTTCAAATTATAGTCAGCATTATATTGGCTTTGATTTGCAGTAGGAAAAGTCAACACCAGCTCTCTTAATTCATGCCATATTTGCATACTCCTTTCGTTCCATTTTCTGTAAAGCAAGCCTTTAATAGTCCACATTCCGGTTGAAGATATTTTTTCTGCAGTATTAAGGATGCGCTGCCGTTCATCCGAATAATCACTTCCAAGAGTTTCTCTCAAAACAGCAATAGCCTCCAGCTCAGGCGACATTATTCTTTTCCGTAGTTCACCGCTATATATCTTTTCAAGCAGCTTGTCCTCAATGTAAATATTAATGTTTCTGCTTTTCACAAATGTGCGGCACATTCTGCCTACTGCCTGAATGACTTCTCTTGTTGCCTGCATACGGATACTTTTAATTTTATATAGTTCATTATTTTCATAGGTATGCCCTGTAGAGTAGGAATTAAAGGCTGTTCTAATAAGACTATTAAGTTGTGAACGCTTGATTTCTCCGTTTTCATACAGACTTTCTATTTGTACCAACATACTTATCAGCTGGTTAACTGTAATTTTTTCATCTGTATAAATATTGGTAGTAAGATTTGTAATATTTCCAAGATACAGAGCATCAATATCCTTTGTAAAGTGGCGTTTATCCTTTGGATTTTTACATTCGGCAAGTTCAATATAGTTTGTTTTGTCTGTAACTGCATATTGCAGATTTTGCCCTGCGCCGATTGTACTGTAAGAAGAAATTATAAGAATTTTTTCTCCTTGCTCCAATTTATTAATCAGAACTTTTTTATCCTCTTCAAAATTTTTGCTTTTAAGCACAAACAGTGTATCTGTTGCGTTATAGTTTAGTCCGCAAAATAAAATTGCCTTTTCCATTAATCCTAAAAGCAGAATATAGTTCATAGATGCTTTGTTTTCCTCAGGAAGAGCCATTCCAAGGTAAAGCATGGATTTTAGTGTTGTATTTTTAAGGAAGGATACCATAGCATACAGAATATTGCAGTACCTGATTCGGTAATATATTTCTTCGCACTCATTGTCAATAATATTACCGCATACCATTGCAAAATCATTGTTTCCAAATAATTCTCTGCAAATATCTTCACTTCTGCTTTCACTGTACTCAGTACTGATAACTTCGGTGCTAAGACTAATTCCTTTGTCCTTGTATGGTTCATAAAGACTGAACATCTGTTTTTTAACTCTGTCTTTCATATCTTCAGGTGTAGAATGAAAGTCGTTCTCCAGATAGTTTCTGAGATAATCAAGATTGTAGCTGCCGACAACAGTAGGTATTTCAGCGGTAGCTGAAAGTCCGATGACAGCATTGTGCTTTGAAATATATCCTATAATTTTTTCAGGTGTATCATATAGTTTTATAAAACGGAGATTTGTAAAGTCAAAGTGTGAGTCGCTATCTTCAAATTCAAAGATTTCAATTCCTTTTTGGTAGAAAGAATCGTCTGGAATATTGTGTTTTTCTTTCTGACTTATTTTCTGCTCACATAATTCGCCAAGCAGGAGTTTGCTTTGGTTACTGCTAAGCTCAAGCTTTTTCATAATAGTAGATATAGCATTTTCAATAGTCATAGCATCAGCAATAAACGGTCTTTCCTTGTTGATGATGTTCATATATTCATTAGCCCAGTGAAAAAGAAATCTTCTGAAGTGAAGTAAAAATCTGTTAATATCTCTTAAAAAGCTATAAATTACAATATCGTCTTTTTTGCGGTTTTCAAAGAATGTTTTTTTATCCTCAAAGAAAACCTTAACAATGTTTTCCTCCTTATCCTTTGTTGCGCGAATATACTTTGCATTTCCATTTAGTATAGAGTGGTAGGTAGCATCCTTGAACAGGAAATTTTGTTTTCTGTCAATATGATTTTCGTTTACCTTTATACTCAGATTAGTGTGATATTTATTGGCAATTTCATCCGCCTCTTTTTTCAACTTTGCAAAGGTAATTATTTTACCTTTACTATAGTCAATTGAGTCAATAGCCTTTTTAAGATTGTTTGAAAAATAATCCGTGTTAAAAGTTCTTAATATCTGCCTGAAAACAGAAATATAATCTTCTCGAACTGAAACAGCTCTTTCAATCAGCTCATTTTCAATAGTGGATTTTGTCGCATCAAATTCATCAACAATAATGATTGAATCGGTAAATAAAGGAGATTTTATAAATTCATAACTAGGTTCTACTATAACAGAATTTCGCTTCATAAATTTGCTGATACTCATAAGAATAATCTTTCTTTCATCAGTAAATACTGCAGGATAAAGTGCACCTATCCACTTGTAATTTGCATCATTCTTTATTGCTTTTAGCTTGTCTTTTTTATTTGAAAACCTCTTTTTCAGTGCATCGGAAACAAAGTGCCTGAAATTTCTTTCTGCCCTGTTAACATTATCAACTAACATCTGTTGATATTGAGTATCGTTTATATTGCTGTTTTTTATTTTTGTGTAATTTCTTATTGCTTTTTCAAGTTCATAATATTCAGCGGATATAAATTCTTCAGGAATATCAAGAACAGGGATTTTATCTACAACTTCATCAAAATTTGAACGTATTCGCAGTACCTCTTTATTGTATAATTTTTCATCATTATATGCTATTTTTAAATCCTCTTCCGGAAGATTTTTGTTGAGGGTTGTAAGGTATATTATTTTTCTTGTGTTATTAGGATTTGCGGCGTATTCTCGCATACAATTTGTGATTGTGTAAGTTTTTCCGTATCCTGTGGGAAGTTCACAAAGAAAAAGGCCGTTTACATTGTCGTTTAAAACTGAGTCTATGTATTGTTTCGTAGTTATCACCTCGTTAAGATTTGTCACTATATAGTATAACATAATAAAAAGGATAAATAAGGGCATATAGTACCCCCTATTTATCCTTGACATAAATCTATATTCTTTTTTAAAAGTTCGATCATTTTTGATTTCACATTATCGGGCTGTAAAATCTCTACATTACCAAGACCAATTATCCATCCTAAAAATATATTAGACGGAACAGCATAAAAGGAAACCTGTAAATATTCTGTTTGCTCGTCATCACAAATTTCAATGTTTGTACCAAATTGGTCAAGAAATGCACCTACCAAGTATTCGGGGATTTTTACAGTAATACATTCTTCTTTCCCGGAAAACATGCCGATTCTTCGGGATACATATGTATCCGGATTGAATTCTGAAAACTGTTCCTTTCCTCTTATTTCAAATTCCAACTGTTCAATATGGTAGAGTTTGTCAACTCTGTAAACTCTTTCTTTAAGAATACCATCAGTTTCCTTGGTGTCATATCCATAAAGATAATATCTACCGTCTGCCCAAATAAGTGTAAACGGATTTAATGAATATGATTTTCCATTTCTGTTTTTCAGGACCTTATCCTTAGTCCAATGACGGTATTCAAAGGAAATCTGCTTTTTATTATTTATTGCGTGCACAATATTATTTATGTTGATTAGTATTCTCTTGTTTTCACTTTTTGCAATATTGATACCTAAAATACTCCTGTCTAATGCTTCTGCATCATATATGCTGACGGTGCTTCTCAACTTCTTTGATATACTATCCGCAATGCCGTTTGGAATAATATTAGAGGCATAAATAGAGTCTAACAATAATTTTATTTCGGCGTTTTGTAAAAGACGGTCTCCGATAAAGTAGGTAGCATTTCTACCTCTGCCTGAAATTATTTCTACGCCAAAATCTTCACGCAGTAATTTAATATCTCTTTTTACAGAGTCATGTTCACATTCAAATCCTTTGTCGTAGAGCTTTTGTAAAATCTCCTCCATAGATAATTGATGATCTTCATCAGTGTATTTTTCCAGTATTCTGTATAGCATTAATATTCTGCTCTTATTTCTGCTCAAAGTATCCTCCATAATATTTTGGTAAGTATATTCTTTATGTTTAGTATATCACCTGAAAATAGTGTGTTCAAGGAAAAAATAACTTTTACAAAAGAAAGTGAGTTTTTTCTTATGGATAAAGTACATAGATCTGAATTTTCTTTTTTATATAAAAATAGTATTGCTATTATTCCAGAATTAGAATATAATAAAAACAGTAATATTCGAGGTGATAGAATGCTTGCTTATATGACTGCTGGTGAAGCCGCAAAAAAATGGAGTATATCCCATAGGAGAGTTATAACTTTGTGTCAGGAAAACAGAATTCCCGATGTAGCTATGCTCGGAAATATGTGGATAATACCAAAGGACGCTGTAAAGCCTGTTGACGGAAGAACAATAAGATATGACAAGAAAAATCCTGCAAAACCCTTTGTGAAATGGGCAGGCGGTAAAGGACAGCTGTTGCCTACAATCAGAAAATTCTATCCTGCCGGAATGGGAACAACCATACGCAAATATTGTGAGCCTATGGTCGGAGCAGGAGCTGTGCTGTTCGATATTCTCAATACATATGAAATGGACGAGGTCTATATATGCGACACGAATGCCGAGCTTATGAACGCTTACAGAACAGTAAAAGAAAATGTAACTCAGTTAATAGAATTGCTGATGAAGTACGAAAACGAGCACCTTAAAAGAAATGACGAGGGCAGAAAAGAATACTACTATCAGCAGAGAGAGCGGTTCAACGCAGAAATTCAGAAACCGGATGAAAACAATTCGTTGTTGAGGGCAGCATTGTTTATCTACCTGAACAAGACCTGTTTCAACGGTTTGTATAGAGTCAACAGAAAAGGCTTGTATAATGTGCCGATGGGAGCTTATAAAAATCCGAAAATCTGCGATATTGATAACCTCAAAAAAACTTCAGAGCTTTTGCAATGCGTTACTATTCTGACAGCCGATTATACTTGCATTGAAAATGTAGTTGATGAAAACACTTTAGTATATTTCGATCCGCCATACAGACCGCTGACAAAGACGTCAGAATTTACCTCATACAACGCCGATGACTTTAACGATGAAGATCAGATTAAATTGGCTGAATTTATAAAATCACTCAAATCGGCAAAGGTAATGGCAAGTAATTCAGATCCGAAGAATGTAGATGAAAATGACGAATTCTTTGATGGCCTGTATGCCGGGCTTAACATAAATCGAGTGTCGGCAAACAGAGCTATTAACAGCAAAGGCAAAGGCAGAGGGAAAATAAAAGAGCTTTTGATTACAAATTATTGAGGGAAAAATTATGAGAGATTTCAATGAATGGATTTCAAATTTTAAGGATAGCATAGCAACGTGGAAATACTACACCGATTTTGAAAAGGTTTATAGAAATACGGATAAAATCAAGGACGAACTTAATGTTTTGAACGGACTTATCGGTGCGGATGATATAGAAAGCGAATTCAGGAGAATTGTTAATAAGTTCCCTGCTGTATTGAATGTCATTCCTATCCTTATTGCAAAGCGTGAAAATGAAATAAAAATTACAGACGCCGATCGGAATTACATCTTTAATTTTAAAAACCCTAATTATTCAATTGACGACTATGTCAAGTTTATGGATAAAACAGGATTGTTTGATTTGTTACAAAATCATATGATTCATTCTTTAGTTGATTATGTTATGGGCGTAGAAACAGGAATGGATACCAGTGGCAGAAAGAACAGAACCGGAGATGCAATGGAAGATTTGGTTGAAGGTTTTATTAGAAAATCCGGTTATGTCAGGAATGAAACATATTTTAAAGAAATGTATATTCATCAGATTACGGATAAATGGGGTATTGATTTATCTGCAATTTCCAATAACGGTAAAGCGGAAAAACGCTTTGATTTTGTCATTAAAACACCAAATATGATATACGGTATTGAAACTAATTTCTATACAGGCGGTGGAAGTAAATTAAACGAAACTGCAAGAAGTTATAAAACGCTTGCTTTGGAAACCGATACAATAGACGGATTTACTTTTGTTTGGTTTACAGACGGTCAGGGCTGGTATTCAGCCAAACATAATCTTGAAGAAACTTTCGATGTTATGGAAAATATCTATAACATAAACGATATGGAAAACGATGTTATCGACAGTTTTGAATGATAATTTTGAGGTTTTAAATGAAGAAAAAGATAACAAAATGGGAACCTGAAGATTTTGAGTTGGAAATGACTACGCATTGGTCGTTTCCGAAACGTGGAGATTGGGCAACTCACGATGCAAAGTGGAGAGGTAACTGGTCGCCGTACATTCCTCGCAATATTCTTCTCCGCTATTCAAAAGAAGGAGATTTAGTGCTTGACCAGTTTGCAGGCGGCGGAACAACGCTAGTTGAAGCAAAGCTACTGAATCGTGATATAATCGGAGTGGATATTAACGATGTTGCTTTAGAACGGTGCAGAGAAAAGATTGATTTTGATTACGAACCTGCAACAGGAAAAGTGTATATAAAAAAAGGCGACGCACGAAATCTTGAGTTTATCCCGGATGAGAGTATTGACCTGATATGCACTCATCCACCCTACGCTAATATCATCAAATACAGCGACGGCATAGACGGAGATTTATCCCAACTCAAAGTCAAGGATTTTCTTGAAGAAATGAAAAAGGTTGCAGCCGAAAGTTATCGGGTACTAAAGAAAGATAAGTTTTGTGCAGTGCTTATGGGAGATACCCGTCAGAAAGGGCATATGGTTCCGATGTCTTTTGAGGTAATGAAAATCTTTCAGGACGCAGACTTTAAACTCAAGGAAATCATCATAAAAGAACAGCATAATTGCAAGGCAACAGGCTATTGGAAAACAAACAGCGTGAAATATAACTTTTTGCTCATCGCACACGAGTATTTGTTTGTGTTTCATAAGTGACAAACTTTCATTACAAAATATTAAATGCAGTATATATTCTGTTATAATATTTTGTAAATTGCATATTTATATGCAATTTTTTATGATATATATATTATAGGTGAAAGGATTTATGGTGATGATTTAATGAAACATAATAAATTAAGAAAAACAGATTATTTAGTTTACAAAAACATTCCATGCAGTAATATGTCTGAAAAAGAGATTATTGACACATCAAATCTGTTTTCAGAACACTACGGTGTATGGTCTTCATATTGTCCAGACAGTTCCAAGTGTAATGAAAGAGTGAAATTTCCACCAAGTATGATAAAAAAAGAATTTTGTAAATAAACCAGACAGATTTGTCGCAATGGTTTATTTTGAATCAAATCTTATTGGGCATGCTTTTTATATAAAAAGGAAAGGAGAAAAGACAAAAGATATTATCTGGATTCTTCAATTGGTTGTAGCAAAGCAATTTCGCGGTAATGGTATAGGCAGTAAACTTCTTCATTCTATATGGGGGTTGTCTGATTGTTACGCTTGGGGATTGTTCACTTCAAAACCAATGACAATCAAGGCATTAGAGAGAGCAACCATGAGAAAAGTAGATCCAAATACTATAAACAAAAAATTAGATAAATTAAAAAGTGTAGCATATGATATTTTTGATGACAGCTCATGGATAGATAATTATTCGTGTGGAATGGTAAATACTGAATTTTATGTTGATCATAAAGACTTAAATAAACGCATTAAAAAAACATATAAGAGGGGAACTTTTCTTTTAAACAGAGAATTACCCGAAGGATACGAATGGTTGGCTTTTACTTTTAACTCCCAACCTCCACGAATTGATGATACACAACAATTGGATGCTTATCTAGAATATTCAAATGATATTATTCAGCAAGCTTATTCTATGATGAATATGCAAAATCACAAATGGACTTCACGCACAAAGGAAGAAATAGATTATCTTTGTGAAAAATATATCAAGAAGAATGATTCAGTAATTGATGTTGGTTGTGGTATTGGTAGACACACAATAGAATTAAATAAAAGAGGTATAAAAACCAAGGGAATTGATTTTTCAAAAGAAAATATCAAATCGGCTCAAAAAGCATATAATCCTGAGTGTTTTATTAGCGGAGATGTAAGGTCATATAAATTTAAAGAAAAATATGATGTAGCGATTGCTCTTTATGATGTTATTGGATCATTTCCCAACGACAAAGAGAACCTAAATCTATTGAAATCAATTAGAAAGATTTTAAATAATAAAGGTATCCTAATTATTTCTGTCATGAATATGACATATACAAAAAGAAAATGTTGGAATGTACTTGAAGATATTGATGACAACATAGACGCACTATTAAAACTTCAAGGAACCAATACTATGCAAAAAACAGGAGATGTGTTTTCCGGTGATTCTATGTTAATCGATGATAAGTCCGGTATAGTGTATAGAAAGGAGCAATTTTTTAGTAAAAATAGTCTTCCTTGTGAATATATTATTAGAGACAGGCGTTATACTATAAAAGGAATAGATAACTTGCTTCAAAAAGCTGGTTTTCGTGTAATTGATTCATATTGTTTTAGCGCTAAAAACATGAGTCAAGAAGTGGATGAAATAAGTGGAAAAGAAATATTTGTTGTTGCTCAAAAGCAAAATAGTTTATCTTTATTATCTAGGAATACTTTTTTAATGCCACAAACATGGAAAAAGTAAAAGAAAAATATAGTGGTCGTAATATTTAAGGCAACAGCAATCGTGCTACTTGCGTTTCTCAGCAGGAGATCACGAAAATGTGGTTTCCTGTTTTTACAATGTTGCACATTCAAAATCTGCGTCGCTATAAACAATGATAAGCTAAGAAACCGTTGAAAAGGCACCCCATAAAATCCTATGTAAATAATAATCCTTCAAGCAATAACAAAACAGCGGATTGTGATGTAATCAGGCTTTCTGATTTGTCCCGTGTTAACTTTTCTTTCCTGTCTGCGGAATGTTATGCACGCCTTGCGTGAATAACATTTTGCGGACAGGAAATTCTATTCTCAGGGGCAAATCAAGCGGATATTCTATCATCAAATATTATCAAAAGCTGGCTTAAAACTACATCCCAGTTTCGACATCTTTGTGTCCAGCGTTCGACAATCTTTTGCGACGCTAAATACAACATTTTGCGCAGGCTGTCATCATTCGTGAATGACGGCTTATTCTTCGTAATCTGCCTGAACTGGCGGTTCAACCCTTCGATAATATTCGTTGTATATATTATCTTCCGAACCTAGGGCGGATATGCGAAAAACGTGGATAGAATATCCCAATTTTCTTCCCAACTTTTCACGCAGGAGGGATAAGTTTTGCCCCACTTGTCCTTGAACAAAATCAGGTTGTTCATAGCTTCTTCCTCGCTGATTGCTTGATATACTTTCTTGAGGTCAGCCATCAGCTCTTTGATGTGTTTGTAGCTGACAAACCTTGTGCTTGAGCGTATCTGATGAATGATGCAACGCTGAATTTGTGCGTTTGGAAAAGCCGCTTCAATAGCTTGTCTGAAACATGTCAGACCGTCAACGCAGAACAGAAATACATCTTTAATTCCACGGGTTTTGAGTTCGTTCAACACATTTAGCCAAAATTTACTGCTCTCATTTTCGCCAATCCATATGCCGAGAATATCTTTCTGACCGTCAAGATTGATGCCCAGAACTACATACGCAGCCTTCGTGATATACTGATGATTTTCCTTGACCTTGTAATGAATTGCATCCATAAACACAAACGGATATACAGCTTCAAGAGGTCGATTTTGCCAAGCAGTCACATCGGGCATAATCTTCTCGCTGATTTTGTTGACAAGATCGGGAGAGATTTCTACATCATACAGATTTTTGATTTGTTCGGAAATATCACGCTGGCTCATTCTGCAGGCATAGAGTGAGAGAATTTTCTCTTCCATACCGTCTGCATTGCGGTTGTATTTGCTGATTATTTTGGGTTCATATTCGCCGTTTCTGTCCCTCGGAACCTTAATATCAAGCTCGCCCATCTGCGTTTTTACCGTCTTTTTCGAGTAGCCGTTTCTGTAATTTTTCGACTTTTTGCCACCTTCATCATTCGACATTCTTTCGCTTTTCTCATAGCCGAGTTCATCGGCAAGCTCACATTCCATAACCTCCTGAAGAATGTCCTTGAACATATCTTTCATCGCTGTCATCACTTCATCTGTTGATGTGAAATTCTGACTTCTTACAAATTCTTTCATCATTTCTGCCGGTGCTTTTTCCATTAAAAAAACTTCCTTTCAAGCTTTAATTTTTCTGTTTCAATTATTGCTTGAAAGGAAGTTCATTATTCACTTTTACACAAACTTTTCGGCGGTCTCGATTGTACTGTTGCCTTTATGCCTGAGATACATTCCAGAATTGAAAACTAACAGAAAGTTGAATGAACTTCAAAGGAAAAATCTCTGTGAAGTTACTAAGTCTTTCAGATAATTAGAATTTGTATTTGCCCTTTCTTGCAAACTTTGAGTATATAAAAGTGCTACACAAAACTAAAAATAATTACATCTCGGTTTGTGTTTTTCCTGGTAAAAATGCAGGCTCAATTTTCATATGCACTGAGATGTAGTGAAAGTTTTGTGTAGCAGCAAATGAGCCGTGCTTTTTTCGTGCGTAGCTCTTTATGGCTGCGCATTTTTTATGTAATTATTATAGTTTTATGTACGGCGTTTTAAGGTTTTGATTCTCTTTCATTTTCCCTGATTATGTTTATAAAAATCACTCTGACCGCATAAGCAAGTTCTTCAACAAAAAAATCTTCCTCTTCAAAACGGAGATTCAATTCATCATTTCTTAGAGCGTTTTTTGCGTGGTAAATTTCTGACGTTGAATACTCGTTTTCAGTCGGGGCATTGTCCTGACGAATTTTTAAATAATTTTTACAGCGTTTTCCGTCCTCGCTGAATGCAAATGTGTAGTAATGCAGATTTTCGTTTGCTTCAAAGAAAAAGTCCTGCAAGCCGTCAGCACCTGAAAACTTTCTTGTGTATGAGTGAATTCCCTGTACTGTTTTGTAAATTTCTCTGTATTGATATTCTGAAAGAAATAAGTTGCAGTTAATGGCTCTGTAAATATTATTAAATTCGCTTGTGTAATAGTCCCAGCCTGTTTTTTTGCCGACATCAGTACCGGGAATGTTGTTGAAATTATCGCTTTCTCTGAGCGCATAAATTATCCGAAGCAGCGGGTTCAGTATATCATTGATAATCATTTCGTTGCATTTGTTCTGCTCAATTTTTTGTAATTCTTTTGATTTATCAAATACTGTAATTGTTCTTCTTTCCATAACAATTCTCCTTTTCAAAAAATATTCTCAGATGAATCTGTTAACCGAACATATTGTCCTATCCTGATTAAAGCTCCTTTAAAGCTGCTTATAATAATATCCCCAAATTCTGAATAATCGGGATTGTCAAAGTTGCACACATATGCAAAAACATATTGACCGCAGAAGAGTGTTTCGAATTCCCACTCTTCCTTGTTATCGCTGACAAACAATAACGCTATAGTGTTTCCAGTTTCAATGACGTGATAAGCAAGACAATCATATTCTTCTTCAAATCTGTCAACGACTTCAGCATACCTTTTATCGTAGTTAATGGTGTCAATAGTCCCCAGCAGACCTTTACAGGTTATGTATGAGTAATAAATCTTATCCTCCTTAAAATATTTTAATATATTATTCGGTCGCAGATTAAATGTTTTTGTTAATTCCTCCAATCTTTTAATAGCTTCTTCTTTCTTCGCTTCTTTTGGAATTTTGCTCATTTAAATTTCCCTTTTCTGAATAGCTTATTTGCTCAGCTGACATTGACTATTATATCAATCAGTTAGGCGAAGTTTTCCGCTGAAAAAATAAGAAAATACTTTTTGCAAAAGTTGGAAAAATCCGAGCAAATGTGTGATATAATGAATTTGAAACGGAGGCAAGTAAAATGAAAGAACCAAAAGAGAGATTTTCAAAGCTTGAAAGAGCGTTTAAGATACTTGAATATTTGAAAAATAATTCAGACAGCGAACATACCGTAACACAGGCGGCTTTAAGAAGAGAATCTGAAATCGAGCCGTATATGGGTGACAAGGAAACCTATAATGATACGATTGTAAAAATGGCGATGGCTTTGAATTTTGATGAATACGGAGTAAAGCCAGAGGGTGAATGGAAACTTATTTTTAAAGATTTCGTCAAAAAATTCGGGGCTGAATCGCTTGATGAAAGCGATTCAGAAGATGAATATGACGATAATCAAACAATGAGAATCCGAGGGTTGTATTATAATCATACTTTCACATATGAGGAAATTAACAGTATGATTGAAAGTGTTTTGTTCTCAAAAACAATAGATACGGAATCTGCAAACAAGATTATTGAAAAAATAGAAAATAACCTGACAACGAAGTTCTACAAAAAAGGTGCAAAGAATATTTGCAGAGTAAAAGAGCCTGTGCTTGCCGACAGAGAAATCCTGCGTAAAAATCTGCTTACGATTCAGCGTGCAATAGATGGCGGTGTGCAAATCAGCTTTACTTTTAACGGCTATGACAAGTACAAAAAGCTTGTGCCGAATCACAATAAGAAAGATACTGTCAGTCCTTATTATATTGTTGCAAGCGGCGGAAGATACTATCTACTAGCTTGTAAAGAGCTTGTGTTTAGCGAGAAAACAATCAGAAATATGTCGATATGGCGTATTGATTTGATGTCGGAAATTGAAATCCCCGGGAGAGATGAAAAACATAATATAAACGGTATTCCGTCAGTCAGCAAGTGGAAGGTTGATAATCTTCCTCAGTCGTGGAGCGAAGATTTTCAGTTATCTCATCTGAATATGTCTTTTGACAATCCGGTGAAGATTAAATTAAGAATAAAAAGTCCAAAAGAAAAAGATAATCCGTCAAAGCCTTTGCGTGCTGATTACACTTTTATGTACGATTGGTTTGGTGATACATTTAAATACATAAGAACAGAAGAATCAGAACCATATGACGATATAGTTGAAGTTAAGTGCAGTCCGTACGCTATGGCAAATTGGGCGTTGCAGTACAGCGACAGAGTAGAGATAATTGAACCTGAATCGGTCAGAAATATGGTTATAGAAAAGGTTATGAGTCTTAATAAAAAATATATAGAAAAGTAAATTTACAAGGAGCGTATTATGATTAACGAGGAAACAATATCAAGCCTTTTGAAAATTTACAAGGATGATGAAAAAATTTTGAATACTATTGAAAGGTGTCTTATCTCCTTTGAGGAATATCACAGCCAGATATATAAACTTGAAATATGTATGAAAATCTTTTCAAACGGAAATGTTGATAAAGATAATTATAAAATTAAAATTGAAGAGCTTGATAAATCAAGAACTACATACCATAATGCTTTGTTGGGTAATGTTAATGTGCTCAACAGACTGGCAGAGAAAAACACTTTACCGCCTTTTTATGATGGAAAAGTGTCGCAGGATAGACCCGTATCGCAGAGAGGTTGCAAACGGTGTTTTGCAGTATGTTGAGAAAATAGTTGAAAACAGAAGTTAATATTTTTAAAAATATATTATTTAAGCGGAAAAAGTCGAGTAAAGATTTGATAGAATAAAGGTATTGATTGATTAAGTAGTCGGTTTTAAATGTATTTTGCCTTTAAAAATTAATTGAGGAGAAATAAAAATGGGATATGACAGAATTGAAACATTCGTTAAAAACGAAGAAAAACCATATGAATACTGTTTGGATTTTGAATACGGTAATTCAGCCTATGAAGCACTTAATCCGATAGAAAGGTATCTTGCCTATAAATCAACAGGAGTAAAGGTGGACAAAGATAAACAAAACCTTAGTAATGCCGAAAAGTTTTGTCTGCATAGCCTGAACACATACGGTGATATTCCCGATTGTGATGGCTCTGACGGAAGAAATGCGCTTACGCTTGATGTTTATAAAAAACTCTGGAATTGGGAAAAGGGATATTATTCCTCAGGTGTAATTTCAACTCCGAATTTTCAGGGCGAGTTTGGCGGAGATACGATGAATTCAATGCAGACGACTTTTAATGCATTAATGGGTTATGCTCTGAGCAAATCTGAAAACAGTAATTTAAGGCAGTATCAAAAGAATAATTACAGCTTTATGGACTGCTTACAGATATATTGTAATTATCCAAAAGAACTTCTTTTTGAACTTCAAAAAGAGCCTGACTTTATTCTATTTGCTGATTTATATCATACAATAGGAAATATGGTGCTTGTTCCTCGTCGTTTTAACAGTGGTCGATACGGAAAAACTTTTGATTTTTGGGATTCTTCTTTAGTATGGCTCAAAAATGACGGCTTTTCGTACGGTAATCAGCTTTTGTTTGATAAGCGTAATTTCACTAAATATATAAATTATTTCTATTTATGGGATTATGTAGAAAGTGTAAATGGAGAATATAGGGTCAAGCCTTTGTTTAATTCTCACAGTAATATTGAGAACGGTAATGTCGATAATTCCTTGCCTTGGACAAATATCAGTAATGAACAGGCTTTAAAGCAGTTTTTAAAAAATGCCTGTGAAAACATAAGTAAGCGTGGTTTCTTTATGTCAATTCTTATGAGGCTTAGAAGCGCTGATAATCCAAAGCTAAAAGAAATATCCGATGAATATTTCAATATTATTCAAGGTGACTTCCTTAATAACGTGCATATGGATGGCTATAATGATGCAGTGACAATACTTTTGAGATTGTTGGAAAACTTTGATGATAAAAACGACAAAGACTATAAGCTTTTGTCTGATGGGATTATGTCATTATATAAATTAAACGTGAATTCTGACAGAGAAAGTATAAGTAAATCAGCTGTGCATAATTTCAATCAAAAAGAAAAAGCTCAGAATAAAAAGAATAATGATAAAACGAAGAAAAAAGATTCAGTATTTCATAATATAAAGCATAGGATTAAATTGCGAATAGAGAAATTTAAAACTGCTCCTTTAGAATCAATATGTAATATTTTGTTTTTATCTGTATTAGCTTTTAGCGTGGGTTATGGAGTATTTTTGTATATTAGATATTTAGTATCAGGCGGGTACGATAGTATTACCGGTGCTGAATATTTGCCGATTAAATTCTACGGTGAAAATATATTGAATATATTGTTCATAATTGATTTAATTGGATTTTTATTATTGTGCGTATCTTTTGCAATACGAGAAAAGAAAGCAAAAAAAGTTATAATGATTATTGCTTTGACTTGTATTGCTGTTTTATGTGTTTTGTGTTCATTAATTCCAATTGGAGCAGCAAGTTTGGAGTATAACAGAGCATTTATGCAATGGTTTAATGGAGATACTGTCAATAACGGATATATGATAAATTATCTTATAGATGCTTTTGCTAAGATACTTTTGATAGGTGTATCGGTAATAGCTATATTGCCGCTTATTTTAATGTTGTTTATCAAACATTATAGACACTATCTTAAAGTATTTGGTTTATCACTGCTTTCTTTTCTTATAATTGTTCCGTTAATACTAAATATAATGCAGATTAAATGGGTGGCTGTAATACTTGTTATTGCACTCGTAATTGCTGTAATAGCATATGTTTTTTCAGAGATTCATACAATAATAAAATACAGGTGTCCTGCTTGTAAAAAGATTGACGCATTGATGATTACCAGAAAGCTTATAAACGAAGAAAACATATCTATAAAAGTTCAACTTGAGAATAGAAACAATTCCGGAGAAATAGTAGGGCATTCTGAACAGTATATTCCCGGTGTAAGAAAAACTTATGAAATAACATATGAGTGTAAATTTTGCGGTTATATAAATAAGGAATTAGAAAAAGAAGATTGTAAGAAGATATAAAATTATTTGGGGACGATGAAATGAAAAAGAAATGCATCATAATTATCGCAGTTGTCTGCGTAGCGGTTGTTGCTGTTGCGGGAACAGTTTTCGGTGTAAGAGCCTACAATGATTACACTTTACAGCAACAGACAGAGGAACGAATTAAAAGTATAGACGAAACATATGCTGATTTTTTAGATGAAACTGACAGGAGCAAAAAGCTTGAAAAATTATCAGACTTTATAAAAAATAAGCCTTCAACAAATGACGAAATAGCTGTTGAAGTATTAAACGCTGTTGAGCCAAAGTACAGTGAAACTCTTGAGAAAATGCAAAAATATTTTACTGATGATTACGACAAGATAATAAAGGATAACACAATCATCAGTGACAGCCTTAATAAAATGAATGATAAAAAGAAAATACAAGGCTGTGTTGATGAACTTAATTCTTTAGAAGAAATAATTGATTCTGAAAAAGAAATTGTGTTTGATCAAAATAGTCAGAATAATGCTGATAGTTATTTAAAAAAGACAGATGGCTTAATAAGTTCTTATAGTGACAGAATTCAGGAGATTGAAAAAGCCGAAGAGCAAAAAGCTGAAGAGGATAAAAAAGCGGCTGAGGAGAAGAAAAAACAAGAAGAGAGCGAAAATTCATCGTATAACGACGTTTCGTCAGTTAATGATATTTCAAATGAAGATAATAGTTATAGTGAAAGCAACGATTATAATGCAGGGACAAGTAATAACAGCAGTGATAATAGCTATAGCGACGGTAACAGTACAAGCAATAACAATGGCGGAAACGGAACTATGGTAGGCGGAAGATATGTAGAGGGTAGTTGGCATAGCTATACTGATGAGGACGGAACTTCATATTTTGATGATAAAGGAAATGCTTGGGACGATAAAGGAAACACTTGGAATTATTATGAAATATGGGATGAAATAGGAATAGAGCATTGGACATATGCTGTAGAATGATTTAACGAGGAGAAATAAAAATGCGTGCTGTTTACAAAATATTTTTATCTGTATTAATTATTGCTGTTGCACTTTTTAGTTGTTCTTGCGGCGGTGAAAGTTCTGAATTGCAGGAAACAACTGCAACGCAGGTAATACTGTCAACAAAAGCAACAGAAGCTCAAACGACAGAGCCAATGACAGTTCAGGAAACAACTAAGAAAACTGAGCATGCAACTGAGAGTGCGACAGAGAAGGATGTTAGTAATGCTGAAAATGGAGAAAAAACTGTAGCTCTTAACAATGAATATATCACTCGTTATCAGGAAGTGAATCAGGTTACATATCCTCCATTTGTATTTAATTATCCCGATAATTGGAGCGTTACAAAAGAAGAATGCAATCAGCAGGAGGAACTTGTTACTCTCGAAAACGATGGAGGTGCAAGCGTGACATTTTTACATTACTCAGGTGAATTACAGGGTGGTAGCAGCGGAGTTTATATGAATAAAGACGAAATCAGTAAAGTTGCTTCATCACAATTTGTTCCGGGTTTTGTACAGGCAACAGACCATAGTTCACTTGGTGAATTTATGGTAGCAAGGATAAAAACAATAGGAAAACTAAATATGCAAACCGACAGAGAGTACACAGAGGTTGATGGAAATGTTGCATATGCTGTACTTCCCGTTAGTGAAGAGGGTATAAGAGAGGGTGTAAGAAGAGCAATAAGCGGTGAATATACCTTCTGGTATTCAAGTACAATTTCATTTACTGCTTCTACCTCAGAAGAACTTACACCGCAGGAAGAAAAGGAAGTTATTGCAATACTCAACAGTTTCAGAATAGCATAATTTTATAAGAACATGATACGAGGGTTACATGTTATTTGCAGTTACCATTCATATGAAGATGCCCCTTGCCCAATACACTCTCTGGACATTATTGGTGTCAGAAGTTTAAGTCTGCGATTAGCCTCAAATAATAACCATTCTGATGATTTTAAAAAGCAGCTCAGAAGTGATATAGCCAAAATAGTGCGTAGCTATGAAAAAAGCAAAAACAATGTGAACATTGCGGTGCTAAAGGAGAACTTAGAAAGGATTTACCGCGGGCAAAAACCTTAACTACCTTTTGTTCTATTCTAAAAATAGAATTGCAGGATTATTCATGAATGTGAAATATATAGTATATTCAGTGGGACACATTTATAAGTCAAAATATGCTACGCTGTAAACAAAGAAAAGGCTTTGGAAAATTAATTTTTCTCAAAGCCTAAATTTATTGGGTTATTTGATATTCTTGACGATATAGTGATGCTAACAAGATAATACAGCGGTAGATGTGATGATTTTTGATGCTATTTTGATGATGTAACAGACGGAATCGTTGGAATTATTAGCACCAGTTGAACATTTTGATGCCTGAAATGAGCGTCAAAACGGGAAAATCAGACCGTGTTTCGTACATAAAATTATATCAAAAAAACGGCTTAAACGCAGTGTTTAAGCCGTTTTTGCTTGGCAGGGGCAGAAGGACTTGACTCCTCGGCACGCGGTTTTGGAGCGGCTCAGAAGTGGTATTATCTTGTATCACCTAATGCCACAAAGTTCAAAAAATACAGTAACCATCAGCAATCTCAGGAATTTACAACACTGAACAATATTTAATATATTGTTCTTTATTTGCTAAAATTCAGAATGTTTTTTAGAAAAATTTTTAGAAAACCCTTACAAGATTTCATTAGTCAAAAAACTGCCAATGCATAATATTCAAAATCAACCCCAAAAATCATCGAAAAATAACCCCTAAAACAACCAAAAGCTGAGGACAATTTTCATATCCTCAGCTTTATTTTTTCTGTTTATTCTTTTTTTAATAAATCAAAAAGGGAGGATTCATGATTAGGAATATTTGATACTCTTTTATATTCTTTAATTGCATTAATTAAAGAGTCAACATCTTCAAAATATTCCGTTATAAAAGTTTTACTTTTCACATTTTTATAAGATAAATCTTCTTTACAAAAGCTACTTGGTTTCTTTTTAGATTTTTTGTAATCCTCATATTTGTTTTCGTTACAGATAATTAACATTTCAATTTCAGGCGCAGTAATTATATTTATTACATCAATCTTATGTTGGTAGGCTCTGCTGATTTTGAAGTTTTCGTTTCGTGAATCCAGGATTCTTAATACCGTTATTTTGTCATCAAAACCTTTTCTCAGATATTGCTGTTCAAATTTTTGACCACTACGACTTCTAAGTACATCTTCTTCGAGTAAATCTTTTCTGTCAAAAATAAGTTTATTGCTATCCAGCAAAATGTTGATAATAACTTGTTCTGCAGTGCCTTCACATATACATGCTATATATTTAGAAAATTCCATCGTTTCCTCCTAAATGCTATCGCTGATAATAGCATTTTTCAAATTCATATATGCATCGTACATGGGAAGTGTACCTCCCAAAAGACCGCTTTGATATGCTTCACTCTTTTTTATATCATTTCTTTTTAAAATTTTCGATAAGTTTTCTATAGTTATTCCTTGACGATTTCTGACAATATATATATTGTCGTTGCGCTCAAATTCGTCAAGCAATTCAGAATAGTGGGTTGAAAAAATAAGGGTAGCGCCTTTTTTATTAACCTTTTTATCCATATAAAAACGAATTAAAGTTGATACGATTTCTCTGTTAAAGTGGTTTTCTAACTCGTCTATTATTAGATATCCTCCGTTATTGAATATGTGAATAGCGTATAAAAATGTATTGATGCCCTTTATCGTACCGGAAGAGAGATAACGATTTAATTCAGAAAATTGATTCAAAATCATCTCGTTTTTTGACTTAAACTTTAAATGAATATTTGATTTATTTTTTTCTTTATTTATTTTTAAATATTCTATGCTCGGATCAAAAAAAGAAATTAATTCAACAGGACAGTCTTCAGATATATCTAATTCATTAATGTTAGTATAACGGAGCATATCTGTATAATTAATAGATTCTTTGTTTCTTTTATTGAAGGCGACCATAATACTAACATCATCTAAAAGAAATTCAGAATTAACATCGCGAGTAAAATTAGTTTCTATATCTGAGAAATCATATAAGGCTTTTTTTGTCCTAATTTTGGATACATCCTTTGATTTCAGTGTTTCGGAAACAATTTTTAACTTATTATCTTCCTTGGCAATAACAGTATTTAGAAGATTTATCGATTTGTTGTTTTGAGTTTCAGAGAAAAAGAAAGTTTCGAAAGAAACTGTATTATTATCGGCTATACCATCTAAAACTTCAGAACAAGTAATACTGTTTATCGGGGTATTGTTTAACATGCCAAAAACAAAAGTTATTAATTTTAGCACAGAAGTTTTACCGGAAGCATTGATTCCGGTAAATGAAATAACATTATTTTTATAAAAAGTGTTAGATGGTGTAGAAAATAGTTCGCTCATGTTTTCTGCATTTTCACTATTAACTCGTTGTTGAGGTAAAAAGTCAATTTCGCATATTCCGTTAAATAAAGGAAGATCTTTGGCTGCTATTTTTAAAATTTTCATGTGAATTACTCCTACTAATTACGCAATATATGTTTTTATATGTGTATTATACCACTATAAATGCAATTATTCAAGGATAAAAACGGAAATCACGGTTTTAGATGTAAAAACAAACGATTTTGAAATACAGAATAATCTATATAACGCTGTTTGCCATAAATACTTTCATTGAAAATTATAGCCCAAAAAGGCGGAAATGTTCAATGAAACCGTCCTGTTATTTTAATTTAGCTACAAAAAACAAAATTCATCAACCACAGGGTAGATAATGGGACAGTGGTTTTCGGTATAATATAGTTGACAGATGGGAACATCGGGCAAAAATAAAATTTTATCAAAATATCAAAATGTCAGTCCAGCGGTGATATGTCAAAAGATAAAAGATTAAAAAGGCATATATTTTTGCATATATCTCATAAATGCAAAAAACACCCACCTAAACCCTGTCGACCAAATTTTTAAAAAATGAGCAGGGCGTAGCTCGTCGGCAAGCAGACCGAATCTACTTTGCCGGACAGTATAAGCGGTTGTCTTTCAGCAGACGAAAGACTAAACGCACAAATTTATGGGCAGTTAAAGCGAGAGCACGTTTGTGTTGGCATCTGTTTACCTCTTTGTATTTGAGGTGGTAGAAGTCGCTGTATTCCTTGTCGCATCTTACAAGAGAAAATGCAGCTTCACACAGATAATACTTTGAAAATCAATTGCCGGATGGAATGAGCCTTGTAACTTCGGTCTCAAAGCCACCGGACCGGTGTTGTTTCCAGGCAAGACCTGCATATTTGGCAAGTGCACCAGTAAAGGTGGTTTTTTAACCACCTTTTATTTTTTGTCAAAATTACTTAAAATGCCTTAAAAACGGCTTAAATACTGGGTTTTCAAGATTTCAAAAATTCAGTTGATTAATTTTGAATTAAGTTAAAACAAGATAAAATGCAGTCAAACTTACTGTCATTTTAGTTTGCCTGCCGATTTTCAAGGAAACAAGATAATATATTTTTGAATTTTATTACACCGTAGCACAAAGATTTTTTACTCGCAAATTTCAAAAACGAACTGTATAACATTACTGCAATATCCAAAAACTGCCAATGCATAAACCTTTGAGCATGCTAAAAAATCAATATTTTTTTGTTTAAGGGTTGGACTAATGAATGAAATGTTTAGTATAATATTATTGATAGGTAAAAATGTCAGAGAAATCGATTGCATTTTTGCAGATTCCCTTTGATTAAGTTAGCTTTTGAAAAAATAGCCCTGAAAGCAACTTGTCAAAAATTAGTAAATTATATATCGGAGGTTATATTATGAAAAAGATTTATCTCGTTGCTAGACAGAATGTTCATAGTGTTGCTAAACATGAATTACATGATTATAAAGGTCTTGAATGTTTGGATGGAATTCGTTACGGCAAACCAAAATATATTGACGATAATATAAATCCGCTCTCGGTTGCAGATGACTTAAAGCTTGAATTTGAAAATGATAATGTAGAATGGTATGCAGCCAAATATTCAATTCGTTTTGAAGATGGCAGTGAAATTGAAATTTAAAGATAAGTATAAAGGCTGAGGATATTTGCTCCTCAGCTTTTTGTTTATTCAAGTGCTAATATTTTATAGATTTCGTATAACAAAATACACAAAAAAGTGATTAAAAAAGCAGGTATTATAAATAATTTTATTGAATTCGACATGGTGATGTGATATAATTAAACTTATAATTGTAACTTTATACATAAATAATAATCGAATACAAATCATTGAGAGGAAAGGAAAATAGAAATGGCTCAAAAAAATAATGCAAATCTTGGCTTTGAAAAACAAATATGGGATGCGGCTTGTGTGCTTTGGGGACACATTCCTGCGGCAGAATACAGAAAGGTTATCGTAGGTCTTATTTTTCTGCGTTATATATCAAGTGCATTTGAAAAACGCTATCAGGAACTCGTAGCTGAGGGTGACGGGTTTGAAGATGATAGGGATGCATATACTATGGAAAATATTTTCTTTGTTCCCGAAAATGCCCGTTGGAGCAAAATTGCTTCTGCTGCTCACACACCTGAAATAGGAACAGTTATTGATGATGCAATGAGAGCCATCGAAAAAGAAAATACAACTCTTAAAAATGTATTGCCTAAGAACTACGCAAGTCCTGATTTGGACAAGCGTGTTTTGGGTGATGTCGTTGACCTGTTCACTAATATGGATATGGGCGACACCGAGGAAAGCAAAGACCTGCTCGGCAGAACTTATGAGTATTGTATTCAGCAGTTCGCCGCATACGAAGGTGTTAAGGGTGGCGAGTTCTATACTCCTGCAAGTATTGTTAAAACAATTGTTGCTATCTTAAAGCCGTTCAAGAATTGCCGTGTATATGACCCTTGCTGCGGTTCGGGCGGTATGTTCGTACAGAGTGCAAAGTTCATTCAGGCTCACAGCGGTAAGCGTGGCGAAATCGCCGTTTACGGTCAGGAGTCCAATGCCGACACTTGGAAAATGGCAAAAATGAATATGGCTATTCGAGGTATTGACGCAGACTTCGGTCCGTATCAGGCAGATACATTTTTCAATGATTTGCACAAGACCTTGAAAGCTGATTTTATTATGGCAAATCCGCCTTTCAATCTTTCCAATTGGGGACAGGAAAAGCTCAAAGAAGATGTTCGTTGGAAATACGGAACGCCGCCTGCCGGCAATGCCAACTATGCGTGGATTCAGCATATGATACACCACCTTGCACCGAATGGAAAAATCGGTCTTGTACTTGCTAACGGTGCTTTATCCTCTCAGTCCAGCGGCGAGGGAGAAATTAGAAAGAACATTATTCAGGCTGACCTTGTGGAAGGTATCGTCGCTCTGCCGACTCAGCTCTTTTACAGCGTTACAATTCCTGTTACGCTTTGGTTTATTACCAAGAACAAAAAGCAAAAGGGCAAAACCCTGTTTATTGACGCCCGCAAGATGGGTTATATGGTTGACCGCAAGCACAGAGATTTTACCGATGACGATATTCAGAAGTTGGCAGATACATTTACCGCTTTCCAAGAAGGTACACTTGAAGATATAAAAGGTTTCTGTGCGGTTGCCGACCTTCAGGAAATCGAAAAGCAGGACTTCATCTTGACACCGGGAAGATATGTCGGCATTGAGGAAGTCGAGGACGACGGCGAACCGTTTGAAAAAAAAATGACACGCCTGACATCCGAACTTTCCGATATGTTCGCAAAGTCTCACGAGTTAGAGAACGAAATCCGCAAGAAACTGGGGGCGATTGGTTTTACAATAAGAAATGAAGGAAATGAATATGAGTAAATATGAAAAAGCTTATCTATATTTTGACACTAATTTTCTAGAATGTAGGCACTCAGGAAAATCCCTCTATCTTTCTCAATTCACTGTGAATCCATCTTATTATGAAATTGAAGATATGATTTTTAATATGGGATTAACAGATAAAGTTGAATTATGTATTCCCGATGTGGTTTGGTTAGAATTACAGGAGCATTTGATAAAACATTTTAAATCTGAAAAAAGCTCTATGGAATCAAAAATCAATGCATTTCGTAAATCTTTTGGTAACTTAGCAGAAATATATTGCGAGTTTAAGGATTGTGTAGATGATTCCGATTATAAAAATTATGTCAGCGAAATTGCTCAAGATTTTCTCGATAATCCAAGAGTAAACTCAAAAATTATTCCTTGCCCCAAAGATGAAAATTCGATGAAAATGATTATTGATCAGGCAATCCATTCCATTCGACCTTTTAGAGTTGCCAAAGCAGGTAGTAAAGAATATAGTGATGCAGGATTTAAAGATGCACTAATATTTCATACGATCCTTACACATACGAACGAGCAGCTTGGAATTTTAATTTCAAATGACAATGATTTTTCAGAGTTATTTAATGGCGAATATGCCAGTAACTTAAAAATGTGCAATAATGTCAAAGAGGTTCGAAATATCCTGTCACAAGAGTTCAACATAACAATGGCTGACATGGTCGAAACGCTCTTACATACAGATGATTATTTAATTCAGCGAATTCTTTCAGAGTGTGAATTTGATAAAAATACTCATATGGATAGCTTATCAATAAAATCTTGTAAATCGAATGAAGACAATGCTGAAGTTAGTTTTAAAGCTCTGATAAACGGTATTCAATACTCCTTTGATATTGAGTATAATTTAAATGCTAAAGAATTGTTAAATGCATCTTGTGAAATAATAGATGAAACGGAGGCTGACTAAATGTCTTTTTTATTTGAATACATAGATATAAATCCAAAAGAAACAATTATTAGGGGCTGTTTGGCTAAAAAAATACCAATGGATAAATTGCAACCATTTTGTCGAGATATACCGGAATATGAAACATCCGAGTTTAACGGTGGCTCGAAATTTCGTAACGGTGACACCATTATGGCTAGGATTACTCCTTGCTTGGAAAATGGAAAAACAGCTATGGTAAACATTCTTGATAGTAATGAAGTTGGATTTGGTTCTACAGAGTATATTGTATTTAGAGCTAAAAAGAATTTAACCACACCTGACTTTGTCTATTATCTAATATGCAGTTCTCTTGTTAGAGATCCTGCTATTAAATCAATGGTTGGTTCGTCAGGGCGACAAAGAGTACAGACAGACGTCATAGCAAATTTAGACATTGATTTTCCGAAACTCTCTGATCAAGTCAAAATTGCAGGTGTTTTAAAATCATTAGATGATAAAATTGCACTTAATAATGCGATAAACAATAATTTAGAGCAACAAGTTTCTATCCTTTATCAGTCGTGGTTTGAAGA
>ENA-ORTQ01001227-ORTQ01001227.1-human-gut-metagenome-genome-assembly--contig:-NODE-1227-length-28105-cov-3.440606_pt1 | contig 28105 bp, 24 predicted proteins | sample MGYA00241912_ERZ509188 | MGnify/ENA primary metagenome ERZ509188 (study PRJEB26280, sample SAMEA2338849) | human gut metagenome | biome: human gut; feature: human-associated habitat; material: faeces...
CGTTCTGAAAAGTGCTCTCAGCTCGTCGAAAATACTTTGTCGACAAGCTGAGGGTTTGCCAGCCTGCGGCGGACAGACCCTGCGCGCAGCACTGCTGCTTTCTCAAAAAAGTGACTTCGCCACTTTTTTGACAGTTTCACGCGCCCCCGGGACAGTTTCTGTCCCGGGGGCGCGTTGATATGCCGGGGTGTGGGCCCGATGCCAGTCCCCCTTTATTTCAGACCAGGCGGCATGATCCGCAGGGCGTAGGTCATGCTCTGGCAGGGGATCTCCAGGTAGTCGCAGACCTTCCAGTTGAGGTACACCTGGCCGTCCCGCTCCACAGTGGGGCCGAAGGTCATCTCCTCTGCTCCATCCACCACCAGCTCCTCAGTCCCTACGGTGAGCACCGCGGTGTGGCCCCGGTAGGTGATGGTCACCGTCCCGGCCTCACGGTCCCAATGACAGCCGGCTCCCAGCCGGCTGCACAGCTCCGCCGCCGGCACCTGGTCGTCAGCGCTCCAGCCGGGGTAGTAGAGGACGAAGGGCCGCAGGCTCTCGTCCAGCTCCGCCGGGACGGGCCCGCTGCTGTCCACCGGGTACTCCAGGTCCCCCAGGATCACCGACTCCACCTGGTCCAGATCCACCACCCGGTCAAAGAAGCCGATGGTGGTCTCGGTGATGGTGCGCTGGCCCTCCGGGGCATCGTCATACTCCGGACGGGTACCCCACCCGGCCTTCAGGTCGCCGGGGGTGTAAATGGTGCCGTCCTTCAGCTTCAGGAAGAACTCCCCCTGGAGGAAGGTGTCCCAGGACTCCTCCCACTCCCCATAAGAGTAGACCAGCTTGTAGCTCAGGGGGCCGAACTCCAGCAGGTGGACGGTGGCGCTCCGGTCCCACTCCGGATTGAGGAGGATCTTGCACTCCGGCTCCACCGTCACGGCGCCCATGGAGCCCACCTCCGGCAGACGGATGGCATACTTCGGTCCCATGCAGTCCACCCCGATCCACAGGGTGTCCAGTCCCTCCTCCATCTCGTTGGGGTCGAATTCCACCCGGAGCTGGGTGGTCACGCTCCGGTCGGTGCGCAGGCTGATGTCTTCCCAAAAGCTGTAGCTGTGCTCACCCTCCAGTTTGGGGGAGGCGTTGCAGTACCGCCAGGACAGCTGTTCCCCCGCGTAGTCGGCGCTGGCCAGCCATACGTCTCCGGGATCAAAGGTGGACTCAGGGGCATCATAGCGCTCCCATGGGCTCATCTGGGCCCCCTCCATCAGCCAGGCCGCCCCCTCGTCGGTGAGGGCCTCCAGGGTCACCTGGGCTACCAGGCCGTACTGGTCCACCACGGCGCTGTCCAGGGTCAGGCGGAATTTCCCGTCCGACACGCTCTCGCCCCCCTGGATATAGGGCTCCACCACGCTCAGGTCGCCCTTGAAATACCGCTCCAAAAATCCGCTGTTCACTGCCAGGGCGGTGCCCATCAGCAGTGCTGCCGCCAGGGCCGCTACCCCCGCAGCACGTATCCTGTGCTTCATCGGTCTGCTCCTTTCCGTCTGCCCCTCCGCCAGCACCCGCTCCATCAGCTCGGGCGCAGGACGGATCTGCTCCATCATCTGCTTGTATTCTCTTCGATCCATGCTATCCCTCCTCCAGCAGCACCCGCAGCCTGTCTCTGCCCCGCATCAGCTGGGACCGCACCGTGGCCGGGCTCCGGTCCAGCAGCCGGGCGATCTCCTCCGTGGTCATGTCCTCGTAGTAGTAGAGGTGGAGCACCGTGCGGTACTTGTCCGACAGGCGGCGCAGCTCCTCCCAGAGCGCCTCTCCCTCCGGGGAGGGGGCCTCCAGCGTCTCACTGAGGGGCTCCGTCCGCCGCCGCCAGGGCGCCGCATGAAGCTTTTTGGCGCAGTTGATAGTGACCCGCAGCAGCCAGGCCTTCCGGTGCTCCTCCGAGGTGAACTGGGGGTCGCTGCGGAGGTAGCGGAGAAAGACCTCCTGGTACACATCCTCAGCGTCTGCGGTGTTCCCCGTCCGGGCAAAGGCAAGGCGATAGACCATGTCAGAGTAGCGGCGGACCGTCTCCTCCGCCTGGCTCGTCCGGTCCATGTCATCCCCCCTCCTTTCACCTCAAACACCCCACAGCGGGGCAAAATGTTGCAGGGATCAAAAAATTTTTGCGCGGCCCCTGAACCGGACCTGCGCAGGGGCACACAGTGGGTGTCTGCCTCATAGAAGCGGGACGGGAGAAGAAAGACCCCTCATCCGTCACGGCTTCACCGTGCCACCTCTCCCCAGAGGGGGGAAGGCTTTGGGGGCGGTCCGCACCTTTCCTCTTTTGTGATCTCCTCATTTATGGTATATATATATCAGGAAAAATGGAAGGGCCGGCGGCCGGGCCCCATCTGTAAGAAACTTGTAAGACTTCCCCCAGCTTTTTTGTAAGAAATCTCTGCTATCCTGTTCCCAGGCAAACCGAGAGAGGAGCTGCGCTATGGACACAAAGGAGACCGTCCTGGTGGTGGATGACGACCGGGAGATCGTGGGGGCCATCGCCCTGGCCCTGGAAAAGGAGGGCTACCGGGTGCTGCGTGCCTATGACGGCATGGAGGCCCTGGACCACGCCCTGGACCCGGAGCTGCGGCTGATCCTGATGGATGTGATGATGCCCCGCCTGGACGGCCTCTCCGCCGTCCTCCGCATCCGGGAACGGCGCAACCTGCCCATCATTGTCCTGTCCGCCAAGAGCGAGGAGAGCGACAAGGTGCTGGGACTGTCCATGGGGGCGGATGACTATGTGACCAAGCCCTTCTCCACCCAGGAGCTGGTGGCCCGGGTGCGCAGCCAGCTGCGGCGGTACACCCGGCTGGGGGATGTGAACGCCTCCGCCAGAGACCAGCGCATCGTCAACGGCCGGCTGTCCTACGACCCGGACAGCCGGGTCCTGACGGCGGACGGGGACGAGGTGAAGCTCACCGCAACGGAGCTGGGCATCCTGGACCTGCTGATGTGCAACTTGGGCCGGGTCTTTCCTGCGGAGGAGATCTACCGCCGGGTCTGGGGGGAGGAGGCCTACGCCTCGGAGAACACAGTGATGGTGCACATCCGCCGGATCAGGGAGAAGATCGAGCTCAACCCTCGGGAGCCGGACTATTTGAAGGTGGTGTGGGGAATTGGTTATAAAATGGAAAAACATCCTTAACAGAGGCAACAAGACAGACAGGGCCCCGGCACCGGCGGCGTGCCCGGCGGAGGGCCGCCTGCGGGCGGCGGCGGGGCTGACGGCTTTCCTGCTGGGGATCAGCCTCCTGCTGGCCGGCGGATTGGGCCAGTACGGCTGGTGGTCCACGGAGCTGGGCGCCCGGTGGGCCAGGGACAGCCTGGAGGAGGACTGGCAGGACACCGCCGCCTTCCGAACTATCATCTGCAACTGGCTGGACGCCTGTCTCACCGCGGGGACCTGGGAGTACGCCTCCGGAGGCGACTACGGGAAGGAGCTCCTGGATGGCCTGGAGGGGGACAAGAACCTGCTCTACGCCGTGGCGCGGCGGGGCAGTGTCCTGTACACCAACACCTCGGACGGCGGCTTCCTCTCCTCCGGTCAGCCGCCGGAGGGGTACCGCTTCGCGCTGCGCTGTGAGGACGGAATGGTGTCCATTACCCAGGACGGCCGGGAACTGGATGTATATGGGGACGGCTGGTACACCGAGGACGACCTGTGGTTCGTCCCAGGCTATGAGAACTTCCCCATGGATGCGGATGCCAGAAACATCCAGGTCTATCTGGCCGCGGCGTCAGATCCAAAGCCTATGGTCTACGGGAATTATCTGGGCTCCGGCGCGGATATCCGCACCTCCCAGCTCTATGACCTGGTCCAGAACCTAGCGCAGTACCGCCGGGAGCTGCTGACAGAGTGGGGGATGCTGGGGGGCGGTGTGCTGCTGCTGGCCCTGGCTCTGGTCCTGCGCCGGGACAAGACCAGGGCGGACCGCTTCCTGGCCCGGGGGACCGGCCGGATCTGGTTCGAGGTCAAGGTGCTCCTGGCCCTTCTGGCGCTGCTCCTCCTCCCCTGGGGGGAGTTGAGCGGCTGGATCGCCTCCACGCCCACTTCGGCCTATGCCGCGGCCTCTTCCACCGCCAGCAGCGGCTCCGCACAGTGGGACACGGGGGCCGTCGCCCTCTATTCTTACAGCGGGGATGTGGTTCAGTCCCAGGCAGAGACCCATGTGTATGGAACGGGGGAAGGGCCGGACGTGCTCTTCGATTTCCTTCAGGCGCTGGGCACCCGTCCCGCCGCCGCTGTTCTGGCCTTCCTGGCTCTGTACCTGCTGGTATTCAACGACCTGCGGTACAACAGGCAGGCATGGCGGCACGGAGTGCTGGGGATGCTGGCCGCCCGGGAGCTGGAGCTCCCTGTCCAGAAGCGGCTCAGCCGCTCCGCCGGCCTGGTCTCCCTGTCCTGTCTGCTGCTGAACTGCGTCACAGCCGGTCTGCTGATCTGGTGCTCCAGCTGGTCCTGGGGCTCCGTCCGGCTGGAGACGGCCTGGCTCCTCTGTCTGCCGCCCCTTCTGCTCGCTGCTGTGACAGCGGCATTCCTGTTCCGCCAGCACCGGCTGTGGGGGGATCTGGGGGCGCTCACCGGTCAGATCGCCGCCGTCCGGGCGGGGGAGCTGGCCCGCCCCCTGGAACTGCCCCGGGACCACGACCTGTCCCAGGCGGCGGATGACCTAAACCACATTCAGCAGGGGCTCCAGGCCGCCATGGAGGAGCGCACCCGCAGCGAGCGGATGAAGGTGGAGCTGGTCACCAATGTGTCCCATGACCTGAAGACCCCCCTCACCTCTATCATCAGTTATGCCGAGCTGCTGGAGCAGGAACATCTGGAGCCCCCTGCCGGGGAGTATGTGACCATCCTCTCCCAAAAGGCCCAGCGGCTGAAGGGGATGGTGCAGGATGTGTTCGAGGTGAGCAAGGCGGCCTCCGGCCAGCTGCCGGTGAGCCTCAAACGGCTGGACCTGGCCCGCCTGCTCCGCCAGACCCTGGCGGATATGGACCAGCCCATCCAGGAGAGCGGGCTGCAGCTGCGCACCCAGCTCCCCGACCACTCGGTGCTCATCCAGGGGGACAGTGACCGCCTCTACCGGGTGTTCCAGAATCTGCTGGGCAACGCCCTGAAATACTCCCTGGCCGGTTCCCGGGTGTACCTGACCCTCACGGTGGAGGAGGGACAGGCGGTGGCCGCCCTGCGCAACACCTCTGCCGCAGAACTCCGTCCCGGCCTGGACTACACCCAGCGCTTCGTCCGGGGGGACGAGAGCCGTACCGACGGCGGCAGCGGGCTGGGCCTGTCCATTGCCTCCAGCTTTGTCCAGGCCTGCGGCGGTCAGTTCCAGGTAGAGACCCAGGCCGACCTCTTCACCGCCCTGGTCTCCTTCCCCTTGGACGCCTCCCCGTCCGATCCCAGGTGATCCGCATTTCGGAAACAGCCGTACGGGCGGACTTTTTTGACAAATGGAAAGGCCCAGGCGCTTTTGCGCCTGGGCCCTCTGTGTCAATGGGGTTACGGTCCTTCCGCGCGGACGGGGCGGAGGGCGGCCTCCTCGGTCTGATCGGGATACAGCTTCCGCAGATGGCGGATGCAGAGGATGGCGGCGGGGATCAGGAACAGATCGGCGCTGATCCAGGCCACCGGGGAGGCAAAGCAGGCGGCGGTGAAGCCGAACAGGGGGACGAAGACCTGGCCCATCACCGTCCGGGCGGCCATCTCGAGCACCCCCGCCAGGATGGCGAGCTGACTGAAGCCCATCCCCTGGATGGAGAAGCGCACGATATTGACCAGGGCCAGGGGGAAGAAGAAAGCGGTGAGGGTAGTGATATACTGGCTGGTGAGGGACACAAGCCGGGCAAGATCGGCCTCATCCTGGTTCAGGAACAGCATGGCGCACTGGGGAGCGAAGAGCAGCATGGCCCCCACGGCCAGCACGGCATAGCCCAGCCCCAGCCAGGCGCAGGCCCGCATCCCCTGTCCCAGCCGGTCCAGCTTGCAGGCCCCCACGTTCTGGCCGCAGTAGGTGGCCATAGAGGAGCCCATGGCGTCATAGGGGCAGCAGATCAGCTGGAACAGCTTGGCTCCGGCGGCCACCGAGGCGATAGCGGCAGTTCCCAGGCCGTTGACGGCGGACTGGAGGATGATGGAGCCGACGGCGGTGATGGAGTATTGGAGGCCCATGGGGATGCCCATCCAGCACAGAACCTTGGCGGAGTGGAGGTCAAACCGCTTCTCCGCCCCCTGCATGCGCAGGATGGGGAAGCGCCTGACCATGAAAGCCAGACAGGCCAGGCCGGACAGAGCCTGGGAGAGCACGGTGGCGATGGCCGCCCCCGTCACTCCCGCACGGAAGAGCAGAATGAAAGCGAAATCCAGGCCGATATTCAGGATGGAGGCCAGGGCCAGGAAATAGACCGGCGTCTTGCTGTCCCCCAGAGAGCGCATGATGGCAGCCAGCAGGTTGTAGAGGATGGAGGCCGGGATACCCATGAAGATCACGAAGATATAACTGTACGCATCCGCGAAGATCTCCTCCGGCGTCTGCATGGCGGTCAGGATCGTACGGCACAGCAGGCCGGTGGCTGCGGTGAGCACCACGGCGATGCCCGCCCCCAGATAGGCGGCGTTGGCTACGTATCGGCGCATTTTGGAGGGCTCTCCCGCCCCAATGCGCTGAGCTACCGGGATGGCGAAACCGTTGCAGATGCCCATGCAGAAGCCGATGACCAGAAAACTGATGGAGCCGGTGGAGCCCACCGCCGCCAGCGCGGCAGACCCCAGCAGTTTGCCCACGATCATGGTATCCACCAGATTGTAGAGCTGCTGGAACAACAGGCCCAGCAGCGTGGGCAGGGTGAAGCCGGCGATCAGCCGCATGGGGCTGCCGGTGGTGAGATCGCGGGTCATAGGGGGTCCCTCCTTCTGATGCGGAGCGGGGCGCCTGCGCCCGTCTCCTGGACTGCAATATTATAGCGGTCCGCCCCCCTTTGGGATAGAGCTTTTTTTCACAATCTTTTCCCCGCTCCCCTCCGGCCGGTCTGTCAAATTGTCATGACCGGGACCGTGGGGCCTTCTGCCACAGCGGCCCGTCTCGCCCCTCAGCCCTTCGGGGCGTCCTTCTCGGTGGGCAGCAGCTTTTTCCGCTGAGAGAGGAACAAAGTCAGGGTGGTGGCACTGGCCAGGATGTCGGCGATAGGCTCGGCCGCATAGATCCCCATGACGCTGCCGGTGACTCTGGGCAGGATGAGGGCCAGGGGCACCAGCAGGATTACCTTCCGCAGCAGGGCCAGGAACAGGCTGGTCCTGGCCTGACCAAGGGCCATGAAGGTGCTCTGGCAGGCCATCTGGGCGCCGAAGGCCCAGATGCCCCCGAAGAAGAGGGGCATGACCCGGGACACCAGCTGGATCAGCTCCTGCTCAGGGGTGAAGATACGGGCCAGCACCCCCGGGATCAGGGCCACCATGACAAAGGCGGAGCAGGTGACCGTCATGGTGACGGCCAGCAGCCGCTTGAAGGTCTGCCGGACCCGCCGGTAGTTCTTGGCCCCGTAGTTGTAGCTCATAATGGGCTGGACCCCCTGGGTGATGCCCTGGGTGGGCATGACGATCATCTGCATAATGGACTGGATGATGGTGATGGAGCCTACATACAGGTCCCCGCCGTAGGTCTGCATCCCGGTGTTCAGGACCACGGTCACCAGGCTCTCGGTGGACTGCATGATAAAGGGTGCCACTCCCAGGCCGGCGATCTTCCCCATCACTCTGGGGTCAGGCCGGACATAGGCGCGGCGGATGCGCAGGATGCTGTGGGGACAGCAAAGGAAGGCAAGCACCCAACAGGCGCTCACCGCCTGGGACAGGATGGTGGCCAGGGCCGCACCCCTTACCCCCCACTGGAAAACAAAAATAAAGATGGGGTCCAGTACGATATTCAGCACCGCGCCGATGAGCACGCTGAGCATGGCGGTCATCGCTTTCCCCTGGGCACTGATGAAGGTGTTCAGGCCCAGGGCCAGCTGGACGAAGACCGTGCCCAGCAGATAGATGCCGATGTAGCTGGAGGCATAGCCAATGGTGGCGTCCGAGGCGCCGAAGGCCCGCAGGATGGGCTCCTTGAAGGCGCTGAAGCCCACCGTCAGCACTGCGGCGGTCATCAGCAGCAGGGCCAGAGAGTTGCCCAGGATCCGCTCCGCCTGGTCCTTTTTTCCCGCCCCCAGCTGGATGGCGGCCAGCGGCGCGCCTCCCTGCCCGGCAAAGGCTGCAAAGGCGGACACCAGCGTAATGATGGGAAAGGTCACCCCCACCCCGGTCAGTGCCAGGTCCCCCACCTCGGGGATGTGGCCGATGTAGATGCGGTCCACGATGTTGTACAGCATGTTGATGAACTGGGCGGCCACCGCTGGTACGGCCAGCTTCAGCATCAGACGGCCGATGGGTGCCGTCCCCAGCACATTTGATTCTCTCTCCTCCACAGGAGTCACTTGCCTTTCTTTTCTGGATTTTCAGTCAAAGCCCCAGCCCATAGACCCGGTTGGCGTTGTCAAAGAAGACGGCGGGGCGGCGCTCCTCCGGCACGATGCGGGTGACGTAGTCCCGGTATTCTGACAGATTGACGATGGGCCAGTCGGTGCCGTACAGGAAGCGGTCCCAGCAGCCCAGATAGTCCATCCAGGTGCGCAGCAGCCCCACGTATCCGGCCCGCTCCACAAAGTAGCGGTCCAGGTCCGCACGCCCCTCCAGCAGCCCGGACAGGTCAGCGCACACGTTGGGGTTCTTCTCCAGCACCGCCGCGGCCGCCTCCAGGAAGGGGTTGCCGAAGTGGCACATGACGAACCGGGTCCTGGGGAAGTCCGCCGCCGCCTCGTCCAGCGCCAGGGGGTGGCTGTACTTCAGGTGGGCCCGGGGGTGGGCGGTGAGCCCCATATGGACCGCTACCGGCTTGTCATACCGCTCCGCCAGACGGTAGACGGGCTCGTACACCGGATCGGACAGCCAGATCCGGTTGTACCCGGGGTAGAGCTTCACGCCGCAGCAGTTCTCCCGCTTCAGATGCTCCTCCACCTGGTCGGGCAGGTCCTCCGGGATGTGGCTCCCCCGGCGGAGCACCAGGCTGTCCAGCCCCACGCAGTAGTGGAACAGGTCCCGGGGGTAGTTGTGGAAGCCGGTCTCCAGGCTGCGGTTGCCCATCACCACCCCGTGGACGATCTCCAGCTCCCCATAGACCTGCCGGAGATGCTCCACCGAGTTCTCGTGCCCCACCCCACGGGCCATGGCATCGGTCCCCGGCTCGGACGGAAAGATGTGCAGGTGCGCGTCAATGATCTTCATAAGTCCCTCCTCTGATCCGGCGGCGCAGCCAGGCCGCGCCCCCATTCAGGCCAATGGCCAGCAGTGTGGAGAGCACCGCCACCAGGAAGGGGAGCAGCCAGCTCCGCTCCATGGCCCAGGCAAAGCCCGGCACAGTGTCGCTCCACTCCTTCATCACCCCGTAGATGGGCACATGAAAGGCAAAGATATAAAAGGTCAGCTCCCGCCCGCAGCGGCAGGCGGTCCTCCTCAGCACCGGGCTTTTCACCGCCGGACCGGCCACACAGGCCGCCATCACGCACACCGCGGCCAGCACCGTCCCCACATGGAGGTCCAGGAATTCCGTGCGGCTACGCTCCCACAGCGCCAGAAGGGACCCCGCCGCCGCCCCCAGCCAGAGCCAGCCCGGCCGCAGGGCCTCGATCCGCTCCCGCTGCGATCCCATCCAGGTGCCCAGGAGGAAGAAGGGCAGGCCGTCCAGCCACACGTTTCGGATGCGTACGCTGTCCACTGCCAGCCCCTGGAGACTCCGGCCCTCCCCCAGCACCAGGTGGACGGCCAGCAGGCCCAGGGCCAGGACAGCCAGCAGGCGGTGGGGCAGGCGGCCCCGGAGCAGCGCGGTGAGGCCCCACCACATCAGGTAGATCATCAGCAGCGCGGCCAGAAACCACAGCGGCCAGGAGTAGGGCAGGGGAAAGAGCTGCCACAGTACCAGCGATGCTGCGTTGGCCCAGGTAAAGCGCCCCAGAAGGTAGGCACCCATGGAGGCACCGCCGTGTCTGGCCATGGCGCACCCAAGACTCAGCAGGGCGAGGCAGGCGAAGAGCAGCAGGCCGGCGGTGCGGACCGTCCGGCGGGCCAGCACACGGGGCGGACTGCGCCAGCTGAAGAAGCCGGCGGAGAGGAAAAACAGCGGGACCGCAAACCGGGCCAGGCAGTTCACCGCCACCCCGATCTGTCCCGGAAGGAGGATATGGATAAAGATGACGCTGTAAATGGCGACACATTTCCACAGGTCCAGCTTGTCGTTGTGTCCGCTCCCGCGCTCCATGCGCCTCACCTCCTCTGGCCTGTAACATAATATTATATCACAGCCGCCCGGGAAAGAAAAGCCGAGTCTGTCCCGATCTTCCTCCCTCTCTCGTTGAGTTGTTGTCCACAACTTCAACTTTAACCGATGAGGCATTGTCCTCCATCCTTTTTATTCATCTGTCCAGCATGTATTGTACTCCTACAGTAGGCGAACGACCGGGGGCAAAATTTTTCTTTACAGGGGAAGCGGGCTGTGGTATGATGCCGGGGACGAGTTCCCACATCTCGTCCAAGCACGGTCGTGAGACGCGCCGTGTTCGTTCGGGAGGCCCTGCCTCTCGTTCTCTAAAAAAGAAAATGGAGGTTTTTTTATGCGCAAATTTACCACCCGAGACCTGACCCTGGCCGCTGTCCTGGCCGCTGTCTACGCAGCGCTCACCATCACTCTGCCCGTGCCACAGTACGGAGCGGTCCAGATCCGGTTCGCCGAGGCCCTCACCGTGCTCCCGTTCCTGTTCCCCGCCGCCACGCCGGGGCTGTTTGTGGGGTGCATCATCGCCAACCTGTTTTCTCCCTTCGTGCTGGATGTGGTGTTCGGGTCCATGGCCACCCTGCTGGCCTGCCTGTGGACCAGCCGGATGACCAGCCGATGGCTGGCACCCCTGCCCCCCGTGCTGTGCAACGCAGTGATCGTGGGGGCGGAGATCGCCTGGGCGGAGGCCGGCATCACTCCCGCGTTTTGGACGGCATTCGGCTTCAACGCGGTGACGGTGGGGCTGGGTGAGCTGATCGCCTGCTATGCTCTGGGCTCCCTGCTGCTGTCCGCAATGCCTCAGGTGCCCTATTTCAGGGGGATGATCCCGGCCGAGCGGCTGGAGCGGCTGTCTTCCCGTGCGGGGCGGGAGCGGGCCTGAAGATAGAACGAGAAAGAGATCACCGGTCGGGAGAGCCGTCCGGTGATCTCTTTTTGCGCATGTTTGGGGTGGGACATGCATAATCTGGAGGGTGTGAGAGCAATCAGGGGAAAGGCGGGAGGGCGGGACATGAGATTCCAGGGGCGAGACGCCGCCAGGGGGCGGAGGATGCGGAAGGATCTGGGCCGGACGGCCGGAGCGGGGGTGGCCCTGGCTCTGGTCCTGTTCCTGATGCCCGCCCTGCTGGTGCGGCAGGGGGAGTTTTCCCAGGAGCTTCTGCCCCAGGGAACACTGCCTCTCCATCGGACGCCGTCCAGCGTCTCGGCCGCCAGTCAGGACCGGGGGCGGGTAGTGCGGCTGAGCCGATCGGACGGGACAGTGGAGGAGCTGACCATGGAGGAGTACCTGTGGGGGGTGGTGGCAGCGGAGATGCCCGCTTCCTTTGAGGAGGAGGCCCTGAAGGCACAGGCCTGCGCCGCCCGTACCTATACGGTCACCCTTCAGGAGGCATCCAGCCCCCGGCACCCGGACGCCCAGATCTGCGATGACAGCGGCTGCTGCCAGGCGTATCTGGACCGGGCGGAGGCGGAGGCCCGCTGGGGGGCCAATGCGGAACTGTACAGCGGAAAGATCCAGCGGGCCGTGGAGGAGACCGATGGACTGGGGGTGCTCTATAATGGGGCGCCCATTCAGGCGGTGTTTTTTTCCTCCGCTGCAGGCCGGACGGTGGGGGCAGTGGAGGCATGGGGAAATTCGGTGGACTATCTGGTAGGAGTGGAGAGCCCGGAGGGGGAGGAGGTGCCCAACTACCACAGTCAGGTGGTCCTGACGGCGGAAGAGGTCAGGACGGCGGCGCTGGCACAGTATCCGGGGGCGGACCTGTCCGGGGACCCCTCGGGGTGGTTCTCGCAGCCGGTAGAAAATTCAGCCGGCGGAGTGGCCTCCGTGGATCTGGGAGGCGTCACCCTCACCGGGAGCGAGGTGCGGACTCTGTTCGGGCTCCGCTCCGCCAGCTTTTCCGTATCCTGGGACGGGGAAGCCTTCACCTTTGACGTCACCGGCTACGGACACGGGGTGGGCATGAGCCAGTACGGGGCCAATGCCATGGCTAGGGAGGGGAGCGATTTCGAGGAGATCCTCACCTGGTACTACACCGGGACAGAGGTGGGGGAGCTGTACGGAGCGGCGGGGGAATAAGATCGGGGAAACAGCCCCTGCCGCACCGGAGGCCCCTCCGCTTCTGACAGAGGGCCGTCTCGTCCGCAGCGGCCGCAGCACATAGGAAGAGCACCAGATGCGGGAACACGGCCAGATGAGGAGTGGACCAGAGAGCAGAATTCAAAGACCATCCCGCGGGGCGGTGCTTCCCTATATGAGCACCTGGAGCAACAGCAGAGCCGCAGATGCAGGCCGGCCTCCGAATGGCATTGGGAAGAGGCGGGGATACAAAAAGGGCTCCGGCAGCTTCTGACTGCCGGAGCCCTTCCATATTTCATCCATCAAAGGTCAATATGCCACGCCCCAGTAGATCATGTGCTTGGCGGGCTTGCCGCAACAGACGCAGGTGTCGCCCACTGCCTCCTGCTTGAGGGGCATGCACCGGGAGGTGACCCCGGCCTGCTCCTTCATCTTCAGCTCACACTCCAGCTCACCGCACCACATGGTCTTGGCGAAGCCGCCCTCGCCCTCCATGAAGGACTTGACTTCGTCCAGGGTGCGGCACACCTTGGTGTGGTCCTCCAGATTCTGTTTAGCCCGCTGGAACAGTCCGTCGTGGACCGCGTCCAGCAGCTCCTGAACCTTAGCCTCCAGCTCTGCCAGGGGGACGAAGACCTTCTCGCCGGAGTCCCGGCGGCAGATGCAGCACTGGCCCTTCTCCATGTCCTTGGGCCCGATCTCCACACGCAGGGGGACGCCTTTCATCTCGTACTGGGCGGCCTTCCAGCCCATGGACTGGTCGCTGTCATCCATCTGGGCCCGGATGCCCGCCGCTTTCAGGCGGTCCAGCAGGGCGGCGGCGGCGTCCAGCACGCCCTCCTTGTGCTGGGCCACGGGGATGACGATGGCCTGGATGGGGGCGATGCGGGGGGGCAGGACCAGGCCGTTGTTGTCCCCGTGGGTCATGATGATGCCGCCGATCATCCGGGTGGACACGCCCCAGCTGGTCTGGTGGGGGTAGTGGAGCTGGTTGTCCCTGCCGGTGAAGGTGATGTCAAAGGCCCGGGCGAAGCCGTCACCGAAGTAGTGGCTGGTGCCCGCCTGGAGGGCCTTCCGATCATGCATCATGCACTCCACGGTATAAGTCTCCTCCGCGCCGTTGAATTTCTCCTTATCTGTCTTGCGGCCCCGGACCACGGGCATGGCCAGCACATTCTCCATGAAGTCGGCGTAGAGGTTCAGCATCCGCATGGTCTCCTCCCGGGCCTCCTCCTCGGTGGCGTGCATGGTGTGGCCCTCCTGCCACAGGAACTCCCGGTGGCGCAGGAAGGGGCGGCTGGTCTTCTCCCAGCGCAGGACAGAGCACCACTGGTTGTACAGCTTGGGCAGGTCCCGGTGGGAGTGGATAATGTTTTTATAGTGCTCACAGAACAGGGTCTCAGAGGTGGGACGGATGCAGTAGCGCTCCTCCAGCTTCTCGCTGCCGCCGTAGGTGACCCAGGCGCACTCAGGGGCAAAGCCCTCCACATGGTCCTTCTCCTTCTGGAGCAGGGACTCGGGGATCAGCATGGGCAGATACACGTTCTCGTGGCCGGTCTCCTTGAACCGACGGTCCATCTCCCGCTGGATGTTCTCCCAGATGGCATAGCCATAGGGGCGGTAGATGAACATGCCCTTGATGGAGGAGTAGTCGATCAGCTCCGCCTTCTTGCACACGTCGGTGTACCACTGGGCGAAGTCCACCTCCATGTCGGTGATCTGCTCCACCTGCTTCTTCTTGTCATTGGCCATTCTAGATCCGTCCTTTATCATCAAACTAAAAACTGGCGCGGCCCCGCAGGGCCGGGCATCAGATCAATGTGTCCCATCCATTTTATAAACAGAACCGGGAAAAGTCAAGGAAAACAAGCGGTATGGGAGGCCCAGACAAGGGGAATTCTATATCCTCAGCCACGCCGCGGCAGCGGACCTGGTAGGCTGAGGCGGGGCGAGACCGGGCCTTTTCCTTGCGCGTGGGCCGATTTTGTGTTACAATGACCCGAAATGCACAGAGCAGGCGGCAGAGGATCATCCACGCCGCCTGCCGGGGAGACGAGAAAGAGCGATGACACGATACGACGCAGGAGAATTTGATGTGGCCGTCATCGGCGCGGGCCACGCTGGCATTGAGGCCGCCCTGGCCTGCGCCAGAATGGGGCTGCGGACGGCGTGCTTCACCATCAACCTGGATGCGGTGGGCAACATGCCCTGCAACCCGGCCATCGGCGGCACCGGTAAGGGCCATCTGGTCCGGGAGCTGGACGCCCTGGGGGGCGAGATGGGCCGGGCGGCCGACCGGGCCTGCATCCAGTACCGCCTGCTCAACCGGGGCAAGGGGCCGGCAGTCTGGTCCCTGCGGGCCCAGGCGGACCGGCGGGAATATCAGAAGGTGATGAAGCACACCCTGGAGCGCCAGGAAAACCTGTGGGTGAAGCAGTCCGAGGTGGTGGACATCCTCACAGACGGAGGGGCGGTGTCCGGCGTGGTCACTTACACCGGGGCGGTCTACCGGGTCAAGGCGGCTGTGGTGGCCACCGGGACCTATCTGGGGGGACGCACCATCGTGGGGGAGGTGGTCCGGGACTCCGGTCCTGACGGCCTGGCTGCCGCCGTCCCCCTGACAGCGTGCCTGACGGGGCTGGGCCTGACCATCCGCCGCTTCAAGACGGGCACGCCCCCCCGGGTCAATGCCCGCAGTGTGGACTTCTCCCGCATGGAGCGACAGCCTGGGGATGAGGAGGGGCTGGCCTTCTCCTTCCAGACAGAGCGCCCGCCGGAGAACCGGGCGGTCTGCTGGCTGACCTACACCAACCAGCGCACCCACGACATCATCCGGGCCAATCTGGACCGCTCCCCCCTGTACGATGGCACCATCGAGGGGGTAGGGCCCCGGTACTGCCCCTCCATCGAGACCAAGGTGGTCCGCTTCCCGGATAAGGAGCGCCACCAGCTCTTCGTGGAGCCCATGGGGCTGGACACGGAGGAGCTGTACATCCAGGGGTTCTCCTCCTCTCTGCCTGAGGAGGTGCAGCTGGAGATGCTGCACACCGTTCCGGGGCTGGAGCGGGCGGAGATGACCCGGTGCGCCTATGCCATCGAATATGACTGCGTGGACCCCACCCAGCTGGAGGCCACCCTGGAGAGCAAGCAGGTGCCGGGACTGTACGGAGCGGGACAGTTCAACGGCTCCTCCGGCTATGAGGAGGCGGCGGTGCAGGGCTTTGTGGCGGGGGTGAACGCCGCCCTGAAGCTGTTGGGCCGCCCGCCATTGATCCTCCGCCGGGACCAGGGGTACATCGGGGTGCTCATCGACGACCTGGTGACTAAGGGGACCAACGAGCCCTACCGCATGATGACCTCCCGCACCGAGTACCGGCTGCTCCACCGCCAGGACAACGCCGACCGCCGCCTGACTCCCATCGGCCGCGGGCTGGGGCTGGTGAGCCGGGAGCAGGCGGAGGCGGTGCAGGTCAAGTATGAGGCGGTGGACCGGGAAGCGGCCCGGCTGGAGCGGGCCGGGACACCTCCCTCCGCTGCCTTGGACACCCTGCTGGCGGAGAAAGGGGAGCCTCCGGTGCGGGATGGGGCCCGGCTGGCCGACCTGCTGCGCCGGCCCAGGATCACCTATGAGGAGCTGGCTCCCTTCGACCCGGAGCGCCCCCCCCTTCCCAGGGAGATTGTCCGGGAGGTGGAGATCACCATCAAGTATCAGGGTTATATCGACCGGCAGCTGCGGCAGGTGGCGGAGATGAAGAAGCTGGAGGACCGGCCTCTCCCGCCGGACCTGGACTATGAGGCCATTGGCGGCCTGCGGCTGGAGGCCCGGCAGAAACTGGCCCAGATCCGGCCCCGGAACCTGGGGCAGGCCAGCCGGGTGTCCGGCGTCTCCCCCGCTGATGTGGCGGTGCTGATGGTCTATCTGGGCAAGTGAGGACAAAGGAGAAGAAGATGAAGCTAACACAAGTGAAGGGCAGCACCTGGGTGCTGGAGGCCAACGAGCTGATCCCCCTGTACCTGCTGGACGACCGGCGGTGTGTTCTCCTGGACAGCGGGCTGGCCAAGGAGCGGGATGAGATCGAGAAGACCCTGCTGGAGGCGGGGCTGGAGCCGGCAGGCATCCTGTGCTCCCACGCCCATGTGGACCACTGCGCCAATAACCGGTATTTTCAGGAGAAGTACCACCTCCCCGTGGCACTCACCGCCCCGGAGGCGGGGATGTGCAGCAGTATCCTGAATTTGAAGTGCTACCGGCTGCTGGTCTCCCCCGATGCGGCAGAGCAGGAGATGAGCGAGATGGTGCACGTCCCGGACCTGATCCTCCCACCGGTGGACGGGCCCATCCGGCTGGCGGGAGCCATGTTCCGCATCCTGCACACACCGGGGCACTCCTCCGGCCACATCTGTGCCGTCACCCCGGACAACGTGTGCTACACCGGGGACGCCCTGATGTCCCAGGCGCTGCTGGACGCCAAGCTGCCTTACGGCCTGTCCATCCAGCTGGCCATGGAGAGCCGGGAGCGGCTGCGGGAGCTGGAGGACTGCGACTTCTTTATCATGGCTCACAAGGGGGTGTGCGCCGGAAGAGAGATCGGCCCCCTCATCGACGCCAACCAGGAGCTGGTGCGCCGCCGGGCCGGAGAGATCCGGGACCTGATCACAGAGCCCATGGACTTCAGCCAGATCTGCCGGGCGGTATGCACCCGGTTTTCCCTGCTCACCCGGCGGCCCCGCCGGGCGCTGTACTACGAGCGGAACATCCGCCTGTTCGTGGAGTATCTGATGGACCAGGGGGAGCTGGGCATGGAGACCCGCCAGGGGACGGCCTTCTACCTGCCATCAAAGAAAATATGAGGACAGTATAACCGGGCCCCGGAGATATTCGATCTCCGGGGCCCGGTAAATTCTGTGCGGACCGTTAACGAGCATATTGCTGCCAGCTGGTCGGCGTATATTCAATATTATATAATTTTTGCGGGTAGATAATAACAAGGTTTAATATCAAGAAATTACAGAAAAATTAAACCAAAAATTCGAAAAATTTATTTCAGAAATAGAAAAGCTCCTCAAATTTTTTGTCCAGCGCGATGCACAGCACCAGGGCCAGCTTGGCGGTGGGGTTGAACTGGCCGGTCTCAATGGAGCTGATGGTCTGGCGGGACACGCCCACCAGCTTGGCCAGGTCTCCCTGGGACAGACCGCGCTCCGCCCGGGCCACCTTTAAGCGATTTTTCAAGACCAGCTGTTCATCCATGTCCTCACCATCCCTGTGTGAAGTATCTTACCAGATTCCAGGCCAAAAAAGCAAGAGAGATCAGCAGCGTCACCACGTCGGAGGTGTTCCTCCGCTTGGTGAGACGGTAGAGGCGGTTGCCCACACAGGAGGCCCAGAACATGGCCAGCACACTGTTGGCGGGCAGGCCGTGGAGCCGGTTGAAGATCACGATCACTACCCCCACCAGAAAGACCAGGATCAGGCTGAAGGACTCCCCCTCGATGCGGACAGTGCGCTCCATCTCGTCCTGAAGGACGTTTTCTTTGCGGCTTTTCGCCAGGATCTCTTCCTTGTTCATGGATCATGCTCCTTTCTTTTCTCATTGGGCGGGCACCAGCGCCAGTACCAGCAGCCGCAGCATTCCCGCCAGCAGGGCCAGCAGGAAAAGGGCGGACAGCAGCACAAACGTCAGTACCAGCCTGGCCGGCCCCAGCGGTCTGGCCGGGCTCACGGCAGGGTCTCCAGGATGTAGGAGACCAGGGAGAAGAGGGAGGCCAGTCCGGCCAGCACTGCGGTGGCCAGCACGCTCTTTTCCTTCCGGGCAAAGTAGCGGCCTGCGGCCTCGCAGGAGAGATAGGCCCAAAACAGGGTCAGGGGCAGGGAGTTGTCCAGCCCCCGGACCATGTTGTAGATCATGATGACGAGAAACAGCACCAGAAATCCCACCACGCCGTACTGCCGGCCCCGGTCCTGGGCATAGGTCAGGCCCTCGTCCTTCTCGCGGCGGCTCCGCTTCAGAATGTCTTCCTTGTCCATCATAGCAGTGCTCCTTTCGTTTGGTGAGACAAGCATATCACGTCACCCCAAATTTGTCAAGTAAACTTTGCAAAAAAATAATAATACTTTGCAAGATGACAAGCGTAATAAGATGACGGGGAGCGGCAGAGGGCCGCTCCCCGTATGAGGTCAGGAACGAAACGAGAGCCTGGAGTCTGGCTGAAAGGGGAGGCGGCCGGGGTTGCCCTCCGCACGCAGGAGGGTGCCGGAGGCCGTGTCATAGAGCACGGACCAGACGGTGTCCCGGCCCTCCCTGCGGTCATACTGGCACAGGAAGCCCATCCTGCCGGAGAGCAGGTCCTGTCCAGCTTGGAGGTCGAGCTCCGGGCCCCAGGCGGCCAGGGAGCGGGTGAGGGTCAGATAGCGCTCTTCCGCCCGCCAGTCGTCGTCCGTCTGCCGGCGGAAGGGGGCCATGGCGGAGAGGTGGAAGGAATTGACGGAGCAGACGAAGGCGTCCGTCTCCCCGGGACAATGGATCTGGGTGCGCTCCGGGGCACACTCCGCCAGGGCGATACGCCCAGCCCGGTCGGCCAGCACCAGCGTGTGGCAGGAGGAGACGGGGAGCTGCCGGAGCAGCGCCAGGGCCTGGGGAACATCCCGGCAGGATTCCAGCAGGAGCCGCAGGGTCAGACCAGCATTCAGCCCGGGGCGGGGTGGGCTGGGGGGCACCGAGGTGAGTCCCGCCGCCAGTCCGAACTGATTGACGCCGTCCTCCATCTGGAGGAAGGAGGTGGTGTTGCCCACAAAAGAATAGCCGCCGTCGGAAAAACGGTATAGGCAGTTGGCGTTGTGCTCTTCCAGCTCCGTGAGAAAGTCGCTGTTCCGGCCGAACAGGGCCCCTCTCCCCCTGCGCAAGGCAAAGCAGGAGCAGCAGGGGCCGGGCGGCATGGCGTACATGGAGAAGAGGACCCCGGCCAGTTCGTCCGGGGCACACCCCTGCCCCTGGGCCAGCCCCCGCAGCTCCTCCAGGGCGGCGGGGAACCACCGGCGGCAGAGGGGCAGGCAGGTCCGGGCAAACTCCAGCCGCGCCGGGGTGATGGGAAAGGGAACAGCGTCCAGGATAAAATGGCCGTCCCGGGCCAGACCGGCTCCCAGCTGGAAGCCGATCTGCCAGTGTGTGCCGTGCAGTTGTGTGTGAAGCATAAAAACGCTCCTGTTCTGTTCAGATCTCAGAGTAAAGAGCGCGGCGCCGCCTCTCAAAAGAACGGTAGCACAATTAAAATATTGGAGCAAGGCCGATTTATTTTTTAAATTTTTTTATTCCAGGCCGTTTTTGGAGGGCTGGCCCGGCCCCGCTCCTGCAAAAGACTTTGAAATTTTGGATTTTGGACGGGAAGGGCTTGCATTTGCGGGGAAAAAACGATAAAATTCCAAATATCTATGTCAAATGATGAAATGGCCCCCGGGCCGGGAAAGGATACTGCTATGAGTGAGACATTTCAGGGAAGCCAGGACTATGTCGCTTCCGAGGAACTGATGCGGGCGGTGAATATCGCTATGGTGCTCCAGAAGCCCCTGCTGATCAAAGGGGAGCCGGGCACGGGAAAGACGGTGCTGGCTGAGGCCATCGCCAAATCCCTGGGCAAAGAGCTGATCATCTGGAATATCAAGTCCACCACCAAGGCCCAGGACGGTCTGTATGTCTACGATGTGGTCCAGCGGCTGTATGACAGCCAATTCGGCGGCGAGGGCGTGGACGACATCGAGAAGTATGTCAAGCTGGGCAAGCTGGGGGAGGCATTCACCGCCGACGACCAGGTGATCCTGCTCATCGACGAGATCGACAAGGCCGATCTGGAGTTCCCCAACGACCTGCTGTGGGAGCTGGACCGGATGGAGTTCCACATCCCGGAGACGGGACGCACCGTCACCGCCAAGCACCGCCCCATCGTCATTATCACCTCCAATGCGGAGAAGGAGCTGCCCGACGCCTTCCTGCGCCGCTGCGTATTCCACTACATCGAGTTCCCAGACCGGGAGCTGATGGCAGAGATCGTCAACGTGCACTTCCAAGATCTGGACCAGCATCTGCTGGACCAGGTGCTGGAGGCCTTCTACCGCATCCGCAGCCTGCCCCAGATCAAGAAAAAGCCCTCCACCAGCGAGATCATCGACTGGATACAGGCCCTGATCCACGGGGGCTATGACCCCGACCGCGTCGTGGCCGAGGTGCCCTATCTGGGCGTGCTGCTGAAGAAGAACGAGGACATCGACGCCCTGCGCAAGAGCTGGCGGTGATGGTATGTTCGGTGATTTTCTCTATCTGCTGCGCCGCAGCGGCCTGAAGATCTCCCTCACCGAGTGGATGGCTCTGATGGAAGCCCTGGACAAGGGGCTGGAGGGGGCCAGCCTCACTGGCTTTTACTACCTGTGCCGGGCACTGCTGGTGAAGACGGAGGCCGACTTCGACCGCTTTGACCGGGCTTTCCTGGAGTACTTCAAGGACGTGCCCTTCGAGCAGGAGGTGTCCCAGGAGCTGCTGGACTGGCTGGACCGCCCCGATGCTCTGATGGGCCGGTATGACGAGCAGCAGGCCGAGCTCAATGAGCTGCTGTCCAACACGGAGATCGAAGAGATGTTCCGAGAGCGGATGAACGAGCAGCGGGAGCAGCACAACTGCGGCAACTACTGGGTAGGCACCCACGGCATGTCCGTCTTCGGCAACTCGGGCATGAGCCCCAACGGCATCCGGGTGGGGGGCGAGGGCCAGGGCAAGCGGGCCTTCCGGGTGGCGGGCGAGCGTCGCTTCCGGGATTTCCGGGGGGACAACACCCTGGACACCCGCCAGTTCCAGGTGGCCCTGCGCCATCTGCGGCAGTTCTCCGGCCTGGTGGACCTGCCTGCCACTGAGTTCGATGTGGACAACACCATCAAGGACACCGCCAACAACGCCGGCTCCCTGAAGGTGCGCTATAAAAAGCCCCGGCAGAACACAGTGAAGGTGCTGCTGCTCATGGACTCCGGCGGGTCCATGGAGTATTACAGCCGCCTGTGCTCCGCTCTGTTCCAGGCGGTGAGCAAGTCGGGCCATTTCAAGGATCTGAAGGTGTACTATTTCCACAACTGCGTCTACTCCCGCCTGTACACCGAGCCCACCCTCCGTCCCAGCAACACGGTGCCCACCGACTGGGTGCTGAGCAACCTGTCCAGCGAGTACAAGGTCATCCTGGTGGGGGACGCCCAGATGGCTCCCCACGAGCTGGTGACCCAGTTCCGCTACCGAACTCCGGATGGGGAGGAGCACAAGCGCTGCGGCTTGGAGTGGCTCCAGATGCTCAAGGGGAAATATCCCCATATCGTGTGGCTCAATCCCGGCGACCGTCCCACTTGGGGGGAGTACTGGACCCGGACCTATGATACCATCGGCCGGGAGTTCCCCATGTTCCCCCTGACAGTGGAGGGGCTGGAGGAGGCTATGAAGAAGCTTCTGGTGCGGTGAGCACCGGTTTTCCTGGAGCGGGCCAAGGCCGGACGCGGGGACCCCGTGCTCCGGCCTCCGTTTTTCTCTGTGCCCGGGGCGGAAGAGACCCATCTTGTACTTGTATTTTTACGGGAAATAGAATAAAATATGACCAGTATCAGTATGAAAGCCCATCCAGAGGGCGCGCCGCGGGAGAGCCCGCCTCAGGGCCCGCCGTCCGCCGCGGCCCCGGCCGCCCTGGTGAAAGGAAGGATGCAACCATGAAACTGGAAAACGATCTGGGCGAGATCCGCATCAGCAGCGATGTGTTTACTGCCATTACCGGCAGCGCCGCCACCAACTGCTATGGCGTGAAGGGCATGGCGGTCCGCTCCAAGACCGACGGCCTGGTCCATCTGCTCAAGCGGGAATCCATGGCCAAGGGAGTCAAAGTATATTACAACGAGGACGGGACCGTCTCCATCGAGCTGCACATCATCGTGGAAAACGGCGTCAATCTGGTCGCCGTCTGCCGCTCCATCATGAGCGAGGTGCGCTATGTGGTGAGCAAGACCACCGGCGTGGAAGTGAGATCCGTGGACGTCTTTGTGGACTCCATGCGGTTTTAACCATTTGTAGAAAGGAACATCGCCGATATGACACAGACCATTGACGCAGCGGCCTTTCAGCAGATGGTCATCCATGCCGCCGCCGCCATCAGTGCCCAGAAGCAGCACATCAACGACCTGAACGTATTCCCAGTCCCCGACGGGGATACCGGGACCAATATGAGCCTGACCATCAGCGCTGCCGCCGCGGAGCTGAAGAAAAAGCAGTGTGCCACCGTGGGAGAAGTGGCCCAGACAGCGGCCAGCGCCCTGCTTCGGGGGGCCCGGGGAAACTCCGGCGTCATCCTCTCCCTGCTGTTCCGCGGCATTGCAAAGTCCCTCAAGGACCGGGAGACCATCGACGGCCGGGATCTGGCCATCGCCCTGGACTTCGGCGTGGCCGCCGCCTATAAAGCGGTGATGAAGCCCGCGGAGGGCACCATCCTCACCGTGTCCCGCCTGGCTGCCGCTCAGGCCGCCGCCGCCGCCCGGGAGGAGAACGCGGCGGAGTCCGTGCTGGAGGCCGCCATTCGGGAGGGGCAGGAAGCCCTGGCCGACACCATCAACCAGAACCCGGTGCTGAAGAAGGCCGGCGTGGTGGACGCGGGGGGCAAGGGCTTCCTGGTGATCCTCCAGGGGATGCTGGACAGCCTGCGGGGAGAGCCCATGCCTCAGGTGGAGGAGGAGTCCGCCCCGGCGGACAAGGCCGACTTCGTGGCCATGGCCGCCGAGGACATCACCTTCGCCTTTGACACCGTATTCATCGTGCGCAAGCACACTGAGGAGGTGGATCTGGAGCCCTTCCGCACCTATCTGAACAGCATCGGGGACAGCCTGGTCATCGGAGAGGACGACACGGCCTTCAAGGTCCACGTCCATACCAACACCCCCGGCGCCGCCCTTACCGAGTCCCAGAAGTACGGCACCCTGGAGCTGGCCAAGATCGAGAACATGCGCACCCAGGCCGATGACCTGGCGGCGGGCAAGCACGTGCAGAGCACCGACGACCTGGAGGCGGTGGAGGCCGAACTGGAGGCCGGCGCCGACGGCGGGGCGCCGGTGAAGGCCGCCCCGGAGAAGAAGTATGGCTTTGTAGCCGTCTGTGCCGGACAGGGGCTGGAGGCTGTGTTCCGTGACCTGGGGGTGGACGGAGTCATCTCCGGCGGACAGACCATGAACCCCTCCACCGAGGACATCCTGCGGGAGGTGGATAAGACTCCTGCAGAGATCGTCTATGTGCTGCCCAATAACAAGAACATCATCATGGCCGCGGAGCAGTGCGTGCGGCTGTGCGAGGACAAGAGGGTGGTGGTCCTGCCCAGCAAAACGGTGCCCCAGGGCATCTCCGCCATGCTGGCGGTGGACTTGGATGCCCAGGAGGAGGACAACACCCAGGCCATGACTGAGGCGCTTCAGAATGTCCACACCGCGGAGGTCACCTATGCCGCCCGGGACTCCGACTTTGGCGGCTTCACCATCAAACAGGGGGACTATCTGGCCCTGGAGGAGCACCAGCTGTTCGGTACGGATCAGGACCTGGACACCCTGCTCACCCGGCTGGCCCAGGCCCCGGAGCACCAGGATGCCGGCTTCATCACCATCTTCTATGGCGAGGATGTGACGGAGGAGCAGGCCCAAAAGGCCGCGGATATCTTCACGGAGGCGTGTCCCTCCGCCGAGATCAACCTGCTGCCCGGCGGACAGCCTGTGTATTATTACATGATCTCCGCCGAATAAGTGCAAAAACATCGGGAGCAGCCTTAGGCTGCTCCCGATGTTTTTTTGGATATTCCATGCAGGATGTAAAAGAAGAGGGGATGAGGAGCTCAGCCCTCCCCCTGGACATTGGGGTCGGCCTCCGGCTTGTAGAAGTTGGTCTTCACACGGACCTCCCGCTCATAGGGGACCACGCCGGCCTCGCGGGCGGCGGTCATGGAGCGGAGCAGCCAGGCCATATTGTCCCCCACCAGGCGCAGGGTCTGCATCCCCTCCAGATCTGCCCGGACCTCCTCCGGCCGGTCCCCGTGGACGCCGTTCCAATACTGGGAGGACACCACCGGCATGGAGGAGATGGTGAAGTACTTGTTGAGCTGGTCAAAGGTGTTGCCGGCCCCGCCACGGCGGCAGGTGACCACGGCGGCGGCAGGTTTGTAGAAGAACAGCCGCTTGGCGTCGTAGAACACCCGGTCCAGCAGGCACTTCAGCCCCCCCGCGATGCCGCCGAAATAGACTGGGGAGCCCACCACCAGGCCGTCGGCCTGGATGATCTTCTGGATGCACTGATTGACGCTGTCATCGTCGAAAACACAGCGGCCCTTGCCCCAGCAGGATCTGCAGTCGATACACCCCCGGATGAGCTGATTGCCGATCCAGAAGATCTCGGTCTCGATCTCATGCTTCTGGAGCTGAGCCGCCACCTCGGACAGGGCGGTGTAGGTGCAGCCCTCTTTGTGGGGGCTGCCGTTGATGAGCAGGACTTTCACACGTATCTCCTCCTTTGGGCATCTTGAGCCCTTTCCCATATGCTCCCATTGTACCGCGCCGGGCCAGGATTTGCAATGAGAATCGAAAACACGGGAGAGATCGGGCAAAAGCGGGAAAAAATGGGAGTCTCCCAGGCGAAAGATTCTTTACCGGGCGTGCTCCGCGTGATACAATAAAAAAATAACCCGGAGGCGGCCCTGAGCGCGGACAGGCCGGCCTCGGAGGAGAAGAGAGGCGGAGCCTATGCATGAGAAGCTGATCCGAGAGATCAACGGGGAGATCGCCGACGCGCTGCTGGCGCGGAAGCTGCCCTTTGCCCCCAGCCGGAAGGCGGCGCTGGCCCTGCTGAAGGTGCCGGGATGGACGGAGGGGCTGGAGCAGATGCTGCCCATCCGGGGGCGGCTGGAGTGCGCCCATGTGCTGGAGCTGTGCTCCTGTGTACTGCCCCGGCTCGCCCCCCGGCCGGAGGAGGGGTGGCTGGCCTTCTGCACCCAGTACGCCCGGGAGCGGATGTACCCCGGTCAAGGCTTCGCCCCTGATCGGGAGGAGTATGAGGCGGGGGCCCTGTTTTTCCTCACCGTCCTCCAGGTGATGCTGGACCGGGAGCGGAGGGCGGTGCCCTTCGACCCCCTGAAGGACTTCCAGTTCCTCTCCTCAGAGGAAATGGGGGAATATGAGTGCGGGGAGGAGTACCGCCGCTTCCTGGCCGCCTTCCGGGAGGAGTACGTCTATGAGATGATGCGGCTGAGCGAGGAGACCACCCCCTTCCGCACCCTGGGGCACATCGCGGGGGTGCATTACATCGCCATGACCGTGGCCCGGGGCATCCGGGAGGCGGGGGAGAACGTAGACCTGGCGCTGGTGTCCGCTGCCGCCGCCGCCCACGACCTGGGCAAGTTCGGCTGCCGGCCCGGGGAGCGTGTCCCGCTCCTCCACTACTACTACACCGACCAGTGGCTGCTGGGGCGGGGGATGCCCGCCGTCAGCCACATCGCTGCCAACCACTCCACCTGGGACCTGGAGCTGGACACCCTCTCCATGGAGTCCCTGTGTCTGATCTACGCCGACTTCCGCAGCAAGCAGGGACGGGATGAGCAGGGGCGGGAGACCACCATCCTCTATCCCCTGGAGGAGTCCTTCCACATCATCCTGAGGAAGCTGGAGAATGTGGACCAGGCAAAGCGCCGCCGGTATGAGTTCGTCTACGGCAAGCTCCACGATTTCGAGGACTACATGCGCTCTCTGGGGGTGGACGTAGACCTGACCGGGCAGCCGGGGGCGCGGAAGCCCCCCAAGGACCCGGCCCTGATGCCCCCGAACGAGACGGTGGACAGCCTGATCCTGCTGTCGGTAGAGCACAACCTGAAGCTGATGCACCAGCTGAGCAGCGAGCGGAAGTTCGGCAACATCATCGAGGCCGCCCGCTCGGCCAAGAGCTGGCAGCAGCTGCGGGCCTATCTGGATGTGTTCGACGAGTACTGCACCTATCTGTCCGTGCGGCAGAAGACCCAGGCCCTGGCCTTCCTCTATGAGCTGCTGATCCACCGGGAGGGGGATATCCGGCGCCAGGCAGCCAGCCTCATCGGAAAGATCATCGCCAAATTCCACCTGGTCTACCGCAAGGAGGTGCCTGCCGACGCCCGCACTGACCCGGCGGAGGAGGTGCCCTTCACCCTGTGGGAGGAGTATCTGGACAAGCTCATCTACCCCGACCACAAGACCACCCCCCAGCAGCGGGGCCAGATCGGCTATACCCTGAAGCTGGTGGTGGACGCCCTGCTGGAGTACGGCCGGAGCGAGACCATGCCCCGCTTCATCGGGGCGCTGCTGCGCTACTATGACCGGCCGGAGGAGAAGGACGAGGATACCGCCTTCACCCTGCTGGACGCCATCCGCTATCTGCCCGCCCAGCAATATGACCAGGAGACCCGGGGCCGCCTCATCCGCTTTGCGGCCTGGTTCGCCGCCTCCGGCAACCTGCGCCTCCAGGCGGCGGCCCTCCAGTTCCTGCGGGAGGCCCAGCGCTCCCTGCCCCAGGATCACCCCCAGATGGCTCAGATCGCGGCGGCCGCCCGGTCTGCCGCCGGCGGGAGCCTGCCGCTGCTCTTCCTGCGGTATAAGGTCCTCCAGCGGGCGGGGGAGGACGTGTCCGACTATCAGGCGGCCCTGTATGAGCAGGACGTGACCAGTGAGATCTTCCTGGACAACCTGAAGAGCGCCACACACTGGATCATCAAGGTAGTGGGCATCGAGCTGCTCCAGGACCAGGTGGAGCACGGCCTGCGGGAGCACATGCTCCACATCGCCACCCACTTCTCCAACCTGGTGAAGGTGTCCGAGCGGGTGGGCGTCCGCCACGCCGCCGGCGAGGCCCTGGTCCGCCTGATCCCCCTGCTGCGCCGGGAGCAGCGCAACGAGGTGGTGGTGGAGCTGGGCAAGGGCCTGGAGATGGGCCAGTACCAGATCTCCAAGTATATCCCGGAGTATCTGGGCCGGGCTGCCCTGTTCCTCCACCCCAGCGAGCTGGACGAGCAGGTGCTGTGGCTGAAGAACCTGCTGGGCTCCCCCACCAACATCGCCGTGTCCGGGGCGCTGAATACCGTGGGGGTGCTGCTCCAGCACTACCCCGCCTACCGGGGGCGCTTCCCTGAGCCGGAGCGGGCCTATGAGGCCCGCCGCCAGGAGCTGCTGGGCCTGCTGCTCCAGGGGCTGGCCCACTACCGGGAGGAGGTGCGGCAGGAGGCCCTTCTGGTCACCGGGACCATGCTCTTCGACAGCCCGGTGCTCTCCATGGAGGAGAAGTCCCGCCTGTTCTCCCTGTGCTACCGCAAGCTCCTCTTCCTCATCCAGGCGGGCCCCCGTCAGGACCCGCTGACCTTCTTCTACCGGGCTTCCGCCCTGGCCCACATCAACCGCTTCATCGCCCTGCGGCGGTTGGACAAGGGGCCCTTCGCCTTCTCCCAGCCCCGGAAGATCGCCTTTTTCCCCGGCACCTTCGACCCCTTCACCCTGTCCCACAAGGGCATCGCCCACGCCATTCGGGAGATGGGCTTCGAGGTATATCTGGCGGTGGACGAGTTCTCCTGGTCCAAAAAG
>ENA-ORTQ01001250-ORTQ01001250.1-human-gut-metagenome-genome-assembly--contig:-NODE-1250-length-27629-cov-6.448430_pt1 | contig 27629 bp, 27 predicted proteins | sample MGYA00241912_ERZ509188 | MGnify/ENA primary metagenome ERZ509188 (study PRJEB26280, sample SAMEA2338849) | human gut metagenome | biome: human gut; feature: human-associated habitat; material: faeces...
GCGCAAACCAGAGACCGGCGACCGCTCCGAAAAAGGGGAACGGCAGTCGGGTTACCATTGCGTAACTTTCGTGAAATATTCGCAGTTCACAGATAGCGTACTGCTACACAGACCGGAGGGTCTCCGCAGGCGCAACACAAGGTGAATTGCCCGAAGGGCAAGAGAAGGTCCCCTGGGGGATAACAGTGTTGCGCAACTCTTTGGCACGTTATAACGGACGGCACCTGCGAATCTATCGTTTGGTATAATTTATCTTGCGCAGGCCCTGTCTATCACAACTCGCTAACGAATCGTGCGGCACTGTTATGCCGCACCCTGCTGAGAGTAACCCGCCTATGTAGCAGAAATGTATCTGACCCTGCGAATATGCGGATACATGGCGCGCAAAGCGCGTCCATGCGGAAGAAAAAATCCTCTGCCGTTCTCTTTTTCGGAGCGGTCGCCGATCTCTGGTCTGCGCCAGACTCTCCAAGGGAAAGGGGGGATTCACAAGAGGGTGGAAACCGCAGGTGTCTACCCTCTTGTGCGCCCGCGCGGCATCAGCGCAGTTGCCGCGGCGCAACCGCCGCAATTCTCTCAGCCAAAGATTGGCTGCCACTCCCCCTCCGCAGGATACCGCTGTAAAAACCTGTCGCAAAAACTGGCTATCCACTTTATCCACAGGACTTTCCACAGGGTATCTGGGGATAACCTTGTGCATAAAGTGGATAACTTTTTGTATACACCCTCGCAGGCCGCCGTATATCTCGGTTTTTCGACTACGCATTGTAATATCGGCTGTGGAAAAACCACCGCTGCATAATCCACCACATCTTGTGGAAAACTTGTGAACAGGGCAAATTCACCACTTCAGGAGGGATCATCTATGTCCGAAGAAACCCCGTCCATTGCCGCACCGGAACAGAATGCCATCGCGGAAACCGGCTCGATTACGGCAAGAACATCGCGCGGAACGATACACTGCATCACCATTGTCGGCCAGATCGAGGGCCACATGGAACTTCCCGCACAGAACAAAACCACCAAGTACGAGCACCTCATCCCGCAGATTGCGGCAGTTGAGCAGACCGACGAAATCGACGGTCTGCTGGTTCTGCTCAACACGGTCGGCGGCGATGTGGAAGCCGGACTTGCCATCGCTGAGCTGATCGCGGGCATGAAAAAGCCGACCGTGTCGCTCGTGCTCGGCGGCGGGCATTCGATCGGTGTACCGCTGGCCGTTGCCGCCAAAAAGAGCTTTATTGCCGTTTCCGCCGCCATGACCATTCATCCGGTGCGGATGAACGGCACGATCATTGCTGTGCCGCAGGCATTCGAGTATCTGGCGAAAATTCAGGAGCGCATCGTGGATTTCATCACCTCGCACTCACATATCACCGCCGAGCGTCTGCAGCAGCTTATGCGCGAAACCGGTCAGCTGACCGCCGATGTCGGCACCGTGATCTCCGGCAATCAGGCCGCCGCACTCGGACTGATTGATGAGGTCGGCACGCTTTCGGATGCGCTGGAAGCGCTCTATACGATGATTGGCGAGCACAAAACGCAAAAAAGAGACGGTAAATAACCGTCTCTCCGTCTGTCTTTTGCATTATACGCTCTGTTTTTTCCGTTCCGGCAGCTGTGCCAGCACGATAGCGCCAAACATCAGCACACAGCCGAAAATCTCTCGGCCGGACAGCGCCTGACCGAGAATAAGCCAGCCTGCAATGACCGAAATGACCGATTCGAGGCTCATAATGAGCGAGGCCACCGCCGGGTTCATGCCCTTCTGACCGACGATCTGGAGCGTATAGCCCACACCGGAGGACATCGCGCCGGCATACAGGATGGGCTTCCATGCCGCGAGGATGTTCGCGAAGCTCGGCTGCTCGAAGATCAGCATACCGATACCCGATAAGATCGCACAGAAGAAAAACTGGATGCAGGACATCTTCACGCCGTCCACCATCGGTGAAAAATGGTCGATGACTGTGATATGGATGGAGAACAGCAGCGCACACGACAGGCCGATGAGGTCGCCCATCGCGAAGCCGAAGCTGCCGCCCGTCATGCACAGGAAGTACAGCCCGGCCATCGCCAGCGCAACGCCGCACCAGTGCTTCACACCGCATCTGCGGCCGAACAGCAGGCCGAGCAGCGGCACGATCAGGATGTAGCACGCGGTGAGGAATCCGGCCTTGCCGACCGGCGTATACAGCAGCGCGAACTGCTGGGTGATGCTGCCCGCGCACAGCGCTGTGCCGCAGCACATACCGCCGATAACAAGCGTTTTGCGGGCTTTGCGGCGCTCCTCGGGCGCTTGCTTCGGATGCGGGCCGCCACTTTTGCCCAGCACCGCGATGACCGGCAGCAGGACCAGTCCGCCGATGACGTTGCGCGCGAACACAAAGGTGAACGGGCCGACATACTGCATGCCGACGCTCTGCGCCACAAAGGCCACACCCCAAATCGTGGCCGTCAGCAGCAGAAGCAAAGAGTTTCGCAGCTTCATACCTGTTTTTCTCCCTTATTTTGCAGAATTTTTCATAAAAAAAGAACCGCTTACAAGCGGTTCTTCATGCCTTGTATTGACAGAAAAGATGCATTTTTGTCGGGATTTTTAGCATCATTTATTTTCGTCAGTAATACTCTGCACTGCTTTCAGCAACTCATCGACAGAATTGAAACGCCTGCTCTTATCCGGATTGGTTCCTTTATCCCAAAACCTTTTTATCGCCCCATCTTTCTGGCGCTCTATAGAAGTCATCTAAATAATTTAACTCATTTTCAGCTACCAAGCGTTTTAGATAAGAATCTATTTGCGCCATATAATCGCCCCCTAACGGATTTAATTATACAACCATTTTGATGTTCTGTCCATCACATACGACAAATAAGGGATGGAGGCACATCGGCCAATCGTCCGGTGTGCCTCCATCCATCATTTCAATCGGATGATCTGCTCATGCAGCATGACGAACCCATTTTCTACCACCATGTTCTCATGGTAGTGTCCGAAAAACCAGTATTTGAAGCGGCAGCGTTCTCGGATTTCATCGAAGAAGTCTGTCAGTGCGTCTCGTCGGTACAGCCCGCCGCTGAATATGTCCTGGATACTGCTGGGACAGCAGTGCGTGATGATGTAGTCTACATCCCAGCCAGCATTGTCCAGCGTTTCTCGCGCGGTCTGGTATTCCGCATCGTCGGGCAGTTCCTCTTTCCACCAGGAGTGGTGATCGACACGGAACAGCGCTCCTGCGGCATTAAGCTGCCGGAGCTTTCGTTCAAAGTTCGGATCGTCCGGCTCTAAAACGCCGTCTTGGATATCGTGACTGCTTGCGCCACCCATTGTGAAGATCCGCTTTCCGCTGATCTCATAAAGCTGTCCCCGCATCAGGTGCAGGACGCTGGGGCGAATCACCTGTACGAGTCCGCCGTGCCACTGATTGATCGGGTAACTGCAGAGCAGGTCGAAATTTTCGTGATTCCCACTCACAAACAGCGTCGTGAACGGCCTGTTTTCCAACCAGTCCAGCCATTGCTGTTCGGTATTGCTGCCATCCCAGATACCGCCGAAGTCGCCGCAAATGACCAGGTAATCTGCTTTCGTCAGCTGCACCTGCTCATAAAAGGCCGCGGGGCGAAGTCTGCTGAAATCACCATGTGTATCGCCAGTCATAAAAATTGCCATATTCTTTACTCCATTTCTTCTTATAATTCTTGTTCCATCACCATCTCCGAATCCCGGAAGTGGATGCGAATGGTCTCCTCGTCCTCTACCGTAATCTTCTGGATGATCTGACGGACGAGCTCATCGTCGAACTCCGTGTAGCCCGCGCTGCACTCCATGATGCTGTCCCACATTTGCTGATGGCGGGCGGCCTGTTCCTCCAAGCTGACTTCCATCTGTTGGGTGTCCAGGATCTGTGCTTTGAGGGATTCTTTCTCGTCCGTCAGTGCCTTCATTTTGGCATTCAGTTCGGCATCGCCCATGTTCTCCAGCAGCCGGTCCAGCAGATCGCTTTGCTCCCGACTCACCGCTTCCAGGTGTTTCTTCAGTTCCAGCAGCTTTGCGCCAGCCTGCGATAATGCCTGCTTGGCTTCCTCTGCCATCGTCAGTACATCGGGGCAGACCTCCTGCCGGATGGCGGCAAACTCGTTCATGGCGGCGAGGATTGCACTGTGGAGCTTGCTCTCATCCAGTGTCGGGGAGTTGTGACAGTATTTCGTGCCGAACTCCAATCTGGACACGCAGCGCCATACGATCCGCTTTTTCCCGTTTCTTGCCCAAGTCACTCGTTTGTACGGGGAACCGCACTCACCGCATACCAGCAGTTCCGTTAGGGCGTATTTGCCGGAGTATTTCCCCAGCTCTGTCTTGCCACTCTTTTGCAGCACCTTGCGCTTGCTGGAGCGACGCGTCATCTCGTTCCTCACCTGATCGAACACCTCTCTGGAGATGATGGCAGGATGGTTGTTCTCCACATAGTACATGGCGCGCTCGCCCTGGTTTTTCTTCACCTTCTTGGAGATACAGTCCGTGACATAGGTCTTTTGCAGCAGGGCATCTCCGATGTATTTTTCATTCGTCAGGATGTTGTGGATGATGGCGGGTGACCAGGAGTCTACCCCCTGTGCGGTCGGAACATCGTCCTCGTCCAATTCTCGCTTGATCTGCCCCAGCGTACAGCCGTCCAGATACCGGTGATAAATCCGCTTGATGACCTCGGCTTCCTCCGGGACGATCTCCGGCTGTCCATCCGCACCCTTGCGGTATCCCAGCATCTTTTTGTATTGGAAGGTCACTTTTCCGGCTTCCGCGCTTTTTGCTTTGCCCCAAGCGACATTCTTGCTCAGGGATTCGGATTCCGCCTGGGCGAAACCGCTGAACAGGGTGATCAGGAACTCGCTGGATTCCGTCAGCGTATTGATGTTCTCTTTTTCGAAGTACACACCGATGCCGTTGGCTTTCAGCAGGCGCACTGTTTCCAAGCAGTCCACGGTGTTTCTGGCGAAGCGGGAGAGAGATTTTGTGATGATGAGGTCGATATGGCCTCGTTTGCAGGCAGTGATCATCTTTTTGAACTCTGTTCGCTTTTTGAGACTGGTACCCGTGATGCCCTCGTCGGCATAGATCCCCGCCATTTCCCAATCCGGGCTATCCTGGATCTTCTGGGTATAGTAGCTCTTTTGGGCCTCATAGCTGTTGAGCTGCTCCTCGCTGTCGGTGGAGACGCGGCAGTATGCCGCTACACGCATTTTGTCGTCTTGCGCTTTACGGAGGGTCTCCGGTGCCTTGGTTGCAGGGATCACCCGCACCCGGCGTTCAAAAGTTGTCGCCGTTGTTTCCATGTATCATTCGTCCTTTCCCTTCATTTTGTCATCCAAAAATGTAAGCCTTACCGCGCCGTCCGGTGTGATGGTGATATGAGAAACCGCCCGGTGAAAGCGGCGCCAGTCCACTTTCGTCAGGCGGTCAGAATTTTCGTATCCACAAATGGTGTCCGGGCAACAGTCGTATCGTGCGGCTGCCCCCTGTAAAATCAGCATCATGACGGCTTCTGGGGACTCCGGCTGCTCTAAGCCTCGATTGATGGCATTATTCAGTCGGATGACCTCAGCAGAGGGCGCATAAACAGCCAGTGCTTGATTTTCGTGCGCTCTGAATTGCTGGATGATCTCCGTTACCATCCCGTCCATATCCAAGGTGACGGTGCTGCCACAGGGCGTGCATTTCAGGTACACCTTATCCTCAGCCTGCCAGCTGCCGCCGATACGCGTCATCTTCGTACCGCAAGTGCATTGCAAGTACGGAGTCAGGTGTGCAATGGGAGATTTCTCCCCGCAGGCCTGTCGGCTGGCATTCTTCTCTGCGGTTTTATCCTGCGCCGCTTGAAAGTCAGCGGCATCGAGCATTGCAGGATAGCCGTCCCTGCCGATGTAGCGGGGATTTTCCAGCAGGCGTTTCACCTTGTGCTTGTTCCAAGCTGGCGCATCAACACTGTATGGGATGTTCTGCTGATCCAGCGAATCGGAGATGTTCTGGTAGGACGCACCTGCATTATAGAGGGTAAACACCATGCGGACGATCCGCTGTTCCTCCGGCACGATCTCCAACGCACCGTTCCGGATCTGATACCCATATAAGATCTTGCGATTTGTCATCTTGCCGTCACCGCCATTCGTTCGCTCAGCTCCAGTCCACCATAAAGGCGGAAGCGGATGCAGGTCTGAGACTCTGCAATCATCTTCTCTACAAGGCTTTCAAACAATTCTTCATCGAAGCCATCCAGCTGTTCCGGTCCATCGAGGATGGTCTGTTCCAGTCTGCGAAGGGCGCTCATAGTTTCGTCCAGCGCCTCGTTCTCGGTCAGCCTGCGTCGTTCCCCACGAAGCTGCGTCAACTTGGCGCTGATGGCGTTCATGCGGGCCGCACAGGCGTCGGCATCCAGCAGGCCGTTGGCGCGCAGGGTGCTGATCTTATGGCTTTCCTCCGTCGCTTCTGCGATAGCGCGGTTGATAGTCAACATCTTCGGGTTCTTTTGCCGCAGGATGCTGTCCAGCGTGTCCATCTGCTCAATGGCAGGCGTCAGGATGATCCCGACATTGCATTTGAGCTTGCGGTACATCCGCAGGAAGGCCGATCGAAGCTCCGTTTCCGGGATGCGCCCCACTGGGCAGTCTGCGGCATTCCCGTCATGCGTCCGGCAGCTCCAGGACACATACCCGTTTCGGCTGCATCGACGCCCAAATACTCTTCCGCAGTTCTGACAAATAATTTTTGAGGCAAACGGACTTTTTGCTCGGCGTTTATCCTCTTTCTGTGCTCTCCTTTGCATCAGCTCCTGCACCTTCTCGAAGGTGTCGTGGTCGATGATGGCAGGATGGGTGTTATCTACATAGTATTGCGGGCGTTCTCCGTGATTTTTCTTCTGTGTGAAGGGGAAGCCACAGCTGTAGGATTTCTGGCAGCGTGCATCGCCAATGTATTTCTCATTGGTCAGCAGGTATCGGATACCGGTCCCAAGCCATTGTTCCGTGCCGCTCTGGGACGGGATATCCCTTGCGGTCAGCTGCTCTGCGATCCAGTTGGAGCTGTGCCCCTCGAGGTAGGCGCTAAAGACCCACCGCACGACCGCGGCTTCCTCCGGGACGATCTCAAGGTCTTTCCTGTCGACGAGCCGATATCCATATGGAGCGTTACAGGTGATGAATTCGCCGCGCTCCATCCGTCGCTGGTAGCTCATCTTCTGGTTTGCTGAGATGGAGATGGATTCCTGCTGCGCCAGAGAACCAGAAACGCTCACCATCAATTCGGTGGTGAGCGTTTTCGTGTCGATATCCTCTTTTTCAAATTGGACGGATACTCCCATAACGGAAAGCTCTCTCAGCGTGGACAGGCATTCCTTCGTATTGCGGGCAAAGCGGGATACCGACTTCACCAGGATTCGGTCGATCTTGCCCTTCCGGCAATCCTTCAGCATCCGGTTGAAGTCGTCTCGCTTGTCCATCCGAGTCCCAGTGAGTCCTTCGTCCGCATACACATCCACCAACTCCCAGCCGTCGTGCTGGGCGATCTCCTCGGTGTAGCTGCGGATCTGAGCTGCGTAGGAATGGAGCTGATCTCTGGAATCTGAGCTGACGCGGCAGTAGGCAGCTACCCGCAGGTGTTCCGGCTGGAATGTCTGCGGTGCGATGACTTTTACATTTGACATTTTTCTTCACTTCCTTGCATCTTTTTTGTCAACACACAAGCTACCACACTACTGCCGGAATATCCAGTACTATTCCCACACAGTTTGCGGCTGGTATTTTTTCATCGCCAATTGCTTGGCGTAGGCCAGTTCTTCCGCTGTCAGCCGGTCATTTTGGAACAAATGCTCCAGCATTCGGACTGCCACCCGATACTGCAATTCCTTTTTAGCATCCATTATACGAGCACCTCAAAATATTCTTCGGATTTTTTCTCCCGCAGAAACTTCGTCACTGCCTGAAGGCTGCCTGTGACGCGCATTTCCGGCAACGCCTCCCGCACTGCTTTGTTATACCTGCGTCCGCGGCCCGCGCGCTCATCCAGAATGGCAACGACGCAGGTATCGGACTCCGTTCGGATGGCTCTGCCAAAGCCCTGGCGTAACTTGATCTGCATCTCCGGAACTGCCACGCTCTGAATGAACTCACGGAGGGAGTGATATTCCTCCCGTTCTTTTTCTTTGAGCGCATCCGGATAAGCGAAGGGCAGGCGCGGGATCACCAACAGAGAAACGCAGTCGCCGGGAAAATCAAAGCCTTCCCATGCGGCGCCTGTGGCAAGCAGGACGGCTCCCGGTGTCTGCCGGAACTGCTCGGTCATGTGTAGAGCGTTCCTGCCCAATGTGAATAGTGGGAAGCGCAGTTCCCGTTCCTGCAACTTATCCTTCACTGCGGACATGGCTGCATAAGAGGTAAACAGCACCAGCGCATGGCCCCAAGCCGCGCGGATGAGATCGGCGACCTCATCTGCCAGTTCGTCATAGTACCCTTCTGCGCACTGGTTTGGCGGGTCCTGCGGTAAGTACAGCAGGCAGTTGTGCCGGTAATCAAAAGGAGACAGTGAAACGGACTCCGTTATGCGCCGTCCATCCGGCAATCCTACCTGCGTCCGAAAACGGTGGAAGTCATCTCCCACCGCCAGCGTTCCGGATGCAAGTACAAAGGCGTGTTCCGGTCGCCACAGCGTCCGGCGCATCTGCTCGGTCAAATCGGAGACCGTAGCACACAGCATGGTGCCACCCTCGTCATCCTCCGCAGTGTAAAAGATCATATTCGATCTCTGGCTGTTAAAAAGAGCAATGGCGTTGTTGAGGTCCTCCAGCTGCCTGCGCCCCTGCGGCGTCAGCAGTCTGCCGATCTGCTTGACAATGACCGGAAGAGCGTGGGCTGGGAGCGTCAGCAGACGCAGGTATTCATCAATGGACCCGGTTTCTTCTCTGGGCGCTGTGAGCTTGCGGAGCAGCGGTCCGGCCGTGTCGGTCAGGACATCCGCCGCCAGCAGATAGCGTTCTGTCCGAAGCTGCCGGCTCAGGCTTTGGATATCCCCGGCAGTCAATTTTATACCTAACATCTCTCGCGCCGTTTCCGGCAGCTTGTGTGCCTCATCGACAATGATGATGCCATGCTCCGGAAGGATAGGCCGTTTCCCTTGACTGCGATGGATGGCGTCCGCCAATAACAGATTGTGATTGCAGATTTGAAAGATATGCCGATCTGTATCGCAGCGCTTCAGGAATCGCTGATACCGGCAATCCAGATCGTCACAGTCGCAGAAGGACGGAACACAGACGCGCTCCCGGTCATATCCGCTAAGATGCTGTGCTCCATCCATATCTAACCGTCCCCGCAAAGAGCGAAGCGCCTCCGCTGCCTTCGGGTCTTTCTTTTGGAAGTTGACTTGCCGCAGCCGTTTGCACAGTCGTGCGTCACAGACATAATGGCTCTTACCCTTGCGAATGATCGCCTTGATCGGCTGGTCTATCACGCTGTCGGCCATCAGCACACAGGAAAGCAGAGGGAGGTATTCGTTTTGCACCGCATTTTGCAAGGCGATGCTGGAGGTGGATATCAGGATAGGGCGATGGCATGCCCCCATCCTGATATCTGCGGCTACAGCCGCTACTAAATAGGCATAGGTCTTGCCGATGCCGGTGCCTGCATCGCACAGGGCGATGCCGCCCTCCAACATGGTGTCCAGCATCCGGTGACTGAGTTTCAGCTGCTCCGGGCGCTCTGCCATGCCCTGGGCAGGCAGCAGGTCTGTGAATATATGGTCGATCAAGGCGTGTGCCTTTTGCTTTTCCATTTCAATGGTATTCATCCGTAAATTTCTCCTGACACAATAAATAGTGATCATTCTCATTTGACTCACTGTATTTGCAGCTCGCGCCCCAGTGATAAAGGGAACAGTACGGACAGAAGGCAGCGACCTTCTCACGGGCGTATTCCAGGGATCTCTACTGCTTTCAATCCCAGGGCAGCCCAGCCTCATCATGCCGGCCAGTGCGTTGTGTCTCATTATTTGCCCGAACAGCGTCGATGCCAGCCGGTCTTGCCACGACCGGCCCGTCACAGGTTTCATCGCTCGCCGGAGAGATTTTCTCCGGGTCATGGCGCACACTGCGCGAATGCTCATCTGTCCGGGCGGTTGCCCGTACTGCTGGTATGTCGTTTTCAAGGAACAGCGAGAGACGCTTATGTTCTCTCGCTGTCCTCCCGAAACGGCTATGGGGTGAATACCTTTACTGAGAATAAGACGCGAAATATTTTTTGAGATCCCGCAGGATGCGGTCTCTCCGCTTGATGACGGCCCGCTGAGTGACTCCGATCTGCTTGGCGTAGGCTCTGGTAGACACGCTATCGAAGAACAGTGCGTTGATGAGCTCCCGATCCCTGTCGCTCAGAGACAGCAGTGCCAGCAGAAGCACTTGCTTCTGCTCCGCCAGTTCCCGGTGCTGCTCCCGCACCAGCAGTTCTTCCTCGGCGCTGGGTGCAGTTTCCGCTCCGACAAAGGTCGGGAGGAGGTCGTCTGCCTCCATACGCTCCAGCGAGAGGACCTTTCCTACAGACTGCTCCTCCAGCAGATAGCGCTCCCGACGGTCTGCCTGGGCGTAGGCGTTGAAAATGTCCTCGGACACCTCCACATCCTGTCCTTCGACTGTGATGATGTTGGCGATCACTTCACCGTTCTCGTTTTTAATCCGTCTATAATTGCGATTTTCCTGCCATTTTTTCATTTGTCATGACTCCGATCTCAGATTTTTTGAAAGTTCTGAGATCGGGTCATGGGTATTTGGCGATGTAGGGCTGCCAGTAGCGGAGCATATAAAAAGTCCCTTTCCGCCTTTCAACAGGGCGAAAAGGGTACAAAAAAGAGCCTTACGCATAGCTGAAAAGCTACTTGTAAGGCTCCTAACTCAATGCTCCTGCTCTAATGCAGGTGGTTGGTGCTCTTGACGAAGTCACATGATGTTTATGGGTTCAGATCCGCACTTCGCTGCTGTTGCACACAGCGTCAGCAACGGGAAGCGGCGGATGATGCAGAATGACGATGCTGATCTGCTGTCCGCACTTTGGACACTTTGTAATGAGGTCTGCGGGATCGCCTATTTTCATGGCGACCAAACGATATTGGGACAGCGCTGCTCCAGCGGGGACATCCGCGATGCGGCCTTTTTCACAAACTGGGCAACGAAGGGATCTACGGGTTTCTTTTACCATGTCGCCTCTCTTTCTGTGTTCTCTTTTTTGAGAACACTATCTTAAAATTTTTATTTACAGAAGCTGCTGGTTTTCCAGTCGGATACGCATGGCCTGTTTGGAGACCTGGAAAACATCTGCCATATCTGTGACCAGTCTTTGCCGATCTCGACCGGGTCGGAGCCGATAAAAGCATCGCTTCAGTTGGGGCCGCGGCATCAGGAGGATCGCTCCCAGAAGATTCGCCTGCGTTTCCAATGTGTTATTCTGGCTTTGTGTAATGCTCGACTCTGTTACCATGGCTGCACTCTCTCCGGTGCCTCTGTACAGCTCTTTATGGAGCAGCCAGTGTGCCAGCTCATGGGCGCAGGTAAAACGCAGCCGTCCGGTGGAGGAATCCTCTCCGCAAAGAGAGTCGTCGATCAGGATGGTCCCGCTTTTGACCTCTATGATGGTGTAGCCGGGGATGTCGCGATCATAGATGACCGCACCGCCGTCATCAAAAATGGTCTCACCCAGGACACTGCCGGTTTTCCGCAGACACTGAAATTCCAGCGTGAGGCCCTGCGCTTCGATGATATCCTCGATGGGGATCATTGTGGGAACGCCATGATAGAGAGACTGATCATAGGCGGTGATGACTTCGCGGGCGATCCCCTCCAGGACCTGTTCCCTGTAGTATCGTGTTCTCATGCCGTGGTATCACTATCCTCTCCCGATGATCTCATGCGCCGGCTGATCCGGTCGATAAAGTCCCGCCATTCCTGATCGGTGGCATCCGCTTCTCTGGCAGTACGCAGTGCCGTGCGAACGATCTCGCGGTCCATAATGTACTCCGGGAGATCTGCGGATACCCGGTCACGCCGGGACTTTGCAGCCAGATCCAACAGCCGTTCCCGGTCGGCCTTGCCGAGGTGCAGCAGTATAGCCATTTGGTCCAGACAGCCCTGCGCCGGGGCTGCTCGACGGTCGTTCTCGATATTGCTCATATAGACCGGAGATAGATCCAGCTTTGCCGCCATGCTGCGGAGGGATATCCCATAGGACTTCCGCCTTTCACGAACAAAGCTGCCAAAGGTCTCTTGCACTATCTTCACCTCCTTGCCGCAATGTTCTCTTATCTGGGAACAAAACCAGTATAGCAAACATCCGTTCTATTTTCAATGTATCAAAAACGAGGTGTTCCCTGGAGGGAACACCTCGGGCATTCAGGTCAGCCAACGCCCCATTTCTTTTATTTTTTGCAAGATATCGACCGGTCCAAGAATACGGATCTTGCCGCCGAATGCAAATACCCACCCGAAAAATGGCGGACTGGGCGCAACCTCGACAGCAGCTCTGAAATGCCGCTCATCCACAATTTGTGTACAGATATCCGAGCCAAAGCGGTCTATGATACTGCGCATCGTTTCATTCTCGCACAGCAGCTCCACAGTACAAGGTCGCTCCGGGTACATCCCAAAAACTTTACGAACATATTCGGCAGCATCGAAGTCGGGTGATAAGATCGCTGCCTGTTCAGAGGACTCTACTGCCGTCATCCGGTCCACCCGGAATTGTGCGAGTTTGCCATGCTTCTCTGACCACCCTACAACATAGTAGTAATCTCTGCTCCATATCAGAGCATAAGGGCTGATCCGGTAGCGATAGCCACCATGCTTGAGGACCTTTTCTTTCTGCGGTGTGTATTCATAATACTGGAATGTGATCCGGTGTTCCTCCTGAATGGCATCCTGTATCTTATCTACGATGTAATAGATACGCTCATTCCCCGGTTTTGCGGTACCGGCCATATAGATATGGCGCTCCAACTGTCTGGCGTGATATTGGCTGGTGAGCATACTGAGCTTTTGAATGAGTCGATCACTCTTTTTTGCTGTGATGAACCGTGAGGATTCCACGGCATCCACCAGCAGCTTCAACTCCGGCAATTCAAACAGCCGATCTCCAACAAAATACTGGTTCTGCGTACTTTTCACGCAGATGATATCCATCCCGTTATCCCGCAGGCTGTCGATGGCACTGTATACGCTTTTGCGTCCCAGCTTGATGCCGTGGGATGCCCAATGGTTTAGAATGTCGGCCACGGAAATAGTATGTAAGTCATCGGTCTTTTCATATAAAAGCCGCTGCAGCAGCAGTAAGTGATTTGGTTTGTGTTGCGGCATTTTACTCGACCCCGTCCTTTTCTGTTTGTACGATAGACATATTGCCGGTATTATACGACTGTTTGAGTGCGTGTTCCTGCCCCACGATCGTGCAGACCAATGCAACGGCACATACAACATCGACACAATAAACAAACTGCGCGATACCCATCCAAAAGGCAGTGTTTCTACTGAGCAAACCTTCTTTACAACATTTCGATACTGCCGCAGCACCGTTGATCCCGGTCAGGAGCATGGTCATCACATCTACTACGATGATCGTAAAAGTAACGAGCCAGGTAAAAATCAACATGGAGCATAGTGCGCCGATGCCGAAAAGCAGGATGTACCGGGACGCGCATTATAATTGTAGCGCACGATCCGCGCGACTTTTTTGCTTTTGAACTTTCTCCTGTGCATATATGGACCGTAGATCATGGTACACTCCTATCCGTTCAACAAGGTCAGCGTCAGCGTGTAAAAAGCCAGCCTTTTGCCGCAAGCTCATCAAAATATTCCTGACTTTGGAGTGTTGCTTTTGCATCCGTACCAGCGGGGTCGGCCCGCACAATACCGCACGTTACATAATAGCTGAACGCGTCAGCGAAAAACTCTGCTCCGTTTGTTTGCCGGTTGCTGGAATACAGGGGGCCGCTCCATTTTTCTTTGCTGCGGATCGTTTCAAAGGCGCTGTAAACATTTCTATCAATACCGGTAGTCTTGATTTTTTCCTGATAGTAATGACCCATCTCGTGAAGCAGGGATCTTTCAGTGGCGAGGTAGATCGTCTTTTCCTAGTAGACCGTCATGCCGCCAATGCCGTAAATGCCACTTTTATCCGAGTATTCATTGATTTTTCCGGTATCAAAGCAGATCTTCCAGCCGTCCGTGATAAATGCCTTGCGGATCGGTTCCGGCACCTTTGCCATATCTGCATAGAAATCATTGGTCGCGCTCTGAGGCAGATCCTTAACAACACCCTTCATCTCGGTCACGATGGACGGCTCCTGTGCAGTTTTGGTATTCGTCAGCGCCGCATGGATGATGGATACCGCCTGTGCTCTGGTGATAATCTCCGTTGCATCAGCGTCCTTAGTCGCAAGTCCCAGTTCCTTGGCAGTACGCATTCCGTCAATGTTGGTATTTGGGTTTGCGCCATAGAGATTTTGTATGAAGCATTCACGAGCAACGCTATTATTACCCAAGATGATGCGGTAGATTATGCCTATAAAATGATTTATGACCAGCAGGCTCACGCAGATGTGCAAACATCCGACTTAGAGCAGCTACTGCAACCTGAATATTAAAGAGATGGTGAATAAAATGTCCGATTTATGTTTGTCTTCTACAAATCTTTCTACTAGGGCGATTAACATGCTTGTCCGAAATGGTATTCTGCAATTATCAGAGCTTGAAGAATGTTCTTCGGATAGACTGATTGCCATGAAGGGAATGGGCAAGAAAACACTGGATAAGATTATTGCTTTTAAGCAAAATCCTACCGGTGGGGATGAAGATAATGCATATTCGGAAATTAGGGACAACTTTTTCTTTAACATTAACCTTACTCCAGAAGAATTAAAGGAACTTTCTAATCATCGGATTACAAAGATTGATATGCCTAAATCAACCGTTGCTACGTTGCCGCACTTGAGGCACTTTATACGGATAATCCTCTTGTTTTCAAACCGCCATCACAGGTTCCGGCTGACTAGTCTGCAGCAGAACTGCCAGCTTTTTCATCACATCCAGCGGAAGCCCTCCCTGAATCTTGGGTGCTTCCTGATAACAGGCAGCCTGTGCTTTTTCCACATCTGCCGCAAAATTCGGAGAATAGAACAACACAAAATGGACGAAGCAAAAGCTGTGCCTTACAATATAAAAACAGCTGGCAACCTAGTGGATGCCAGCCGGAAAAACTTCATATTTTTCACTGTTCTCTTGCCTTGATACGTTCAGATACTCTCGCTGCCGCTCTGAATAAATATAGCTGCTTTTTATACTGCCATTGGACACAGATCCGGCGCAATCTTCAGTTCTGCCTCCGTAGCAGCCTGTACATCCTCCACCGTGAAGGCGGGATTGATTTCAGACAACACCAGCCCCTCCGGCGTAACTTTGATCACACCCTGTTCCGTGATGATCATATCCACACACTTCATCGCAGTCAAAGGAAGACGGCATTTCTTCAGGATCTTGTGCTTTCCTTTCGCGGTATGCTCCATGGCTACAATGACCTTCTTAGCACCGACCACCAAGTCCATCGCACCACCCATTCCGGGGCACTTTTTGCCGGGGATGATCCAGTTGGCCATGTTGCCCTCCTCGTCACACTCCAAGCATCCCAAAATGGTGGCATCTACATGCCCGCCGCGAATGATACAGAAGGAAGTAGCGCTATCCACAAAAGAACCTCCGGACATACAGGAGGCGGGCTGACCTCCAGCATCCACCACACAGGGATCTTCACTTCCCATCTCCGGCTTAGGGCCGGCGCCTACACAACCCAATTCGGCATGGAGCATCACATTCACGCCTTTCGGCAGGTAGTTAGGGACCAGGGTAGGGATTCCAATACCCAGGTTCACCACATCGCCGTCCTTCAGTTCTTTGGCTACTCGAGCAGCAATTATGCTTTTGATCTCGTTTTTATCCATCACCCGTTTCCTCCTTCCACAATATAATCCACAAAAATTCCCGCTGTTACCACATTTTCCGGCTCGATGTCTCCTACCTCTACAACATGATCCGCTTCACAAATCACCGTATCGGCCGACGTTGCCATCAGGTTGTTGAAGTTGCGCGTTGTTCCCTTATACCAAATATTTCCGTTTCTATCCACCTTATGACCGTTGATCAGAGCAACATCTGCGTGGAGCGGCTTCATCACCAGATACTCCTTACCGTCAATGGTAATCTTAGAATGCACCAGTGGACTCTCCTCCACCGGGGTACCTAATCCAGTGGTCGTAATAATACCACCCAGGCCACCGCCGCCGGCCCGCACCATCTCGGCCAGAGCCCCCTGAGGAACCAGCAGCACTTCCAACTCGCCCGCATTCATCTGGTCTGCCACATTTTGATTGAGACCCACATGGGACGCGATTAAACGCTTAACCTGCTTATTATCGATCAGCCGCGCTAAGCCGTGGCCAGTGCGCGGACTATCATTGGCAATGACGGTCAAATCCTTTACACCCCGATTGATCAGCTCTTCAATGATGCCATGGGGATTTCCGCAGCCCAGAAAGCCGCCGATCATGACCGTCATGCCATCCTTTACCTGAGCCGCGGCTTCTTTGTAAGATATAAACTTAGGCATGAATATACTCCTTTACTCCATGAAGTAGTGGGAAAATCAAGTGGAGTTCTCGACCCTGACGCCCGGGCACAGCCCGGGCAACAAGGTCCTCTTAATTTTGAAATAGACAGAATGTTTCAAGCAGGAAGAAATCACATTTCTCCTCTCGCCTCGCGTTCAGCCAGATCGGCCATGATCTTAGCATATTTTTTGTCCAGACGATAAAAGGCCGCTACCACCAAAACCAGGGCCCACACGATCATAGGCACAAACTGCAACAGGGAGACGATGGTCTGCAGAGCGCTTTCCGGCTGGACTACACCGCCCACAGCAGACTCAATATATCCACTGGCTGTCAGCATCGCGGTAGCCACCGCAGTAACCAGACCGGGAGCCACCTTACTGCCCACAGAGCCGGCCGCGAAGATGTAGCTTTCCTGGCGGAGGCGGGACTTCCACTGGCCAAACTCCACCGCATCGCCCAGCATACCGAACATACAGGCACACAGAGGACCGGCCCCCGCGCCGCGAATGATACAGCTGGCCAGGGCTATGCCCAGACTGTAAGGATTCATGATAAACAGGAACTGTCCCACCATAGCGATAGCTGCGCCAATCAGTACACAGTTACGCTTTCCAATCTTCTTCATAAAGATGGGGCAAATCATGATCACGATGATGTTGGCTGCCAGTTCCGCCGCGTACAGAAGGCTGAAGAACCAGGTATCGTTGAGCATAATGTACTTGCAGTAGTAGGGAAGCAGCAGGCCGACCACGGCATCGGAGGAATTTTTCAGCATCCAAAGGGCAGTCAGCGCCCAGAAATACTGGTTGGTCACCAGGGCCTTGAATGTGGCTGCGCCTGAGCCCTTGACCTCCTTCACCTTCTCCCGGGCGGCGATCACAACCTTCTCCTCACACTTGATAAAGCAGAACAGCAGCAGAGCCAGAGAAATCACTGCCCACACTGTGGCCGTGATGACAAAGGCCTTCTGGTCGTTGCCCAGCATTTTTACCATAGGCATGGTGAGAGAGGAGACCAGAATACGACCAAAAGGAGACATGGCCATTCGGAACACGGACACCATATCCCGCTCCTTGGAGTCTCTGGTCATCATAGCAGAGAGACTTCCATAGGGAAGATTCAGTGCAGTGTAGCAAATCGTCGTACAGAAGTTATAGGTAACAAATAGATAGATGAATTGCAAGGTCGCTGTTGTTTGAGGAACCGTAAACAGCAGTACGATGGACAAGCTAAAGGGAATCGAAGACCACAGGATCCAGGGTCTGGACTGGCCCCACTTCGACTTGGTATGGGCCACAATGAATCCCATGATAATGTCGGACACACCGTCAAACACCCGGGAAATCAACATAACCAGGCCAACCGTAGCCGCCGGGATACCAACGTAGTCGGTGTAAAACAGAGTCAGAAGTGTGCTTACCACGCCCAAGCTCATGTTGCAGGCGACATCGCCGCCGCCATAGGCAATCTTGGTTACAAGTGGAACTTTGATTACCCCAGTATTCGCGCTGGTTTCAATCTTTCCGGTTTCCATGAACTCCATCCTCCCAATTCTGATGGAAGAAGGGGCCGGCCAAGCTGGCGCGGCCCCTTCTTTTTTCTTTTCTTTATTTGTAATCGACCCAGATACTACCGTTGTCCGCGGACGCAACGCAATTTTCAATGAAGCGAACACCCTCCGCACCATTGTAGATGCTGGGGAAGCCAATCTCCTCGGTCACACTCTTGGCATTTTCGCCGTGGTTGACCCGGTCCATGGCCACTCCGAACCGGGAGTACAGATTCGCCCATGCCTCAAACAGACCCTCGGCATGGCCGCCGCCCATGCGGTCGCAGCTGACGGCGGGGTCTTCGTTATGCAGGTAGCCCATGCCACGGTCCAGGATGCGAACGGGCTCGCCCTGCTTAGCGTAGATCAGCTGGTTGGGGTGCTCGTCCCACCATTCGATACTGGCCTCAGAGCCCACTACCCGAATCTTCTGCTGGTGCATAGAGCCGGCATTCACGCAGCTGGCCCACAGGTTGCCCACAGCACCGTTGGTAAAATTCATCAGCACGAAGGCGTTGTCCTCCAGGGGAGCGCGGCTCTTCACAAAGCTCTGGCGGGCACACATCAGCTTCTCGATCTTCAAATCAGGGATCATACACTCGGCCAGGAACAGGGCGTGGGTACCCACATCGCCCAGGACGTAGGTGGGACCGGCCATAGCGGGAGTGACACGCCACTTAGTGCCTGCGTCGTTCTTCTCCACGTCCTTGGAGTGGAAGCCGTGGGCAAACTGCATGTTGATGATGCGGATCTCACCCAGTTCGCCGTTGGCGATCATGTTCTTGGCCTGGTGGAGCATCTGGGCGCCGGTGTAGCCGTAGGTCACGCCCACGATGCGGTTCTGCTTCTCCGCCAGGGCCACCAGTTCTTCCGCCTGCTCCACGGTGAAGCACAGGGGCTTTTCACACACAACGTGCAGACCAGCCTCCAGAGCGGCCTTACAGATCTCATAGTGGGTGGAGTTTGGGGTGGCGATGGAGACGGCCTGAATGCCATCCTCCCGCTTGGCCTCCTCAGCAAACATAGTCTTGTAATCGGGATAGCAGCGCTCGGCGGTCACACCGATCTTAGTACCGAAATCACGGCCGCGCTCGGCGTTGATGTCGAAGGCAGCAGCCACCAGCTCAAACAGGTGATCCCGGCGAGCGGAGTTGCGGTGGATGTAGCCGATCTGGCTGCCACGGCCGCCGCCTACCATGCCCCAACGCAGCGGCTGCTCCAGACGAAGTTCCTCGTTAAACATAGCTTCTTCCTCCTAATACAATGCTCTTTTTGTCTACTACAGTGTGTAATCAGCAGCCCAGCTTCTCACGCATGAACTTGCGGGCCTTCTGAGCATACTCCAGGGGATCGGCCTTGGCGGGGTCCTGCTCGGCCTCTACCACGATCCAGCCCTCATAGTCGCTGTTCTTGATCACTTCAAACACGCCGTCCCAGTCCACGCAGTCACCGTCACCGGGCACAGTGAACATACCGTTCTTCACGCCCCACAGGAAGCTTCGATCCTCAGCCTTCACCTGCTCAAAAACCTTTCTTCTCACGTCCTTCACGTGGATGTGGCCCACACGGTCGATGTACTTCTTGATGATCTCAACCGCATCGTTGCCGCCGGTGGTGGAGTGGCCGGTATCAAACAGCAGATAAACCAGATTGGGATCGGTCAGCTCCATCAGTTTGTCAATCTCCTCCATGGTCTGGATGCCGGTGCCCACATGGGGATGGAAGCAGACCTTCATGCCTTTGGCCTTGGCCCGGCGGCCCAGTTCATTGAGGCCCTCGGCCAAATTTTTCATCTGCTCCTCGCTGAGAACGGGAGCCTTGGGGAACAGAGGAGTCTCCTCCTGGCCGTGCACGGTGACGCCGCACTCGCCCACGCCCACCACACGGGCACCCAGTGCATAGGTGAACTCCATGTGCTTATCGAAAGCCTCGTAGGTTTTCTCATTTTCAAAGGTGGTGAAAAAGCTGGAGAACCACATGTTACAGATGACCAGACCGCGCAGGTCCAAAGCCTTCTTCAGGGTCTCGTAATCCTTGGGGTACTTGCAGCCGCCTTCGCTGCCCTTGTAGCCGGCCAGAGCCATCTCGCTCAGGCACTGCTGATAGGTCAGCTCGCCGCCCAGAGAGGGCAGATCATCGTTGGTCCAGTTGATAGGGGCACATCCGAATTGCACTTTCATAATACATTCTCCTTTACATCACATTGGTTGATTAATACTTACGAAGGGTCTTTACCACTTCGTGAAGCTTCTTGTAGGCCTCCTGGATGGCGGGCTTCTCAGAGACCTCCGCAGTGCCCACGCGCCAGAAGTTGGCATAGCCGCCGGTCATGGTGCCCGGCAGGACCACGATCTCGATGAGGGTGGAGACGGTCTGCTTGCGGGCGTCCTCAATGGCCGCCTTCAGCTCGGAGGCGTTGTGTACCCGGTAGCTCTTGGCGCCGTAGCCCTCGGCCACCTTGCAGAAATCGATGGGCAGGTAGCCGCCGGACAGCTCGCCGGTCTGGTCCTCACGGTAACGGAACTCGGTGCCGAAGGTGTCGGAGCCCTGGGAGCGCTGCAGGTTGTGGATGCACTGGTGGCCGTTGTTGTTGAACAGCAGCACATTGATCTTCTTGCGCTCCTGCAGGCTGGTCACCAGGTCGGAATGGCCCATCAGGAAACCGCCGTCGCCGATGAAGGCGTACACCTCGCGCTGAGGCTCGGCAAACTTGACGCCCAGAGCGCCGGAGATCTCATAGGCCATGCAGGAGAATCCGTACTCCAGGTGGTATTGGCCCTGGCGCTTGGTGTTCCACACCCGCTCCAAGTCGGAGGGCAGGCTGCCGGAGGCGGCCACGATGTTCTCCTCCTCGGTGAGGATGCTGTTGAGCTCCAGCAGGGCGCGGGTCTGGCTGAAGCCGTCGGGCAACTCGATGGCAGCCATGCGGCTGCGCTCCTCCTCCCACAGCTTCTTGGCCTCGGCCACCTGGCCGCCCCACTGGCTCTTGTAGCCGGTCAGCGCCTTGGTCAGGGCCTCCAGGCCGGCTCTGGCGTCGGCCACGATTCCCTCGCCGTCCAGCTTCATGGCGTCCATGCGGGAGATATTGATGCCCACCATCTTGGCACTGTCCTGAAAACCGTACTTGGAGTTGGTGACAAAGTCATTGAGCTTGGTGCCCACAGCGATGACCACATCAGCGTCCTTGGTGATGAGGTTGGCGCACAGGGTGCCGCAGATACCAGCGCAGCCCAGATACAGATCGTAGTCGCAATCAATCTCGCCCTTGCCAGCCTGGGTCTCACACACGGGAATGCCGCAAGCTGCGCTCAGCTCATACAGGGCCTTGCCCGCATCGCTGTAGCGCACGCCGCCGCCGGAGAGAAGCACAGGCTTCTTGGCAGCCTTGATGATCTCAGCCGCCCGGGCGATGGCGTCCTCACAGGCAGGGGTACGGTCCAGATACCAGACTCTCTCCTGGAAGAACTCCACAGGGTAGTCATAGGCCTCGCCCTGCACATCCTGAGGCAGGCAGATGGCCACCGCGCCGGTCTTGGCAGGATCGGTGAGGGTGCGCATGGCGTTGAGCATGGCGGTCATCAGCTGCTCGGGGCGCAGGATCCGGTCCCAGTAGCGGCACACGGGCTTGAGGGCATCGTTGACGGAGACGGTGTAGTCGGCCTCGTTCTCCATCTGCTGCAGAACGGGGTCAGGCTGCCGGTCGGCGTAGATGTCGCCGGGGAACAGCAGCAGGGGGATGCGGTTGACGGTGGCAGTGCCGGCGGCGGTGACCAGGTTCAGGGAGCCGGGGCCGATGGAGGCGGTGCAGGCATAGATGGCGCGGCGGCGGTTCTGCTTGGCGAAGGCGGTACAGGCATGGGCGATCTCCTGCTCGTTCTTGCCGGCGACGAAGGGGATCTCATCCTTGTACTGCTCCAGGGCCTGGCCAATGCCAACCACGTTGCCGTGGCCGAAAATGCCGGTGACACCGCGCACAAAGCGGCTCTTCTCTCCATCCACGGAGACATACTGCTTGGTCAGGAACTTGACAAGTGCCTGAGCCATGGTAAGACGAACGGTTTCTCTCATTGTGATTTCCTCCTTTTTCTTGTGAGATCAAATATCGGGCCAGTATTTGGCGCCGGGCTGCTCCACCCACAGATGCTGGGCTTCAAAATCCGGCTTGATATAGGGATTGCCCTCCAGATGGCGGATCACCCAGATGTAGTACATGGCATATCCGGGGGCGGTCACCTGGGGATGTACCAGATCGGACTGGATCTTGACGGTATCGTTGTGCTCCAGCAGCACCGCGTCATCCCCCAGCTTCAGCAGACCAAAGCCGTTTTTAGGATGGAACTTATAGAAGTAGATTTCCGGTTGCTTATGAGAGTGGGAAGGAAAGCCGGACCACTTTCCGGGATAGTGCACATCCTCGCCCAACATCAGGTTAGAATTGGGAGACAGGCGCACATCCTGCGCCGTTCTTACGATGCGGGTACCTGCCTCATTCATAAAGCCCTTGCCCCGAACCTCATTGACAATCTGGTCACCGCAGCGCACCACAGGGGCAAACTGCTTGTCATTCTCTGTTCTCATCACCGCGATCTCGCTGTCCTGAGCCAGGCCCTTCACAGTAAGCTTGACACCCTTGGGTACGTTGATGCACCAGATATTCTCGTTGAGATAGGAGTCTCTTCTGGCGACCACCTTGTTGCCGTCGTACTCTACCTCCACATTGCCATACATCAGCAGGTAAACACGCTCCAATTCCGGCCGGTCATCCTCGAAGGTCATATTCTCGTTCAGCTTCAGGATACCAAAATCCATCAGCATCTCGGGATGCTTATCACGCAGGTCAGTGATACAGTTATAGCCAAAAGAAAACTCTCCGCTGTGCTGGAGTCGGTTACTGTTGCTCATATAAATTCTCCTTTCTGGCTGTTACAGCAGCCCCTTTAAAATCTGATAAGCCGCATCCTCTACATTCTGAATAGACTGGCTCATTAACTTTTGACGATCGAACTCCTGAGGATTAGCTATCATCTCACTCCGCATAGTGTCACCAAACACTTTACGAATCGATGTGCCCAGATTCATCTTTCCGATGTGCTCGTTCTTGAGCTTCTGCATGTCCTCAGCATAAATACCGGAGGAACCGTGGATCACCAGCGGTAAGCTACACTGCTTTTGGATCTCCCTCAGGGCCTCAAACTGAATAGGCACCTTACGCCCCACCAGACGATGGATATTCCCCACAGAAACTGCCAGCCAATCCAGTTCTGTCTGCTCCTGCATAATCCTGGCTTCTTCCGGGGATGTGAGACGCACATCCATCTGGCCTAAGTCGCTGTAAGGCACATTGCCCAGTTCACCCTCAATAAAGATGCCCCGCCGGTGAGCCTCCTCGGCCAGCTGACCGGTGATATGCATATTCTCCTCGAAGGGCATTTGGGAACCATCAAACATTACAGAAGTATATCCACTGTCCATAGCCCTTCTCACATTCTCTGGGTCACTGCAGTGGTCAAGATGGACCGCCACTGGAACACAGGCCCGTTCTGCCATGGAGGTTAGTAATGCGCCCCAGCATTCAATATCCAGAACCTTTCGTGCGTCTCGGTTCACCATTAGGATCACTGGTACCTCAAGCCGCTCCGCAGCTCGAATCACCGCTCCGGCATCTTCATGCCCAAAAATGTTGATGCCCGCCACAATGCGGTTAGAGGTAGCTGCTTCTCTTACATAATCTTTATCCCATCTCATCGTATCATCTCCTGACAGTGCCGCGCTCTGTGTGCCTCGGCAGCCTCAAGCGTAGGCATGGCGGGTGCGCAGTCAATCTGGGTCAGAATCAGAGAAGCACACGCAGAGCCCAGTTGCATTGCGTACAAAATATCGTCCTTCCGCAGCAATCCGTACATCAAGCCAGCTGCGTAAGCGTCGCCGGAACCAAAGGTTTTAACAATCTCTGTGGGAATCACACCGCATCGCAGAATGGTGCCGTCCCTCAAGTAGGTAGCTGAACCGTTGGCTCCATCCTTGACCACTACCATGGCCGCGCCCTGCTCCAGAAAGGCGGCCGCGGAGCTGGCGTTGTCCTTGTTGCCCAGCATGGTGGTATGCTCCACCACATCGAACTCCTCACGGTTTCCGATGATGATATCCGCCTGGCGGCAGATGGTCTGGTAGCACCGAGAGGCTTCCTCCAGGTCGTTCCATCCAAACGGACGATAATCAATGTCTAACACAACTTTAGTATCATGCTTCTTGGCATAATTTATGATCTGAAACATGGCACTTCTGGAGGGTTCCATGGAAAAGGCCGTACCAGAAAGAAGCACATATTGCGCCTTGGCAACGAACTCTTCCTGAATATCCTCCGGAGTAATCAGCATATCGGCGGTGTGCTCGCGGTAGAGATAAGTTCCATGGTAAAAAGTGTGTTTATTGGCAGAGCAGTAGCTCCCGCTCTCCTTAGCACTGATGATTTCGGTAATCGCCAGACAGTTCTTGGCCCCCGTTCGGTCAATACACAGCCCCGAAACATCGATTCCTTGCTTTTGAAAATCGTTGAGGATGTACTCCCCCATACCATCCCCTGAAACCTTCCCAATGAATCCACTCTTCAGGCCCAGCCGCGCCGCACCCTGGACAATATTAGCCGGCGACCCTCCAATCGACTTTTTAAAAGAAGGCGTATCTGCAAAGGAAGCATTCAGGACGGTGGTGTTGAGATCAATTCCTGCGCGCCCTGCAGTAATAAGCTCAATCGTTTTTTTCATTTTCGCCATTCCTTTCGTTTATTTCGCTTATTTTAGTTATCTGTTGTTCTTGTGTCTTTTCCTTGCTTTTCTTGTCTGTAGTTTATCCTATGTTTCTTCGCTTTTCAAGCTTCGTTTTGTTTCGTTTTTTTGTTTTTACCATTTCGACAACTTTCATTCGTTAAATTGGCTATTTTGCACAATGGGTTTTGACTCAAATATTATCGCTCATTTTTTGCTAAATATCATTAAAATCCACCATAAACTATGTTATTATATACAAAATGCTTGATTTTCCGGAGATGAACGCTTGTTTAGAATATTTTCATTTTCTCTATTGACTGTTTCGATTATTTCGTTTAATATTATATTACTTACTTATTATACACAAAACAGACTCACTTTGAAAGGTTGATGAGAATGAAACGGATTGATGAGATTAAAAATCTTCTTTTGACACGGAAAGAAATCTCCGTCCAGCAACTATGTTCCTATTTTAAGGTCAGTGCTGTGTCCATCCGAAAGGATTTAACCAAGCTGGAAGAAGAAGGATTTCTAAAACGGGTATATGGGGGTGCTGTATTGGCGGAACATACTCCAAGTATTCCGAAATCATGCGACTTTGGTTTTGATAACCCTATCTTCTATCAGCTGGCCGAATATGCCTGCTCCTGTATCTGCGACGGAGATATCATTTTTCTGGGTTCTGGTAGAACGTGCTGCATTTTAGCTAAGCTTCTGCATAAGTTCTCCAATCTGTCGGTGGTAACCAATAACCTCACCGCTCTGGATGATCTGCTGGCCTCTGGTGCCCGAATCTATCTGATTGGTGGAGAGGTAACCTCTACCGATGGCATCACTCTCTTTTCCAGTCCCGAAAATCCTGCTCATTTTGCCCCGAACATCCGGGTTAATAAGGCTTTTACCAGCATCTATGGTATCGATCTCAATAAAGGACTGACGGTTAACTCTATCATCAGCACCTATATCTATCGGTATCTCCCAACCATCGCTAATAAGTGGTATCTAATGGTATCTTCTGATAAATTCAACAAACTCTCTATGTACTCGGCTGCTGATTTGCAGGACGTGGACTGCATCATAACAGACAGGTGTCCGCCGGAATACAGCAAACTATTCCGCGCCCACCAAATCGAAGTCAAAGTCCTGAATGCCGAGGATGAGAGGATCACCCATGAGACAACTGATTCATGACCGCGGTTTTTATAAAACCTTTGCTGCTCTAACCCTCAGCCTCGCTCTGCAGAATCTTTTGACCTATTCAGTTAATTTAGCTGATAACTTGATGATTGGTCAGTATTCCCAGCAAGCAATGAGTGCCGTTTCCTTGTGCAATCAATTTCAGTTTTTTCTGCAAATGCTAGTCACCGGTGTAGCGGAAGGCGTAATAGTGCTGGGTGCACAGTATTGGGGAAAAAATAAACTTGCGCCCATTCGGGACATCATCGGCGTGGGTCTTCGATTTGGTTTGGCTATTGCATCAGTGATGTTTTTCCTGGCTCTTACTATACCAGATACTTTGCTGCAGGCTATTAACAACGATCCAGTTATCACCGAAGAAGCGACCAAATACCTGCGTATCGTATGCTTTACCTATTTACTTTTTACGCTCACTCATACCCTTACCGCCTCTCTACGTTCTATCGGGGTCGTAAAAGTAGGATATGTTTTATCCTTTTCCACCCTCTGTATCAACATCACATTGAACTACTGCCTGATCTACGGAAATTTGGGATTTCCTGAATTGGGTATTCAGGGCGCTGCTATTGCCACTCTAACCTCCAGAATTGTAGAACTTGGTATTATCATATGCTTTCTCTCCTGGAAGGAAAAGACTCTGCATCTCAGCGTAAACAATCTGTTACATATCGATACCTCCTTTATCCACGATTATATCCATGTAGCCCTCCCACTGCTGATAACGCAGGCTACTTGGGGCATTGCACAAATCGTTCAAACCGCCATCATTGGACACCTAGAGGACGCCTCCTCCGCTATTGCCGCCAACGCCATCGCAGTTTTGGTGTTTCAAATCATCTCTGTGGTAGGATACGGTGCCGCCAGCGCTGCAGCTATTTTAACGGGAAAAGCGGTTGGGATAGGAGATTTGCTCCTTCTGAAAAGACAAACAATAACCTTTCAGCTTATCTTCGGAGCACTTGGTGTTTTAACCGGTCTTGGCATATATAGCTCCACAGACCTGGTATTAAATTTTTATCCCACCTTAACTCCGGAAACACGGGAGATCGCAGTACAATTTATTGCTGTAATGGCTATAACCTCCGTGGGTACTTGCTATCAGATGGCCTCGGATGTGGGGATCATCCGAGCCGGCGGCTCTCCCAGCTTCTCCATGAAAAACAACACTATTTTTATGTGGGGTATCGTGATACCCGCCGCCCTTATTAGTGCGTTTATTTGCAAGCTTCCGGCTGTAGCAGTTTTCTTTTTCCTGAAAAGTGATCAACTATTAAAAGCTCCTGTCATTTTCTACTATACTAATTCATATAAATGGATCCGAAAGGTCACGCGTGAATAGATTAGATGCCTATTAGTTTAATGAGATATTCTTTCGGGATCATGAAAGATCGTCCGACTTTCAGGCAGCGAATTCTATGTTGATGGATTCTTC
>ENA-ORTQ01001254-ORTQ01001254.1-human-gut-metagenome-genome-assembly--contig:-NODE-1254-length-27566-cov-3.418923_pt1 | contig 27566 bp, 17 predicted proteins | sample MGYA00241912_ERZ509188 | MGnify/ENA primary metagenome ERZ509188 (study PRJEB26280, sample SAMEA2338849) | human gut metagenome | biome: human gut; feature: human-associated habitat; material: faeces...
TCATCCCTTATCCTTTTCATGATGCTGCTTTAGTTTAAAAAAGGATTCATCACTGACACAGTGTTCAATACGGCAGGCTTCAGTTTCCGCTATATTTGGGCTGACTCCAGCAGATATAAGCTGTTCCTTAAAGAATTTATGTCGCTCATAAATTTTCTCCGCAACCTTTCCCCCCTCCTCTGTTAAAGAAATAAAGTGCTTATCGTCCTTTGTAAGAAAACCGCCGTCACATAAGACATTAACTGCATGGCATACGCTAGGCTTTGAAACTCCTACATAACAGGCGACATCTACCGAACGTACCTCTCCCATTTTCTTTTGAAGTATTAACACGGCTTCTAAATAATCTTCTCCTGACTCATATAGGTGCATTTAAATCCTCCAAACATATAAGTGTAGACTATTCAATACCCAACAACCAGTTGGGACTTCATCCTCCCATTGTTTAAGCTGTATAATAATTAGGCATAAATCTAGCTATGTATCCTGGATCATATGTATTTAAAAAACTCAATCAGCCCTTCATTGCCACCGTTCATTTATCCAAGTCGAACTACCATCGTTCGTTTGAGTTCACAGAAAATAGCGTCAGGAACGCAGAAGACTTTTTAACTAATTAGCAACTATACATTTACTTACATTTCAACGTGAACGATTTCCACCACTTTTTTAATCCAAACTTGACTTCTGATCATTTTCTCTTTTACATATTCTATATTTTTCAACCTCTTGTTTTTTGTTTTGAATAACCCCCAGAATAGTTTCTGCTACAATAATCCAATCAGGATCTAACATCATTGCATGACATATATTTGGAAAAATTACAGTTGTTGCCCCTAAATCATTTCCCATTTTAACCAAGTCATTTAATATAATCCCCCTATCCGCAAAACTACCAATAATTATTATTTTTTTATCATTCGGCAAATATGGTAATATAAATGGTTTTAACAATTGGATAGATAGCTTAAAAGAGCCTTTGGCAAATTATTCTTCGTAGTTCTGAATAACACTTTTGTTTAATCGATTCGAGAAATAAATATCCGATAAATTATATGAAGAAATATGTTTACCAAAAATACTAATATAATTTCTAAACATACCTCTATTAGTAGCAGGCGCTAAAAGTACAATTTTTGAAGAAATATCTGGAAGTAAATCTAATAACTTTAATGCTATAGCCTTCTCTCTCAAAGGCAGTGTATCAATATCCAATCTTCTGCCTTAAAATGTATTTCCTCCCTTATTGGGTGTCCGAATACATTTTAAGGCCATTCTAAGAAATTATTTTTCATTCTATTTCACACTTAGACTTAATTTGCGAAAGAAAAAAACTCTGCAATACATTTTTTATTATCCTCTGTCCATCTGCCACTCCATACCGTTTTGCCATGCTCAATAAACACAAAGTAATTACAACATTTTGCAATCAATTCCGGATCATGAGTTATAATAAACAATGTTTTCCCCATATCGCTAAGCCTTTGCAAATTGTCAGCAACTTCCAGCATATGATGATAGTCCAGACCACTAGTCGGCTCGTCAAATACCAAAATTTCTTTGTCCGATGCAATTGCACTTCCTATTGCTACCCGTTGCTTTTGACCACCGGATAATGACATCGGATGCAGTTCTTTATACTCTAATAGATTCAAACTGCTAAGTATTTCCTCCGTTTGGTTTTTATCGGTCTGTTCGTCCTGCCCTTGCATACTGAGCATAATTTCATCAGACACGCTTTCCGTAAAAAGCTGATGATTTACATCCTGCATGACCATATAACACTTTTTGATTCGCTGCTTTGCTCCCAAAGTTTCTTTTCCGATTTTCAGCGTACCTTTTGCCGATTTCTCCAATCCACACAAACATTTTGCAAATGTGGTCTTTCCTGCTCCATTATCTCCAAGAATTCCTACAATCGCTCCTTGCGGAACGGACATTTTCGGTATATTCATTGCTTCTATCTTTCCATATGAGAACAAAAAATCTTTAACTTCAATGCAACTACCTCCTATAACCACATTCGGTATGTTGCTAAAGCGAGCTGGATGAAGAGAACGGAGCCCCATCGTCCGAAGCTGCTCTTCACTAAATTGTGCAAATGCAGTGGCAGACATATCCTTTTCAATCCGGCCATTTTTTAAGTAAATCACCCGGTCTGCAATATCCATCAAATAATAAAGCCTATGTTCTGCAATAATAACCGTCTTGCCCATCGATTTCCATTTTGCAACAATGTGCTTCAAATCAGCAATCGTAGCCACATCAAGATTCGAGGACGGTTCATCCAGCACGAAAATTTCCGGCTCCATAGCAGAAACAGATGCACACGCTATTTTCTGCTTTTCGCCGCCAGAAAGGGCGAACAAGCTACGGTCAAGCAACTTTTGTATTCTCAATTCTCCAGTAACCTGCCCAATCCGCCTATATATCTCTTCCTTTGGTAATCCGATGTTCTCACATCCAAAAGCAATTTCCCCAGTAGTATCCACATTAAAGAACTGGGAGCGTGGATTCTGAAATACAGAACCGACCACCTTTGAAAGCTCGTACAGCGGTGTTTTAGTTGTTTCCTTTCCGTTTACCAATACAATCCCATCCAGTTTTCCCTCATAGTATTCTGGTGTCAATCCATTAATCAATCGGGTAAGTGTTGTTTTACCGCAACCAGATTCTCCACAAAGCAAAACTATCTGTCCATCCGGGATTGTTAAGTTTAAATCATAAACACCGCTCTCTCGCTCTGTGCTTTGATAAGTAAAAGTGACATTTTGAAATTCAATCATAGATTTGCCACCTCCTACAAACAAGCCCACACCAGCAGACCAGCCGAAAGTACGGCAATAATGAGGTCATATACTGTAAAACCAATGTGTGCAATACTCGTTCTGTGATTTAATCCCCCTAACCCTCTGGTGAGTGCTGCCGCTGATAATTCATCCCCAATTTTGACAACAGACATCATCAACGGAATTACCCGGTATTCCAAAAGTGCAGTAGGATTTTGCCAGAACTTCTTTGTTCCAAACTGAATTTCACGCATCCGCATAGCGTCCGTAATAGCTGCCGATTCTTCCCCTAATGTTGGAATAAAACGAAAAACAACAGTAATCGGAATGATGAACGCCTCCGGAATATGCCATTTCTCCATAGCAGCCACAAATTCATCGGTGGATGTAGATTCAATAATGTAATAGCCCAACATAAAAATCGGGAATAAACGAATCACCATTGCAACTAGCAGCACAGAAACCATGTTCAGGATTGCCGGCAATACATACATCCCCTGCGTCAGCTTTGCTACAATTGCCAAAGCGAACAGCCCTCCATAAATGAGAGCCGTCCGCATTTGGCGATTAATCAATAGCAAGGTCAACGGGATTATCGCCACCGCAGCATCCATCGCAAGATTCTCATATACAAAGAACATCAACATTGTAACAAACGCCATAAATAAGACTTTTGTACGCGGATCAAGATAAAAGCCTTTCTTTTTGGGTGGTTGATAAGCCTCGTACCGTTCCATTAGACAATACCTGCCCTTTCAAAATGTTTTTTCAACATCTTACGTCCAAGCAATGCTCCTAACAGAGAGCCAATGAATATAATTGCTATTGCGGCAATTCCCATCCATGAAGGCATATAATGGGCTAACTCGCTTGCATACTGTTCCCCCATAGATGCCTCTACCTGTGCCATATATGTATCTGCCATCACCCACATTGGAGCCTGACAACCGATCATACCGCAGGAGAACAACCAATAACCAATCACATCCACTTTAAAGTTCTTATATTTTCCCGCCTTTAATACCAAATCAGCAATCAGTCCAAATACAACGTAACCTACTATTGCTGTCCATGTATATCCCATAAAGAACCAAAAAACGCCACAAATCACAGACATAATTGTAACCATACCAAATTTCTCAGTCTTTGTCAGAAACAACATAAATGGGATTCCAGAAATCAGCGGAATCAATACATACAAGAACGGATAAAGCACCGGAATTGCATTGAGCATACCTACAACGAAAAAGAATACGATGTAGATAGCGGTATAAATACCGACATTGATAAGGTCTTTCGCTTTGAGCTTTTTATTTGTTTCCATTTTAGAGAACCCTCCTTAAAATTTGTTGTTTATCTATTTGACTGCTGCAAAACAGTACAAATCCTGTTTAGTTGCCGGCATTCAGCTTCCAGCCGATTGTCTCCTTGCGCCCAAGTACAAAATCAGCATAAATGCCCTGCTGTTTAATCAAATCGTCATGTTTACCCTGCTGCACGATTTTTCCGTTATCCACCACCAGTATCTGGTCTGCATTCCGCACAGTTTTCAGCCTGTGTGCAATCATAATGATTGTTTTATCCTTTGTCAGTTCCTCAATGGCTTTCTGCAGGCGATCCTCGTTCTCAGGGTCTACATTTGCAGTTGCTTCATCTAAAATAACGATAGGTGCATCTTTTAACATAGCCCTTGCAATGCTGAGCCTTTGCTTTTCACCTCCGGAAAGAGAAGCTCCGCCCTCACCGATAACCGTATTGTAACCGTCAGGAAGCGCCTCGATAAAATCATCACAGCAGGCTCTTTTTGCTGCCGCAACAACTTCGGCATGGGTAGCCTCCGGTCTGCCAAACTTAATGTTATTTTCAATCGTATCTGCAAAAAGATAGACATTCTGGAACACCATGCTAATCTGCTCCATCAGGGATTCCAGCGTGTAATCCCTCACATCTTTTCCGCCAATTTTAACCGAGCCGCTATTTACATCCCAAAACCGGGCAATCAGGTTACAAAGCGTTGTTTTGCCGGAACCAGAGGGACCGATCACTGCGGTAGTGGTTTTGTCTGGAATCTGCAAGTTGATTCCATGAAGAATTTCTTTGCTTTCATAGGAGAAATGCACATCATCAAATACAATGTCATGTTTCTTCACAGCAAGTGCTTTGCCGCTTTCGTCCATCTGCTCCATGTCCTCTGTCTGTAATGTTCTTTCGATGCTACTGTCTGCCAGACGCAGCATGGAAATACCCATTCCGAACAGCTTGATCTGCCCAAACACCAGAAATGACATAATAATCACCATCAAAGTATTAACTAATGTCATTGTTCCATTTATCCAGAACACAACCGCTGCCAGCATCATGCCGATACCCGCAATCTGCAATACAAGCTCCTGAAAAATCGTGTAAGGCGTCATAAGCTGCTCCATACCAAGATTGCTTTTCCGGTTATATTCCAGCGCATCCTGAAGATTTTTATCGCCCCGCCCACTCAGGTTAAAAGACTTGATAACGCCCATTCCCTGCACATATTCCAGAACAGTTTCAACAAGAGCCGTTTGAGATTTTTGCGAGTTAGGCGCAATGACAGCAGATTTTTTCTCCATAGAAGATACAACCAGCAGATACACGATGATTCCTGCTGCGGCAATCAGCCCGATCCTCCAGTCAAAAATTAAAATCATTATAGTAAACACAACCGTTCCTATAACGCCGCCTAAAATATTTACCAATGTCATAGGAACCAGATTTTCAATATTGCCAAGTACCGTTGTACATACTCCAGTTACCTCGCCCAAACTGTTCTCGTTAAAAAATCCCATAGGCACACTTTTTAGGCGGTTCCCAATAGAAACCCTCCGGTTAGCTGCCATGAAATAGCCGGCGTGTGTCTGCTGTAATTTTGAGAAACGGCTGGTAACTGCATTTCCAATAATGCTGACGACCATAAAGGCAAGGGAAATCCAGACAGTTTTCATATCCTTATCTCCGTTTGTCAGTGCCATTACCACAAAGTAAATTGCACCAATCTCAAACATATGGAAAACAGCGTTCAGAAAACTTACCGCCACGGATTTATTGATATTGCCTCTTTCCTCACCGGAAAACTCCCATATTTTTTTGAATGTACCAATCATGCCACGTCACCGTCCTTTGCTCCAATATGCGCCTGCCACATGGATTCATACAACGGGCAGCTTTCCCTAAGTTCCTCATGCCTGCCGCTCGCCATTATTCTGCCATCCTTAACTACCACAATTTTATCTGCGTCCTTAATGGTTGACAGCCTGTGTGCAATAACAATTACCGTTTTTCCTTTTACAAGTTTTGCAATGGCTTCCTGTATGACCGCTTCATTTTCCGGGTCTATGTATGCCGTGGCTTCATCCAGAATGACTATCGGAGCATCTTTCAGCATCGCCCTTGCAATGGCAATCCGCTGACGTTCTCCGCCGGAAAGATGCGCCCCTCCGCTACCTACCTTTGTGTCATAACCCTTTTCAAGTTCACGGATAAACCCGTCACAGCCTGCCGCCCTGCAAGCAGCCTCTATCTCTGCATCTGTGGCCGACATTCTTCCCATGCGGATATTTTCACGGACAGTTTCATCAAACAGAAAATTATCCTGAGATACAAAAGCCGCCTGATCATACAACTGCTTCAGAGGAATTTTCTTTTCATCCACGCCGCCTATTGTCACTGTTCCGCTTTGCACATCCCAAAAACCTGCTATCAGCTTTGCAATAGTTGACTTGCCTGAACCGGACGGACCTACCAGAGCCGTCATGGTTCCAGCCGGAATTGCAAGGCTCACATCGTGAAGTATTTTTTTATCTCCGTGATACCCGAAAGACACATGGGAAAGCCCTATATCCATCTTTCCAAATGTGACGGTTTTTTCTTCATGCTGTTGTTCCTCTGCAAGAAGAACTTCATCCACCGATTCCACCGTTGTTCCCACTTGTGCAAGCGTATCCACAAAATTCATAGCAGCCATCAATGGCCCCGTAATACCTAAAGTCAAAATGACGGTTGTAATAAATACTTCTGCTGACAAACTTCCCCCACGGTAAAAAACAAAACCGACGGGGAGAATCGTAATCAATGTGGCAGGTACAATCGAGTAAGCCATCGACATACCAAACTGGCTTTTTTTCATCCAGTTATAGTAATATTTCGCATTGGCTTTCACTCTGTCTGAAAATTTGGCATATGAACTTTTTCCCTGGTTAAATGCCTTAATTACCTCAATGCCGTTAATGTATTCTACAATCGTTTCATTCATTTCCTTTGTTGTTCCGACAGCTCCCTCATAGTCCTTACTGTAAGAACCCATGACCGTCATTAGGAAAACCATGCCTGCCGGAATGGAAACAAGCGACAGGAGCGCCATGCGCCAGTCAAGGATAAACAGGTAAACAATAATCAGTATCGGCCCTGCTATATTTGCCGTCAGCTCCGGAAACAAATGCGCCAGTGTTGTTTCCATACCGTCCACCTGATCCACAATAAGCTGTTTCATCTTCCCACTGGACATATCTGTCACTGTTCCAAGAGGGAGTTTCGGCAGTTTTGCCAATATTTTTTTGCGGATAGTTTTTAAAACGGAAAAGGTTGCCTTATGTGATATGGACAGCGCCAAGGTATAAAGCAGTGTCCGCACTAAATAGCCTGCCATCCCAATGCACAGCCATTTGAAGTACAATGACATATCCCTATTTCCTTCAAGCAGATTCACAATCATCTGCGCCGCAGCAAAGTATGGAAGCATCCCGCCTAAGACACCGAGAAATGCGCTGATAACCGCACAAATCAGTCCTGAATGCTGCGATTTTCCAAGCTCCCAAACACGGAGTAATGGATTTTGTTTTTGCATATAGGTTCCTCCTTGATAAGTTAGATTTCGCTAACCATATATTAAAAAAATATAGTAGCCAATAAGAAGATAACAAAGTGTGCTAACAAAAATCGCAAACTAAGTTATCTATCAGGCAAAAAAGTGTGGCCTTTTATTCAAAGACCATGCACTTTCCGCCAACCGGCTGTAATAAACTCTGCCAGTGTATGCGTTGCCTGAATTGCTTCTTCTTTCGTGTAGTCATGCAGGACTGTTTCAAAGATACAGGAGTAATAAGCATGATTCAACATATGCAGCTCTTTCAGTCCAAGCCGTTTATATTTAATTCCCTTTTCTTCAAGAACATCGTACATTTTCAACGTGTCCTGAACTTCTTTTTCTACCATCCAGTCAGTAAAGTCAACATATTTTGTTCCATCCGCACAATGCAGAAGAAGTTTGAACGAATCAAAGTGGCTGAAAATAAATTCAATAAACTCGACCATTGTTTCAACCGAAACATTCCACAAATCAGTCATGTTGTCAACAGATATATAATCAAAGCATCGCTCTCCTGCAGCATCATACCTTTTACGAATCCCCTCGACAGCAGGCTCAACCAATGCCGAGAACAATGCCGCCTTATCTTCAAAGTGCCGATAGTATGCTCCAGTCGTAATCCCCGCACCCTTGCAAAGCTCCCGAAGATTTGTGCGTTCATAGCCATTTTTAAGGAATAGCTGCTTTCCACTTTCTAAAATCTTCTCATGGGTAGTCTCATAAGTGCCAACTGCCATTTATTCACCTCCTTGATGCGCCTGTGTGCTAACATAGTTATCATTATAATTATCCCCACTTTTTTTGTCAATAGTTTTTTCTATAAATTTGAAAATTAAATCTGCTATATTTCTCCAATCCGGATCAAGCATCATATCATGACATACACTATCTACAATCTTCAACTCCGCGGTGTGTATTTTAGCGTTGTCTTTAACTGCCTGCAGAATTACACATTGGTCATTATATGATCCAATTACCAGGGTTGGAATTTTTCTAACATATATAGAGAATTTTTTTTGACGTTTCATCATGGCATACTCAACCTTTTTTGACTCTTTATCTAATAATGACATATAGTATTCTTTTCGTTCTGAATCTAACCTTTCTGAAAAAAGAATATACTCCAAATTATTTTTTCTCTGCTTTTTACTCATCTGTAGTAATTGTAAAAAATTATTTCTTACTGGCATTGGTGTAATTAAAACAACTGACTGTATTGAAGAGTATATTTCTTCCAAGCACATCTGTGCGATTCTGCATCCCAATGAATGTGCTATCAAGATAATTTTTCCATCAATCATATCTATAGTCTTTATTAGATCTTCTACCATATCCTTGACTACTATCTGATCAACATTTTCTATTCTTTCACTGTTACCGTGATTTCTAAAGCTCATAGCATAAACATTATATCCATGAGCATAAAAAAAAGGTATGAAATGTTCTTCCCAACACCATGCTGCATGATATGCTCCATGCACAAATAAAATGGTATTCTTATTTAACAGACTTACTTTTTTTATAATTTCCAATTGCATAACAAGCATTACTCCTTTGTACAATAAAAAAGTTTCTGTCCCAAAACCTCCAAATATTCACCATATCCTGGAAACTCTTCACTATTACAAAACCCATTTTCTTCAAGAATCTCCAGCCATTGTTTTCTATTCAGAAACATGGTATTTGTCGCTTTTCTCCGATCCTTTGGTGCTGTCATCATAAAAGACTGCGTTATGAGGATATCCGGAACATCCTCTACAGTTTCTATGACAAGTAAAATTCCACCTGGTTTCATTACACTATTTATCTCATAAATGCACTTATCTGTATTAACAGAATTATTCAATACTCCCACCGCTATCACAATATCCGCTTGGAAATTTGAGGGCAACTGGCTTGAAAAAGCTTCATCAATATCTAATGTTTGATGATGCATCTCTATTTTTCCATCACACTCCTTATATCGCTCTTTAGCTCTTTGTAAAAAAAATCTGGAAATATCTGTATAAAAATATACAATATGCTCTTCAAATTTATTCTCGCGAATATCGCTCAGTACCTTATTGGACGTTGCTCCTGTGCCGGCACCAATTTCGAGGATTGTTGCATTTGCATTCTCATGTAAATATCCCAACACTTTTTTCGACAGAGAATGGTTCAAATATTGCAAAATCTTTGTCTCTTTATAAAGTGCATGTGCATATATATCTTCTCCCTGTTCAAAGAGCAATAGCGTTGCCTGCTGCTCTTTCTGAATCAATTTGTCCCAATTTTTAATATTATTAATAATATAATCCAAAACTAAAGGAGACTCCAATTTCCCTTTCCAAAGGTATTCTACTTCTTCCCATCCATATTTTAATCCTTTTTCATATATCTCGATTTTACATACATAAATCCCATCGGTTTCAGTTACATAATTATACTTTTTCAACAGTTCAATCCATCTATATATAATATCATTATTGTCCGTATTTACCGATAGGCATTTTAGTATTTGATTTAATGTGCAAGGAATATCTTTTAGTAAAACGCCTTTTTTATTCATATAGAATAATATTGTTTGTGCCAATATTTTTTTCGCATCTCTACGCTATATTGTATGTATTCCTGACTAAAGTTATCGAATATATTTTCAATTTCACTCTCTGTTCGCAGATCAAGTAATTCTTCTAGCAATAGAGGATGATATTCCTTTTTACACTTTAACGAAAAATTTAATTTACTTAAAAGTTCTTGAGAACATCTTATATTCAAAATCTGTTGCTGCATTTTTGACGCGACATTTTCTTGCCGTTTAATATAACGTTCAGTCTTTTTTATTTCGGAGGCCAATGAATTACTATATACAGTATTTATATAGCAATCATAATTCGCCTCTCCATCTACAGTTTGAATAGTCGGATGAAACAAATACCCTTTTGAGTTCTCATTATTACTTATTTCAGGAAAAAAACCTTCCCAAATAATCGGGCCCAAATATCCTCTTAGAGAGAGATTTCCTCTGTCTGTTTGAATGTTAAATTCAACGCTTTTGGCTGTATATTTCCGTTCTAAACCATAATAAATTTTCTTATCGATTTCAAAGACTACTATCTTATTCCTTAATCTACACCAAACCCATTCTTTGCTATCCTGTTCAACATGTTGCTCAACTGTCATTTGTTGCATATTAGGTAAAAACATACCTAATATTCTAACAGCTGCATAAATATTAAAGCAATTAGTTTTAATTTCTATTTCAGCCGCCGGATCAAATGCCAATAACTTTTTTGCGATATCTACAAATATTGAAACCTTTTCAAAATTAAGAAAAGACTCATCTTCAATCACAAATTTGTTGTTTCTCTTAAACTCACGAATTACGCCCAAATAATTCTCCACATTCCACAAGCCCTGGCAAAGCACATTTACACCCTTCTTTGCCAATTGTATAAGAATTGAATAGTTCGTATGATCCGCATCCAAACAAATTAAATCCGTATCCACACTTATGCTCTCAAAATTCTGAAACACTTCAGTATCACTATATTCTTCTACAAGCCTCTCCAAAATCAAGCCCTCTTGCAATGGGCATCATATTTAAATAGTCAAACCACTTTCCACAGGCTGCCACTTTCATAAAATCATCCTTTCATGAAAGCCCCATGCTAATTCCAATTCATGAGGCTTTCTTATTTATCTTTATACCCTGTTTGCCAAATCAGAAATATTCTCACTTTGAAGAATATCATCTACAGTTACATCACACCCTAATGTTTTGCACATCTCGTCTACGAGCCGCATTAAAATTATTGAATCACCACCCAAAGTATAAAAATCGTCTTGAATACTAATATCTTCGATTTCAAAAACTTCTTTCCATATTTTCATAATTTCTTTTACGATAGGCTTTTCGATTTCTTCTTCATGAGTATCTTCTTTTTTATCAGGAGTTTCTACACTTGTTTCACAATTCGGAACGACAAATTCCATATATCCATCATGAGTTAATACACCAATAATGCCAGTATCGGCCATTCTCCCATATAATGGATGTTCTAAAATCTTATAATATGTTTTATTTCTATCATTCATTATTTCACTTTCGGAAACATAAACCTGTCCTTTTACATCTGGCGGGCATAATTCTTGTGCATAATCCAAAATCTTAATTTGCTTCAAATCGATACTCTTCAACAGATCCGGCACTACACTTTTTGTAATTATTTCTTTGGTAAGTATATTACCCCATACTTTTGTCACAAAATCATTTGTAGAATTTGCCTTATTGTTTTCGCTTATTCTTTTAATATCTTCCACAAACTCCAAAAATATCTCATCAATAATACAAGCTTCAAACAATTCATCTACTACATCCCAGGAAATATGCAATCTGCCTCCCATCTCTGTAATTTGATTATCCAAAAAGACTTGTGGAGTTTGAGAAACAGCATATTTAATACTTCCTAAACGTTCAAAATAATTTTCCGGGCAGTCAAAAAGTACGCAGGTAAATACTACTGGTAGAAGTGCTTTTCCAAAAACCCCTCTTCTTTTTGCCAGTTCTCTCATTATTTCAGTACCATCAAAAGATAAATGATCTAGGTCTTTCATTATTTGTTCTTGAACCATCTCCGCCGATTTCCAAATATCCTCTTTAGCAAAAACAAGATTAAGCGGAAGCAGTTTTGTAAAATCACCGATAATTTTTTCAGTATTCTTTTGCTGTCTCTGAAATACTGTTAAATTTAAAAGAACTTCACTTTGATTTCCCCATTTCGCCATAGTCCTTCCATAAAGAGTACATAGCAATGCCGAAGGAGAAACTTTGTGTCTACGGGCCGTTTCCTTAAAATTCCCCCACAAAACAGAATCAATAATCGCACTTTTTCTTACAATATTATAGTCCCTACAATCAGCAAGTTTCATCTTCATTGGTATCTGAGGATAACTTGATAATGAGTCAATTTTATTTAACCAATACGCTTTATCTTCTTCATAGCTTTCTGAATTCTTTTGGTTACTTATATTTTGAATATACTCCGCATATGAGTACTCAATTTTTTCAGCGTCAGATTTTCCTTCAACTCCTGTTAGCGGAAACACATTCTGATTGTCTTGTTTACTTCCTACGGAAGTTGCTTCATCCTTTTTGCTATTTTTAAATGATAAACTAATCTTTTCAACTTCTTTGCTAAACTCAGCCACATTCTTTGAATGAATCACTGTTAAAAATGAAATTTTTACTTTGAAATTGTCCGCAATTTTACGGACTATTCTTTGTGCTTTTATCGAATCTCCGCCTAACTCAAAGAAATCATTTTCTGGTTCAACATCACAATTTAGAACTTCCGACCATATTTCAATAACTTTATTTAAAGAAGGATTCCGCAGATCATCTTGTTTTTCATTATGCATTTTGTTTTGTATTCCAGAATCTGCCATGCTTTTTAACATCTTACGATCTATCTTTTCATTAGTATTTAGCGGAAAGTCATCAACTCGATAATATCTATGCGGGTACATATAAGTGGGTAGTTTTTTTCTGATCGCACGTTTTATTTCAGCTATATCTAACTCTTCGCCTTTATAAAAAACTACTATTTGATTTTTATAATTAACAACCGCTATACAGTCTTTAATATTAGGGACCTCTTTAATCTGCGCTTCTATTTCTTCCAGTTCAATACGATAGCCCCCAATCTTAACCTGGGAGTCTCGTCTTCCGCAGAAAACCACATATCCTTCCCTTGAATATTTACCAAAATCCCCCGTCCTATACAGTCTTCCATATTTTGATTTAACAAAACTATTAGAAGTTTTTTCTTCATCATTGATGTACCCTTTCGCGACCCCAATTCCTCCAATATATATTTCTCCTATCACTTCTGGAGGGCATATTCTTTGCTCCGAATCCAAGATATAGATTGATTGATTTGTCAGCGGATAGCCATAAGGAATACTAGTCCAAGACGCATCAACTTTTTTAATTGGATAATAGATCGACCAAATTGATGCCTCAGTCGCACCACCAAGGCTAAAAATTGCTGCTTTTGGAAAATGCTTTTTGATTTTGTCTGGTAAATTTACATTAATCCAATCGCCACTTAATAAAACGGCCTTCATTTCATCATTTTTGTAGTCTTCATCCAAGCTATCAATAAACAACTCCATCGCGGCTGGAACAGAGTTCCACACAATATCAGAACTGCTATCTACAAGTTTCTTAATATCCTCCGTATCTCTTAGTTCTTTAACCAATTTTAATTGTGCACCTGTAAAAAAAGTTGCAAACAAATCATATACCGATAAATCGAAACATAGTGAAGACAGTCCCAGTATAGTATCACTGCTGTTCAATCCGATACGATCATTTATATCTAAAACAGTATTAACCATACTCTTATAGGCAATCTCAACACCTTTAGGTTTTCCCGTACTTCCGGAAGTATATATTACATATGTACTGGATTCCACATCAATATTTTTCCACGAATCATTTACTTCATTAGAAGAACATACTTCATATGGGTCAATAATCATATCCGCACCAGCGTTATCTAAAATATACTGTACTCGCTCAACCGGCCAATGCTTTTCAACCGGCACATATGTTGCACCTGCCAAAACTACAGCTAAAATTGTAATTATTGACTCTTTACTTTTATCAGTTTTAATCACCACATATTTACCAGGTTTAATACCATTTTTCTTAAGATCATGCATTGTAGATTTTATGTTGCGTTCTAACTCTCGATATGTTATACCTCCTTCAAAATCTGTTATAGCAATTTTATCCGCAAATTTGTAAAAAATGTTATCCAGCCGCTTACCCAAGTTAAAGAAATCAATTTCTTTTTCAGTTGAATTATAAAGTTTTATCTTTTTTTCGAATGCAGGTGAACATTTTAACTCTCCATTATTTTTCGATAACTGTTCTATAACCATGCAATAATATGAAAACATTTCTTCAACCATTGTTTCCGGATATATCTTCTTAATAAAATCCCACACAATCAATCCACCATCTTCTAACTTGTAAGTTTGATTATCTAAACTTACCTGAGAAGTTTGAGACTGCGAATAGACTACATCCATTTCAGGTAAATTAGGCAGATTTCTGAACAACATACTGGTAAAAACAATCGGAAGTGGTTTTTCTTGACTAATCTTCCCAGTCTTTATCATATCACGTATTATCTCAACGCCTTCGTAGCTACTATGGTCACAATATTCATATAACTTATTTCTAATAAACTTCAACTGTTCAGCGATTGTTCCCTTCATATCCGAAGCGCTAAAATCAAATAAAATATTTGTTGTAAAGTCCCCAACTACTTTTTCTATATCCCTTACTGTATATGGCCGACTTGATAATGTAACATTAACAGTAAACTGTGGTTCTTCACTCCAACGAGCTAAAGTTAATAAGTAGGCATATAGTAATACTATACTTACTGTTACCCCACTGTCCTTTGCCATCTTCTCTAAGGCAGCCCATTCTTCCTTCTCAATCTTCCTTTGAAGCCTTGAACATATATTGCTTTCATCCCAAATCTTACATTCAGGAAGTTTAGGTGCGTTAGGAATCAACGGCAAACGCTGCATCCAATATTCCTTGTCAATTTCATATTTTCTCTTATCTCTGGTTTCACGAACACTTTTCGCACATTTCAAGTAATCAATTTCCTGTACATCAAATTTACTATTACTATAAATATCCCAAAAATCTTTTAGTATCAATTGGAGGCTCATTCCATCTACTATAATCATTTCAATATCTACTAACAAAAAATTTTCACACGTATCAATACATATATTTTTCACATCAAATAAAGGCCAATTTTCTAAATCTCTAAGCCGCGTTTGATTATTATAGCGTAGTTTCTTAAAATATTTTTCCTTTTCCTCTCTTCCTATATTAATAGTTTCTAAACAAAATGTATCCGCAATCTTCTCTTCAAATATGAATTGTTTCTCCTCTTTGATAATACTTCTTAATGCGCCATGCCTTTTTATCAATGTACGGATAACCTTTTCTAATTTCATAAGATCCAGGTTGTGATGCACTTCCAAATATAAATGAGTAGAATTTGATGCACCATAAAATTCCTGTTCGCGTCCAATCCAATAAGACTGTTGAATCAATGATAACTGTTCTTCTCCAACAATATTTACTATATTCTTGGATTCTAAAGTTATTTTCTCAATTAGTTTATCTACCGTATCGCACATAACCAGATCTATCATTCCTAAATTTATATGAAATCCATTATTGATTTTACTTAATACTTGAAACATCTTAATAGAATCATCATATACTTCATATATTGGCATATCCTCCGTTATCTGCACTGCTAACAGCTCCTGCAAATGTTCTTTTACATCGGACTTATTGACTATTCTCATGTTCTTGCTTCCTCCTACTCAACTATTAACTTCCGGACAATTTTGTTTCTTATATTTCTTCAGCAACTCTGCTTTGCTAAATTTTCCCACTTGTGTCATAAACATATCATCTTTGAATATAACATCCGACAATTTAATTCCTGTCTCACCCTGAATAAACATAATAATTTCCTTCTTCTTTTTTGTATATTCCGCAGAAGAAATTTCTAATTCCATAAATAAATATATTTTCGATTTTTCTTCCATAGCGTTATTCTCTCCACATGCAGCACTTCTAACGCCATATCTTTCGAATATAATCTGTTCTATATCCCGCATATAAATATTTTTTCCATGCATGAAAAACATATCTTTTTTTCTTCCAACAATATATAAATTTTGCCCCGACAAAAAGCCTATATCCCCAGTACACAGCCATCCATCCGCAAACAGATCTTTATTATCTTTATTCAAGTAACCTTTACACAGAAACTCTCCTTTAAATTGGATATTTCCTACTTTCATCTGCCCCAAGTCCCTATTAAAATCATCAACAATTCTTATACTACAGCCATTTATCGTTTTCCCCTGACAAACCAAATCATTTTTTAAAATATCTATGCTCTTTAAATCAAAGTCTATGCCTGTATCTACCTGCTTTGTATCAATATCCGGTTCTCTATAAGGTACATTTAGTACTACTGCACCAGATGTTTCAGTCATTCCATATATTGGAATCAAACAATTTTCTTTCAAATGATATTGTTTATTTGCATCCAAGAACTTATGTAGATTTTTTTTAGATATTGGTTCACCACCATTTAAAATATATCTCAAACAAGATAAATCCCAATGACAATTCTCGGTCATATTATTCAATACGATTTGATATGCAAAATTGGGGCCTGCGGTCACAGTTGCCCTATAATGGTTTATCTGCTCCAACCACGTTAGAGGATTCTCTGCAAACATACTTGTAGCCATATGGACTTGTCTACATCCAACATATATTGGTAATAGTAAAAAATATATTAATCCAAACGTATGCTCTACTGGCAACCATGATAATAAGACATCTTCCTTAGTGAGGCCTAATATTTTTGCTGTTTCCTGTAGCATTCTAATTACCCCTTTATGTGTTACCATAACACCTTTCGGTTCAGATGTACTTCCTGACGAATAAATTACAAACGCCACATCATCAGCAATATTATCAGAAAAATCATTATAATCGGTTTCAATGTTTTCATCCTGACAAAAAAACTCCTTTATAGACAGTAATGGCAATTTTATGTCCGGTAATAGAGTTTGAACACATACTTTTCCCATATCGTCTGCCATGATTATAGCATCTTGATTATCACTACAAATTTTCTGCAGCATATTAGCACTGTTTTTGGTCATACTCACTGGCAAAATAATAGGACAAGCACCTGTTCTAATTAATGCCATAAATAATAAAATAAACTCTTTCTTTGAATGAATCTGAAGTATTACCTTCTTTCCATTTCCTATATTGCTTTTCACTAGCCCATTATAATATCCATGTATGCCACGCCATAAAGAATCACTAGAAATAATTTCTGTTTCTTTTTCCTGAAGCAGCGTTATGTCACTATATTTTATAGTTCCCATAGTCAACTGATCTAATCTAATAATCTCTTGTTTCATTGGTACATCCTCCTATTGTAATCCTCTAAATAGTTCAGTCGGATCAATTTCTAACATGTTGCTTTAAATGAATACGTTCCCCATTTCACAATTTTCCCTTCATAGACTTCAAATATCTTTGCAATCATCATTTTTGCACTCCATGCGTCCATGATAATACAATCAAAATCAATATGAATACGTGGGAATGCTTTATTTACATAAGAAATTCGTATATTGTAAAGCGGCCATTTGCATAAATCAAACACACAATGAGACCATTGTTCACGTTTCTCTTCTCTATCTTTCTCATTGCCAAACTCAAATCTTTCTATTTTATATGTCGGTACTTTTTCCAACACTGCCTGCATACCATTTGACAAAACAATCGTTCTCATTGCGTCCGTACGGGCAATCACTTCATTGACTGCCCTTTCAAAACGCACAACATCAATATCACAACAGTTTAATTCCATATAGTAGTGAGCATTAATTCCTCCTAATTCATATGCCTGGTCGCTTCCTATAAGATAGGCCTTTTGAATTGAAGTCAACGGAAACATTTCTTTAACTCCTTTACTCCATATTGCATGGTTTTCAAGGTACTTTATAATTTTTTCTTTATTTTCCTTAATACATTGCAATTCCTCGGAAGTAAGCGCACCCGCAGGCGCTTTATATTTGATTTTTCCGGCTTCTGTCCAAATTGTTATATTTCTTTTGCTTAATCGCTCCAACAGCATATGAATCATATCATCTGTTATAGCTCTCATTCTTCTCTCCATTCTTTATAAACACTTCCAAGTTTCTTTGCTAGTTCATGGGCGTTGTTTGGATTCTCCAAGCAAGAATAATGGTTCCCGGCTATCTCTATAGTCTCGAAATCGCCTATACATACATCGTCCCATTCTTGTAAAAGTGCCTCAAAATACTTAAATATTCCATTCCTTTCTGTTGTTTTAAAATATCGGATATCCCCAAAATATACCGTAGGAACAAAACGTAACGCAGCAAATGATTTTTTGAAAATTGTATAGAGATGTTTTACCATATCAAAATTTAAATTCCGTACAGACGAATCATCGCTGACTGATAAATATGTTTTAAATCTAGCCTCCTGTGTCAACTGGCTCAATTCAAGCAATCTTTCATAAATATGACAATCTTCCTGAGAATCTTCAAAGTCTGATATAGAAATACTATCTTGTTTACTATCTACAATTTTTCCAAATATTTTTTCAAATACTTTTAAATCTGTAAATTCCAATTTTTCAAGGGAAACATGAAGATTTCCTATAAAAAATAATTCATAAATAATTTCGTCTTGAATTTCAACCGGTATTGAACATCCGTCTATTATGGCTACATCTTCCACATCAATTCCAGCCTCCAGAAGTTGCTTTGCCATCTCAATGGCAATAACACCACTGAAGCTATATCCAACAATCTGAACTTTGTCCAAATTTTCTTCAAGGATTTTTTGTGTATATAAATCCGCCAAATGCAAAACAACCTCTTCCGATTCTAATTTACAATATTCATCCAAATCCGAAATTCCTATAGATATTATCTCTCCGCAATTTTGCTTTTCCATCTCAGGAATAAGATAGCGATACACATCAACTGATCCTAATGCTCCATGTAACAAAATTCGTCCTCTATTTCCATTCCGTTCCCCATTTTTTGCGATATACTCAAATTTCTTTTCACACATAGGAGATTCTATTTCTTGATTATCGTAAGCACTAATATATAATGCAATCTCTTCAATTGTAGGCGTATTCAACATCTGCCGCAATAATGCATCAAAAGGTATCTCCTTTTCTAATTTGCTCCGGACTTTGGTGGTTACCTGTGCCATAATTAGTGAATCAGCACCATAATCATAAAAATTCTCTTTTCTTCCCAAATCACCAATATCTAATGCTTCACACCATATTTGGCATATCATTTTCTCTAAGTCAGTTTTAGTTTCCTCCTTTTCTGATATCTTATCTTCTGAAATTCTATACCTCTCAAACCAATCTTCAACTGCCTTTCTGTCAATTTTGCCATTTGCAGATAAAGGTATTCTGTCTATAATACATATCTCAGAAGGTAACATATAGGCCGGCAGATATTTTTCCAAACGTCTGTTAATCTCCATTTTGTCGAGAAATGCATCTGTTCGCTTAAATTGTTTTATAAATAATCCTGCACCAAGCAATGAAGTCGGGTTATTGTTACTCGGTATTGATAACACACTTTCTTCAACTCCATCACTTTCTTTTAATACTCCACACCATAAATCTTTTGAAATAAAAGCAGCACCATCACGCAATGTATCTTCTGGCGGTGTCATCATCAGCGCCTGAGAAACTAAAAGCCATGTTTCAGGCAGTATAGTTTCAGAAAAAATCAAATAACCTTCATTTCTCACCAATTCTTTAAGTTTGTTAATCGTTTTAACTATATCTTTTACATTATTAAGTACATATGCACCTATTATGACATCATATGAATTCGGACAAAATCCTTGTGCAACAAAATCCTCATTTAAGTCCAACTTCTTAATAGTGACATTTGGATTTTTTCCAAACCGATTGACTGCATCCGGGAAAAAATATTTTGAAATATCTGTAAAGCAATATTCAAATTCACTACCCTCTAAAGCCTTAAAAACCCACTCAGTTGTTGCTCCAGTTCCTGCCCCTACTTCCAATATTTTAATTTTCTGCCCCGGCACTCTCTTTTGTACTTTTTTTATAATTTTGCATATAGATGCATTAATATATTTTGTGGCAGTATTTTCTACATATAATGCCTGAGTATATTTATTGCTTCCATCTGGATATAAAAGACTAACCGGATCTGTTTTACCAGACATTATGTTGGCAAACTCATCCGCATTTAGCTTAATATATTCCAACGTAGATACATTCAGCTTTGAAAGTCCAAGCACTGAATCATCACAAGTCACTTTATTTTTGTTATTAATATCCTCTATCGTGTTTACTGCTGCAGCATGTGTAATTGTAACTCCTTTAGGCTCGCCGGTACTTCCCGATGTAAAAATTATGTATGCTACGTCTTCTAAACCGTACTCGGGCAGCTCAGTCTCAAACTTAATGTCAGATAAAGCATCCACTTCAATAATGGCCTTACCACTCATATACTCACTATTTTCTGCAACTGTAGTTAAAACAATATTAGCATTTGTTATTTCTAATATTTTTTTCGCTCTTTCTATCTCTTGATCTGCTACGATTGGAACATAAATACATCCTGCATACAGAGTTCCTAATACAGCAGCGACTTGATAAATACTTTTATTCATAGCAATCGCAATACAATCTTGATGCTTTGCTCCAACATTTACTATTTTCTGTCTGATTTTTAATGCGTATTGATGCAGTTCACCATATGTTAATTTCTTTTCTCCATCTGTTACTGCAACTCGATCAGGCGCTTTTTGGGCCCATTCCATAAATCCACTCTGCAGAAGATGAATCGGCAAATCTGTTTCCGTATGATTAGCAACATTCCTTTCATCAGCTTGCCATTGAGGTAAGAAAAGGCCGTTTATTTTATTCCAATCTGTTTCGTCTTTTGCCAATTCCTCTATTCGTTGCTGAAACAAATCGAACATATCATCAATCATTCCATCTGGAAAGACGCCTTCCCGAACATCCCAGTTTATTTGCAAACCAAAATCTCCATCCATAGCTTGACAATCAATAAATACCTGTGGAGTTTGTGTGATTCCCCCATCAAATTTACCTGTAATTTGTCTATTCTGGTCCGCCAACCCAATAGCACTGGTATATACTATAGGCATAAAAACCCTTTTATTTCTTTGCTTTGATAACTCCCGAATTACTTCTACACCTCCAAATAACCGGTGATCTAAATCAATGAATAACCTCTCGTTAATTTTCCTTGCTCTCTCAGCAAAATTGTTTCCGTCATTGGCATTTATCTCCAATAAATTTAATGTGGTAAAATCCCCTACTATATCCGTTACATCATCGTGTAATGGAAAGCGATTTAACACCGTTAAGTTAATACAAAAGGATTTATTATAACTCCATTTTGCAATAACATCGGAATATGCTGTCAGAATTGCCGTTGATGGTGTTATCCCTAATTTTTTTGCAGCATCTTTAAAGCTATTCCATCGTTCACTATCTAAACACAATAACTTTCTTGTAAAATTCTTTTTTACATCTTCTGCCGATAGCGTAGGTAATTCTGGTGCATCCGGCAAATATGCAATTCTCTTTTCCCAATAACGTTTTAAGTTTTTCTAATATTACAACAACATCACTCATTTTCTTTCCTCCATGTATTTGCACTCAATTCTTCAAATGGCACATAATGGTGTTCATGCTCATTGACTAAAGCCGCATAACCAAAAGCCTTTGTCATTTCCGACCATTTTTGGGAACGTAATAACCCCTGCTGCGCACTTTGATTACCATTTTTTTCATTCAAAATCATATCCTTTAACCTTAACAAATCCTTTGAAATTGCTACTGGCCATTCACCAGTTATGATGTCTTTATAGTTCCTTTTTCTAAAAGAGCCAATATTTTCTATCGAATTTTCTAACATATATGGCGGATATTCCGGTTCTTCTTCCGGTGTATATAATTTCTTAGGCACATGCATTCGAGGCTTCCATAATACCGGTCCAAACGTATCTTCCAATACTAATTTGCCAGTTGAATAAAACAGAGTAAAGCTATGTAACAAATGCATATAATTGTCTGGATCTCTAGGATCAACCTGATTATGGTACTCAATAAATATTGGCGTCTTACCTATTTCTCCCATTAATATGTCAAAAGGTCCTAATTCTTTTGTAATTGACTTAATTTTCCATGTATGAATAGACGGAACTATTCTTGATATAATGTCTATTGCAGGGTATGAAACCTGCGGGCTAAACGAAGCTCTTAAATACAATGGATTCTCTTTCTTATTAAGATACCTTGCACATTTAATAAAATTTTCCACTTCAATTAAATTAGGATATAAATCTCCCATTTGGAACAGAACATGGTTCTTTTTAGCAGCACGATAACATACCTCCATATCTTTTGGATGGATAGGCTGCTCCTGAATGACATGAACCTTTTTATTCAAAAAATATTCAGCAATATCTGTACCACTACCACCAACCGCTCTGGAACGTATTACAACACAAGCTATATCAACTTCCGGAATATCCTCTATTTGTGTATATAACGGCACATGATAAAAATCTGCACACAACTTTGATCTGTTACTTCCATTAGCCAAAAGCCCCACTACCTCAAACTCATCAGGAACTGTTTGCAGTGCTCGTATATAGTATTGTCCAAATGTACTTCCGCATACAATAACTCTAAGTTTCTTCACTTTATATCTCCCCTTCAATTTCATCACTTCCTATATTATCACGTATGCTTACTCTAATTTCTGTACCGATATTTAAAAGTTTCTTCATGACTTCTAAATTAATCTTACTTTTGCTTAAAAGGAAACTTCCCCTTTCCATGCCCATTTCCAATATTGTAAGCACAGTTGCTGCTGCAACACTTCCAGTCAGTCTCGAAGGATTACTACTGGTAAGTAATAACGACTTTTCAATAACTTCATTAGAAACCATGCCAGCAATACTACATACGAACTTTGTGATACCTGTTGTGCCAAAGCAGTCCAATTTGCTGGCTCTACATATATTTCGTAATGTTTTATCCTTATTTACCTGATAGTCATACCGTGCCCGCTCCAAAACTTTTAACGTATTTTCTCCAGATATACACATGTGCCACCTTCCTTCAGACAGTCCATACTTTTGGCACAAGTATTCTGATTCATCATCAAAGTATGGGAAACACCTCATATTCTCTATTTCATTGCAGATATACATGTTCGTTTTTTCTACTTCTGCTGGTACATATGGTACAAGTTTTCCATATTTCCACATAACCATACTTCTATTACTATTATTAAATACCCCATCCATATAATCTTTAGCCGCAGTATAAGTAAATGTTCCCTTGGCACCATAATAAAAATCTATTGATGCTACAGAATCAAAATCTTGTGCTAAATACTGAGGAATAATTCCAGATAATCCCGGAATACTCCCTGCGCCATATATAAACTTGCCCTCTGCCTCCTGTTTCGGAAGATTTATACCCAAATACACAATTGGACAATCCAACTCACCTGCAATACGGTTTATACATTCAACCGTTTCATTTCCCAGTTCCGCACTACACAGAACAAGCCGGCACCCTTTAATAAAATCTTTCCATTCATTTGAACTACTTTCCTTTATCTGAAACCATTTGTCAGACGCAAACAGCTCTTTTGCCCTTTGAGATACTTTTGAAATATTGCGTCCAGCAACCCGAATCATTTCACTGGAATTAGTCTTTATAATGTCTGCCGCCTCAATTCCGATATTTCCATATCCTCCAATTATACCAATCATATTTCACCCTCGATCATCTGCTTATTGCATTCGATTTTTTCTTCAATAATTTTTGACACTCTATCTAATTCTGCATTATTAAAGATTTCTCTTAATGACATTTCTATTTCATATTTTTGCTTTAAGCACTCTACAAACTGAGTAGCCAGTAAACTGTCACCACCTATTTCAAAGAAGTTATCATTTCTTCCTATATCCTCCACACTTAACATTTCTTTCCAAAGTTCTGCAATTTCCCTTTCTACTCCAACATAATCTGTATTTTTGACCATTGTACACTTTCTATTTCCCACAATTTGACGTATCTTTTTCCTATCTACTTTTCCATTTTGTGAGAGTGGAAACCATGCAAAAGTTATAAATTCTTGCGGCAACATATACTGCACAAGAGAATTTCTCACATATTCCTCAAGTTCTTTTAGATATTCTTTATATTTATTGGCATTAGCATTAATAAATAGCGCAGAAGATGTCGGATAAACCTTTATCATTACATCATCAAAGGCGCTCTCCTCAAAAGCTGTTAGCCATTCATCAACCGTCATCAATGCAGTATTTTTTCTTTTTCTCATATATTCTGAAAAGCCATTCTCCAGTATAGCAGAACTGATAATTGACATCGGGTCTAAGTCTTCATATTCCAATGCGAGTAACTGTCCTTTTGCCTTCAATAACATATTCGCTACATGCAGACCATGTAAAGGATTTTTATAACGATGGAGTTCTCCCAAAGCAATTACAAAGTCAAACTGCCCCAAAAGACTTTTCTCTAATAAACCATCTTCAAAATGATAATATTCAAACTGAACATCATATCTTCTAAGTCTTTCCTCGGCTCTTTTCAACATACCTGCCGATTCATCAATTAATGTAAGTTCAACATTTCTATCCAAATTATTATTCAGCAGCATTTCAACGGCCAAACCTGTTCTGGCACCTAAAACAGCAACTTTGGAATCGTGTTTTATCACTTTTGTCACATGTTCCAAAAAAATAACTGTATCTGAACCTTGCACAAGGAGCTCTTCTGGAGAAAGATACCCATTCGTCAATAGGTTACTTGCTGAAACTGTTCCTCTTATCAATTCTTGCACCATTGGTATTTGGGTCTCTAATTTCATATACCAAATATCTGAGAGAACGTTTTTTATTTCCAAATTCAGCACATATTCATCACTATCTTTATGACTTATAACATTATTAATAAGCAACCAGACATTCCAATACTGCTCAACTTTACCGTTACTATTTATCACTATATTATCGTTTGGGGTTAATGAATCAACATTGTTCCCATATACTTTTAAAATAAAAGCTGCAACTACTTTTTTTCTAATTTCTTGTATTTCAGCATATTCTGGGTTTTCTTCATTCATGAAAACTTGATGAGAAGCATTTCCTTTTTCATACTTTTCCACTACAGCTGCCACAATTTCTTTCTTGCCATTCGTTTCAACAGTCATAGCAATTGCGTCATCTATACACTCTGCTCTTTTTATTACATTTTCTATTTCCCCAAGTTCAATCCTATAACCATTTACTTTAACCTGATCATCAAGGCGTCCTAAAAATTGCACATTACCATCTTGAAAATATTGTGCTTTATCTCCTGTCTTATACCAACGTATTCCATCTATTTTAACAAATCTTTCCTGTGTTAGTTTTTCTTCATTTACATATCCCTCTGCAACACCATATCCTCCAATCCAAAGTTCTCCTGGTACTCCTACTGGGCTATCCTTTCCCTTATTATTTACTACACGTAATAATTGATTTGCTAATGGACGTCCATATGGAATAGATGTCCAGGGTTCGTCCAATATATGTACTTCATAATATACAGACCATATTGCCGCCTCAGTAGCACCACCCAAAGAAACAAATCTACATTCTGGCCATAGTTTATTAACCTTGGGGTATATTTCCAATTTAATCCAATCTCCAGACAACAAGATATTTTTCAATGTAACTTTTTCATAATCGTATCCTATTGCCAATAAAAACATCTCAAACAATGCAGGAACAGAATTCCATATCGTTACCCTTTTTTCACACAATATTTTCTTCCAAATATACGGTTCCCGTTTATTCATTTCATTCAAAACGATTAATGACGCTCCGTATCCTAGCATTCCAAAAATATCATAGACAGAAAGATCAAAATCAAGTTCTGACACTGCAATCGCACAATCATGTTCATTGATCGTAAATTTATCATTAACATCATAAATTGTGTTATATGCTGCTTTATGCGTGATCATTACCCCTTTAGGAATGCCTGTAGTACCAGAAGTAAATATAATATATGCAATTGAATCTATATCCTTAACAATCTCCGTCTCTGGCATCACAACATATCTAAAACTATTTTCAATTAGGAAACTTCGTAAAGTATCTGCCCCATCCAGTGTATTAATATGATCCCTATCTGTTAATGCATAAGATATATTTCCTGCTTCAAATATTTTCTTCTTTCTATCCAACGGCTGATGTATTCCAATGGGTACATATGTCGCCCCAATCGATAGAATTGCTAATACTGCTATAATTTGATTTTCTCCTTTCGGAAGAACGATTGCCACTTTGTCCCTTGTATGTACTCCTTCTTGCTTCAGCATAGAAGCTGTCTGCAACACTTTAATCTTCAATGCCTCATACGATAGTGTTTCCCATTTTTCATCCAAAGATAGCCATTCTAATGCTGTTTTGTCAGGAAATCTATATGCACATTCAAAAAAAGCCTCGTGCAAACACTTGAATGGTATTGATCTTTCCGTCTCGTTCATCATATTGCGAATCTCTTTCTGTTCTATAGGAAGAAAATCCGGAATTGCTCCAGACCATTTGTTTGCCAACAAGAAATCCCTCACCTGCAATATGCTAGATTTGATATCTTTAAAATCAACAATTGTCTCATCAGCGATTTCTATTATTATTGAAATTCCATCATCATTTGAAATGCTACATATAAAATCGTTTTCAACAATTGTATCTTTGTAGGAATAATCTTCCTGCACCTTTTCAAAAAGTCCTTCCCATGTATTTATTTGTGGCTTAGAATCACCCGGGAGCCACATATCTGCAATAAGCAGTCCAATACCTTTTAATACACTTTTCAAATCATACTGATATGATTCTGCTTTTTCCTTTATTTGCTTACATGCCTGCCCTTCAAAATCAACTTTATATATCATAATTATTCCTCCAATAAGTCTCTATATAATTGTTCCCAGTATTCATTACCTAAATTCAAAACAAAAAAGTGGTCACTCTGAAATTCACGCATCCTAACAACCTTCTTCGTTACACTACTCCATCTTTGCATAATCTCTTTATTCGCTTCTATGTCATTTACTCCTGAATGCAAAATTAACGGAGAATTTATGCATTCCCCCCT
>ENA-ORTQ01001258-ORTQ01001258.1-human-gut-metagenome-genome-assembly--contig:-NODE-1258-length-27521-cov-32.488823_pt1 | contig 27521 bp, 29 predicted proteins | sample MGYA00241912_ERZ509188 | MGnify/ENA primary metagenome ERZ509188 (study PRJEB26280, sample SAMEA2338849) | human gut metagenome | biome: human gut; feature: human-associated habitat; material: faeces...
GCTCGTTAAACGCAGCAAGCTGTTTCTCACAGCGATCCGGATACGCAATATCATCACTGTCCATTCTGGCAACCAGTTCATTTTTGCAATGTTTGATACCCTCATTCAGTGCATTTCCAAGTCCACCGTTCTTTGCGAGACGAACAACATTCAGCACCGTACCCATCTCCTGTTGCTTTGCAGAAATCACTCCATCCAATGCATCATTCAATGGACCATCGCACACCAGCACAAAATCATCCGTCGGGAGTGTCTGTGCTTGAATGCTCTCAATTGCTTGCTTCAAATACTCTGGTTTTTCTCTGTGATAAACTGACATCAATACAGAATACTTGGAAGCCATCATGCAGCCTCCAGTTGTTCTTCATGCAGTTGCTCAGGGAAGACCAGAATATCAAACGAAGCAATGTAAATTACCTCATTCCATACCCCCCCCCCCCGGATATTTTCAGGTTCGTGTACTTAATCACATTTTTTATCATGTACCAGCCCTCATAATAAGCGGCCTCTATCGGGTTCAATCCGACATACCGATATGTATTCCAATTCATCTTTGCAGCCTTGAACTTGTTGCCCGACTTCGATGACTTTGTAATTCTGTAGATAAGCAACGGCTCATCTACACCATAGGCTTTCATTCCTTTTTTCAGGATGCTGAGCCAGATGGCAAAGTCCTCGTGCATCTCATCTCCGACCGCATAATTTTTCGCATATAACTCTTTGCGGACTAGCGCAGAGGAATTAGATAACACATTCTGTTTCAGCAATTGTCGATAAGTCACTTCTGATGGAGCACGAAGATACCAGTCAATTGGATGCCCCTCCGAATCCATAAAAGCAGAACCTGTAAAAAGGAGGTCAGCATTGGTTCTTCTCTGAAGGTCAATCTGCTTTTCCAGTTTTTCCGGTGCCCATGCGTCATCACTGTCAAGAATCGAGATCCATGAACCTTTCGCTTCTTCCAGTCCATGCTTGCGCGTATAGGACACACCGCTGTTCTTTACATTAGAGATAAGACGGACACGACTATCCTTGGCCGCAATACTTTTGACCAACTCTGCCGTTCTGTCTGTTGAGCAATCATTGACCACAAGAAGCTCAAAATTCGTGTAAGTCTGACTCAAAACTGAGTTAATCGCCTGCTCTATTGTTTTTTCAGCATTGTACGCTGCCATAATGATACTGATCAGGCCAAAATCATTCTGCATCATTCTTCCGTCTCCTGCCCCATCGCCGTAGTAGCACCTTCTGCCACACCCTCAGTGCTCTCCGGCATAAACAGGATCTTGATGGTTGCTAGCATGATCTTCAGATCCTCGATCAAGCTGGGATGGGCGATATACATCAGATCCATCTGCAGTTTATCGTAAGGAGTCGTATTGTACTTGCCGTACACCTGCGCGTAACCGGTCAAGCCAGCCTTGGCCTGAAGCCGCAGTGCAAACTCTGGCATCTCTTCGCAGTACTGGGCGGCAATCTCAGGGCGTTCCGGGCGCGGACCTACAATAGACAGATCACCTTTTAGAATATTCAGCAATTGAGGCAACTCATCCAGGCGGCAAGCGCGGATGATATGGCCGACCTTGGTAATGCGGTCATCCTTATCACCTGTAGAAAGGCGGGCTACACCGTCTTTTTCCGCATCAACTCGCATGGAACGGAACTTGAGGATTTCGAACTGCTTGCCGTCCTTTGTCAGCCGAACCTGCTTATAGAATGCAGGGCCCCCATCCGACTTGACTGCAATGGCTGTAGTCAGAAGCAACGGGCTGAGAATTACCAGTCCAGCCAACGAAACCACAATATCCATCAAACGCTTTACAAACAGATACTCCGGACTTGCCATGTAGCGGCCCACACGCAGCATGGGCAGATGGAACATATGCATCGGCTGGGCACCGCTCATAATCACATCGCCCACACGAGGGATCACGAACACATTGATACCCTGTCCCACACAGTATTTCAGGATGATATTGCGCTCATGGCTGTGGACACCGCTGATGAACACGCTCTGCATTCCATCCAGCAGGCTCAGGTCGTTCAGGCATTCCTCAACGTTCAAGGTCATCTTGACATCGTATTTTTTTGAAAGACCGTACTCATTGATGAGCTTTTCCAATCCATGACGAACATCATAAACGACTGCAGTCGGCTGGGCCTGGAATGTATTAAAGTACCATCCATGCGCCAACTTCGCCCAGATTGAGGCCATCAGAATCTGTCCGGCAATCGCTGCGATGCCCGGCAGAAGATTGCAGAGCCGCCGGGCCATCAGGCAGATGACAATGTACAGGATGCCATCGGTTGCCATGGCTGCCAGCACCTGCCCATAAATCAATTCTGAAATGCGCTGCAAAGACATCCAGAACGCATCGTAAACTTTTCCCAGCAGGAAGAACAGTACCGCAAATAGACCGATCATGGCCCAATTGCCCTTCCAGCCAAACTTTGCATAGACCTGATATGAATAGTACAATTCCCAACAAAGTGCAAATGGAATTGTAATCATTACCAGATCGATGATTTTTGCGATTTTCAACATCACATCATGCTGAAATTTTGACATAATACCCCAATAACTCCTTTAGCTTTTTTCATTTTTCACAACTTCTTTGACCCACTTTGAAGTAACTACTCCGGGTCAAACGACCGACTACACCAACCGATACCTTCTCCCGTTTTATGGTCGGCTGAGACATTCAGATTTTCGCTTTTCCTCTTAGGCTCTTGTGCCAACTTCAGCCGGTCACTGGTGTCCGTTTTATAGTCCGCAAACGCCTTGTCCGTATTCGGGTCATTGGAGTAGGCTTCGTACACCACATCTGGGTTGACCCCTGCAAACCACTCCAGCACATGGGACACCATCTCGTCCATGTGTTCCTTGCCGGCGCAGAACACGATGTACTTGCCGGATTTGTTTGTGATATGATGTTCAAATACCTTATCTAATCCATCTGTTTGTTCCAAGGCACGGCGCAGGGCATCCAGATACTTTTGATTCGCATCCTGAATGCCGGGAGAGCGTAAATTGTCCACCCGCGTCTGGTAGCGAGCCAAGTCTTTCTGGTACTGATAGACGGTGGTCACATAGTTCGGAGCAAGCAAAATACCCCTGACGACTGCTTCGTCAAGGTTCATCTCACTTGCAATATGTCCATCGAAATGCTCTTCAAACATATCACGGTCATTATCCAGATATCGGACGTTTGTTGTTGTCAGTCCTAGAAGTTTTGCGTCAGAGCATAACTTTAATAAAGCCACCTTGTTCACCCCTTTCCGCAATTCAGGGGGTATCCTTCACATAGAAAATGGAGGATACCGTTCCTTTGACATCATTGTCTATAATCTCATCTTATTTTATCATAGTTATATCTGGGATTCAATAGAAATCATCATAATGTATCACATTTGACCCTGAAAAAACATCGCGAAGGCCGGATTGTTTTTGTGTCATGCCCAGTTCTGTATAATAATTCCAGCTGTAAACGAAGATGGAGAAAATAAGGGGTCAGATGAGGGTCTAAACAGCAGGAGGAAACAGCGATGGCGCGACGGGGAGAAAACATTCGCAAGCGTAAGGACGGTCGGTGGGAAGGCAGGTACATCAAGGCGCGCACACCGGAGGGGAAGATCCAGTGGGGTTACGTTTACGGAACGGCCTATGTGGAGGTCAAACGGGTGCTGATTCAAAGGAAAGCCGAGGCGGGCTTTTACAACCTGAATCGAACTGACCTGACCTTTGAAGCACTGGCCGAGGTATGGCTGCATTCCTGCGGAACAGTATAAAAGAATCCACCTATGCGCATTATTCGTACACACTGCACAAATATCTTCTTCCGGTTTTGAGCAAGGTGCCCGTTGCATCCCTTGAGGAAAGCTTTCTGGAACAGGCCATGCAGCAAATCATCACGCCCACAGATGCGGCACACAAGCCACTGGGAAACTCCTCTGCCCGGGAATGCCTCTCGATGCTGCGACGTATCTGCAAATATGCCGCTCATTTACGTTTGATTCGTCCAATGGAGCTGGAAGTTGCGCTGCCAAAAGCCATCGACAAAATTTCTACGCCTCTCTCCCCGGCGGAACAGCAGCGACTTCATCAATATGTACAGGCGAACCCCACGCCTCGCAAAATCGGCTTACTACTGGGGCTGGAATTGGGGCTTCGAATTGGTGAGATCTGCGGCCTGCAATGGGGCGATTTTGACCTGAAACTTGGCACGCTGAAGATCAACCGGACGGTCTGCAGAATTTCCTGTGGAAACGGCCATACAAAGGTGGTCATCCAGACACCCAAAAAACCGCACCTCCCGCCGGGAAATTCCACTCCCAAAGCAGCTGCTTATTATGCCAAAAAGCTGTGCGGAAGCGCCGGAAATGCTGCATGGTTCCTTTCCGGCAGCGAGTCCAAGCCCACCAAACCCCGCTGCTACCGGAAAAGCATCAAAGGAAATCACTCTAATTTCTCCATTACTCAAATGGAAGATACCGCTTTTTAGTATTCCTCTTTTTTTGCAGAAGGGTACACAACTGCTTTATTTTATGCTAAAAGACCCCTGCCTACGCAAAGGCAGAGGTCCGATTTTTCATAGTCTGGGGAGAATACTCAACTTTCCGATTTCACAGAATGCGCACGGCCTTCCAGATTTTTAACTCCCCCCGGTCACCTGTCACCATAAGACCCGAATAAATGGAAATGCAAGAGACTGCATTCCTTATCCGCCATCAGCACTTCAACAAGAACTTCATCAAAGGCACAACCTCGATCTTAACGTCAGAGTCATTGATGATTTTTTCTTCTTCATACGTCACGATCACATAACGGTGCGTTTCTGTCGTGGTGGCTGCAAATTTTTTCAGATTTCCGACTTCGCGCTCATAGGCATCCCCCTGAATGGAATACGCCACCTGAACGACCTGCCTTGCCGACGGAACATAAAAATCAATGTCGATTCCAGTCTTGGGAGATTTCAGATAAAATACGTCTTGCGGATGGTTCTGCGTCAGATAAACCGCAACCGCATTCTCCAACAGTGACGGCTTCTTATCATCCAAAAACAGGTTCAGCAAACCATTATCACTGAAATAGTACTTCGGGTTGCTTTCCTTCTCTGCAAATCTGGCGTAATAATTCTGAACGCTGAAGATCAGGTAAGCATCCTTTGCATACTGAATGTAGTCGATGATGCTTTCCTTTCCCACTGAAATACCGATGGATTTCAAAATACCATGCAGCTTTGTGTAGGAGATTTCGCTCTTAACAGATTCTGCCAGCTTCTTCATCAGAATTTTGATGGCATAGTCATTCCGAATACCATTCCGTGTAATGATGTCACCGAGAAGAATCTTCTGATAGACGCTGGAAATGTATTCACGCTTTGCCGTGTACTGAATCGCCTCCGGAAAGCCTCCATACTGCAAATATTCCGCGCAATAACTCCGGATGCGTCCATTTGCCTTGGTTTGGAGCAGTGCTCTGGTATCATGGGGAACATTCTGTGCAGTCAGGTATTCGTCAAAGTCATACGGAGTAACGTATTTCGTCAGGTAGCGTCCGCCCAGTGTTGTAGAGATTTCTCGGCTTAACATGCTGGCATTACTTCCCGTCACATAGACGTGCTCCTTGGCATCTGCCATCCGACGGCAGAACTTTTCCCATCCCGGAACGATCTGAATCTCATCGAAAAAGAAGTAACCCCGTTCTGCGCTCAGTTCGCTTTGCACAGAGAGAATGTCATTAAAATCCTCTTTCTGGAACTCAGAGAGCCGCTCATCCTCAAAGTTGATGTAAATAATCTGTTCCCACGTAACTCCCTTTGCAACCAGGTCCTGTACAATTTTGAACAGCAATGTGGACTTTCCAGCCCGGCGCAGTCCAACCAGAACATAGTTGGCATTCGGTTCAAAGCTATACGATGGACGGGCTACAATGTCAGCATTTTGGATCAGTTCGTGCTGATCGTAGATAATATTCTTCAGCAGATCGTGGTTCATAGCAGTTCCTCCCTCCGCTCGTGTTGTCTATTATATAAGACATTATATCACATTTCGCGTTCTACATACAAGACGAAAAAAACGATTTTTTGCGTCACTTTTTGTCGTGTATTATATTATTTATATTACAAATTCTGACGCATCTCAATCCATTTCCAATACATTGTCTGATAATTTTCGCCGCGCCTTCTATCTCTGTCACTCACAATTTTGACTCCATACCCTTGAAGCCAGTCATTCAATTTTACTTGTCCTGGCATTCTATCGTAATAGCGTTCAATATATCCAAACTTTATAATTTCTGCTGTCATTTCTTCTGGATTCATCGGTTGATTCAAATGCGCATAGAGCCACTCTTCCAGATCCTTAAACCGATACGCTTTGATTGGCTGGTGCAGGTCGAACATCGCATACTTCATAAAAGCCTCCGGGTAGCTTTTCATCCCCATAATGTCATACAGCATCTCGAGATCATTCTTCACCTGCCTGACACCAAGCGGGTTCAGATGGTATCCTGTCACCACATTATGTTCCAGTATTTTGCTCTTATCGATGCGCTTCTGGATTACTTCCGGGGTGTCACTGTGCAGATACTTCTCAAATTCTTCTTCGCCTGCTATATACGCCTGTGCCGGTTGATATTTTGTCAGCAGCATATTTCGAAACTTTTTCAGGCCGCTGTTTGTGCCCCAGTACCAGTCAAGGCCATAGTCCCGAAAGTAAACAGTGCAGGTATCGTCCGCATCCAAAGTTCTCTTGCGTCCAAGGGACTGAGTTATTTCGAGAGGATGCCACTGATCAATAAAAATGTGCTTCACCGTACGGTCTTTGATGCCGATACCCACCCCCATAGCCTTTGTCGTGAACAGAATATCTTTCAGCTGCCGACCATCTTTTACACAACATGATAAATCACTGTATTTCTTCTGATATCTTTCGTTGTAAGGTGAACAGTAATACCCGGCGGCATCCCCGAAGATTTTCTCCATCTCCACCAGATCATCGCCCATTTCCACGAACACAATAGCCTTTTCACCCGCCGGGAGGTTCTTCAGGATCGCCACCAGATTATAACGAGCGTAGAAATAGGCTGCCTTGACATGTTCATAGCTCTGGGGCAGCCTGTAAATATGTTCAGGTGAAGTTGGACCGCCTTGTTCCTCTATAAGCTTCCATGTATCCTGCCCAGTTGCGCTCATATAGACGACAGTATGGTCTTTTTCTGCTTCCAGAATCGCTTCCAGTGAATAGTGGGTGTTGATGTTAAACGAGGAAAACTCAGACCAGTAGTGACACTCATCCGCCACAATGATCCTGTGATGCGCCAGTAGTTCTGCCAATTCTTTTTGATTCTTTTCATTGCCCCGGCAGAGCTTTTCCATATGCTGGTAAGTTTCGATCGTCAGGACATCCTTGTACAGATCCCAGTCATCCACCATCTCTGGTCCAAAAACAGCTAAGGCTTCCTCTTTGCGCCGACTTCTTAGCTCCTCTTTTAGAATCGTCAGCGAGCAGAGGTACAGAATGCGATTGCTGTTGTCCCCATGCAGCATCTGTTCCACTGCCCAGCCAGCCATCTTCCGGATAATAAACTCGCTCTTGCCACAGCCCGTTCCCATATCCAGTATAACCCTTCCGTTCCCCCAATGCCGAAATTCATTACCGATCAGCTCAGATGCATATGACCATCGCATAGTTTCCGCCGGGATCAATTCCAACTGCTGTTTTGGAACGACCTCCGGCTTGTTCTGTTCGGACTCCGCGTTCCGCCGCTCCAGTTCTTTATTCACGGCCTTAGCTTGTTCCGCCTGCTCCTTCTGCTCTTCTTCAGTCAGTGGCTCTTCCTCGCATTTACGCTGATATTCCTCATATTCGCAAGTTCCATTCTGTTCATCCAAAAGCTTCAGGAAAAAGCCTCCAAATGGCATTCTTGTCTTCATATTGTAGTGCCTCCTCTATATAATAAAAAAGCACATAGCCCAGCCGCTCTGCCAGACCATGTGCGGGGTACAATCATTTCTTGATAAATATCCCTGTATCTGTTAAAATAGAGGTAGGAAACTGTCTGGACAACATTATCCCACCTCTATCGCCGCTCTGCCTGTCGCAATCAGGCAAAGCGGCTTTTATTTTGGGGTCAAAAGGGCCACTCATCTTCCATATCGTCGGATTCATAAACCCACTCCAGCTTATCCTTATCATCCATCTCCTCCAAATCCAGATCTTCATGTGGGCAAAACCATATTCCCGAAAAGTTCCTGCCCATGAAATCACAGTACGAATCCCATGCCTCTTCATCATTGTACGTGGACAGCCTATCAATCGTATCAAGTGCCGCCAACAAATGATCTCGTCCGCTATCCTCGTCCAGTCCGATTGCCTCCAGTTCTTCTTGACCCATCTGCTCGATATACCCTTTTACGATTCTCGTGTATGCAGGAACCCTAGACCGTTCCGGTTCTTCATCCAGGGACTCATTTTCACACAAAGGCATCTCTTCATCGCATGATCTGCATCTAATCAGAAGCACGGCTTCGCCATCGTCATTTATTCCTGGTACAAGGAACACTTCCGTATCTGCCTCTTGCTCTGGTTTATCACCCAACCGCAAGGTCACACCTTCACAAAGCGGCCTGTTGCCAACAAGGGGTTTGATGCACTCGTTATACACCAAAGCTTTTCCTTCCAATGTATTTTGCAGCGCCCACCGAGCATTCATTTCATTCTTAGGGCCAGATGTGCTGATAGTCATCGTATTATTATAGTTGTATTCCATAGTAACTCTCCTTTACAATTGCCTTTTCTATCATCACTTGCTCCATAACAGATTCCATCTGGACGGCTTACGGTGTTCAGCTTCAAGGGGAAGTTTCACTCCCGGAAAATTGGTATCCATAAAGTCCCAGAATTCTTCTTCTGCCGCTTCCTCACTGTAATCTGCCAGCATATCGATCATTTCGATTCCCAAACCCAGCCGATTCTTGCCTTCTTTTTTATTGTGCCCCATCAACATCAACTCGTTGTCTGTCAGGTTCCAGATAAATTGGTACATTACGGCGATATAGTCACGCAGCGTATAGTGCTCCTTGGCTGGTTCAATTCCAAGTTCCATCGTATACGCCGGTTCATCCGCTTCTTGCTGTTCCTCATTCGCTGTAGTGCAGCAAATTTCCAGCGCGGGTGTACCGTCCACATCCAGCGCCGGTGTAACATACAAATCCGTCCCTTCGCTCAGCATCAGCCGGAAGCCCTTGCTCACCGTAGAATCCGCTTCGCTGGGACAGAGGCACCCACCTAAGAATGTTGTCTTTCCGGACAGAGCGCTATTCAGAATGAATGCCGCCTCCTGCTCTTCCTCGGGAGTTTCAGCATGAACCTCCACACCGTCCATATTGCCAAAATACACATCTAACATAATCGTACTCCTTTATCATTTCGTTGCCCCACAAGGGCGATATTTTCAAAGTCAGCTATACTCCCGGCGGAGCACGTCCTTTACCCTACATTCCACTCATCCTACAATATCCTCCTGAATATAACCCCAGCAGTTAGTTTTAACTAATTTCAAGTGGTAAACTTTAAAGACCTCATGCATGAGCTTTTTCCCGAATCTTGATGACACCTTCCAGCGCATCGGCAGCAGCTGCATCAGCACTTTGGATGGCTGACGCATAGAAGTTCAAGGTCGTGGATGTTTGTGCATGGCCCAACCGACCCGAAACCGTTGTGATTGGTACATGAGCCGCAATCAGCAAGCTGGCGTTGGTATGACGCAGGCTGTGGAAGTGGACTGCGGGGAGACCGTGCTCTTCCAAAAAACGCGGAAACCATGTTGAGACCGTTTCCGGGTCCAGCGGTTCCCCATTCCATCTGGTAAAGAGCATGTCATTGTCTACGACCTTGCCATTTTCAATCGTCACTTTCCGTGCCCACTTGGACCCGATTCGAAGCCTCTCCTGAATTTGGTGCTGTCGGTACTCCTTCAGAAGTTCCAGGCAGTCTGCGCCGATGCGGATGCACCGCCGGGAACGCTTGGTCTTGGGTGATGTGAATACGATTCCTTCTGCGGGGATGAACTGCACCGTCCGTTTAATGGACAATGTCCCCTTTTCGAAATCGATGTCCGACCAGCGCAATCCGCAGATTTCGCCTCTTCTGGCACCCGTCAGCAAGGCCAGCTGTGTGATCACACTAAAATGTACCGGTGCACCAGCAAGCGCCTCCAAAAGCCTGGCGATGTCCTCTTCGTCCAGCGTCTCCACATCAATTTCTGAAGCTTTCGGACGTTCTGCTCGTGCGCAGGGATTTTCGTTGATCAGCCCCCACTGAACCCCTTTCCGGAATACACTGGACAGCATGGCGTGATAGTGCAGGACGCTGTTGCTGTTCAGTTTTCCACCTTTTTTCGGGTGCTCGTTGAAAGCTCTGGAAACAGCCAGTCCCACTGCGGCAGATACCTTTTCGGCAGTTCGTTTGCTGACACCCTTGCCCGCATAGATCATCCTCATTGTATCCTGACCCACTCCGGCTTCTTTTGCCAGTGCTCCACGTGTTCCATGCGGCAGCAACTTGAGCAGAGCAGCGGTCGCCGTAAAAGAACTGTCCTGCCGGATGCCCTTCTCTTCGAGATTATCGTAGAACGCCATCAGGTGCGCTGGTTTTATTTTGGACACCTTCAGGTGCCCCAGACCGGCGGTGATCCTTGGTCTCATCCTTTTATAATCGTACAAGGTCTTGGGCTTGAGATGCTTGTTGGCGTACTCCTCAAACCACCGGTCAATGAGATCGTCCAGCAGCATATCCGAGTCCAGTGCCATGCCGTTCGTGACTTGCTGTTCAAACAGCATCGCCTGCTCCTGCACCCACTTCTCGGCTTTCTTCTTGCCCATCCCGGCGGGCGGCGTTACGGTCTTGCACCGGGTGATGACCTTGTCTGACTGAGTTCGGCCACTGTACACCCGGATGGTATAGGAAACTGTCCCATCCTTCTTCTCTCGTCTCGTAACCTGAGCCACGAGAATCACCCTCCTTCCTTATTAAGAAATGATGCGGCGGACCCCGTTGACGACCTGCGGTTCCTGTTCGACCGGATCACCCTGCGTAAAGTACTCTGCCAGCGTGTCCACGTTGACCAGCCACTTGCGCGATGATATAATGGTATAGCGAATTTTACCCATCCGGCAAAGTTTGCGGACGTAAGCGGGTGAAACCCCAAACCGAGCTGCGGCTTCTTTCACCGTAGCCATGGTGGGGTAGTGGATGGGGTACTCGATTGTGTTCGTCATGGTTTTGAACCTCCCGTTTTATTAAAGGTATGCATCGGGAGCCGAACAGCGGTGATTGAGACCGCAGCTGTCCGACCAGATTGCTTCCTTCGATATCATTGTAGCACAGGCCTGTTTTGTCGTCAAGTTTCAATTTCATTAAATTAAAAAAGATTTTCCGGTATGGTTTTGGCCTTAAAAATGTAAGCAAATATCAGAATCATACCGTTTTACATTTAGTTTTATCTTCAGAGGGAGAAACAACGATGAGTAATGGGGAGTTAATCCGGCAAGCAAGAAAGAGAAAGAACTGGACCCAGGGAGATCTTGCGAAGGCTCTTGGAATCACCCACGTCAATGTTGCGCAGTGGGAAAATGGCACAAGAAATCCAAAAACAGAGACCCTTGAACGGATAGCCGAGGCCCTGGACATAGACCCTCTCGATTTAATGGATGGAAACGAGAGACTGTCCTATATCGAACAGTTTGGGTCTACAGCAAATAGGATACAAAATGCCATACAGGAGCTACTGGAAATTTTACAGGTCAAGAAAGAAGATGCTGAGTTCTGCGGTGGATTTGTAACATCCACATGTAAAAGGAAATGGACTTTGGACGCTTTGGATGAAATCGCTCCCAAAAACCATGTTTCTAAAGAGCAATTACGTGCGGAACTTGGACTAGATAACAACCGTATAGATTTTAATGACAAAGAAGACTGGTCTCAGCAAGAAAAAATCGTACAAGAGATTGGTCATATTTTGAAAAAGATGAACGCTACAGGTCAAACTGCAGTCCTCCGTCATGCTAATGAACTGTCTAAAATCCCAGACTACCAAAAAAAGGAGCACTGACCACCATAAGGCCACCGTGTTCCATCACAATTTTTGTTCCAAATTTCACTTTTCACCGGCCTGATTTTATTTGATGGTTCGTTCATTGTCCACGGCTCTTGCTCTCACATTTTTGTATCTGTCGCAAAAATGTCGCAAAATCCGGCCAGAAAAGTTCAATAAAGCAAAAAGAAAAGCCACGATTCAAACCGTCTTTTGAACGATGAATCATGGCTTTTTCTTTGGTGCGCTCGAGGGAACTCGAATCCCTGGCCCTCTGATTAAAAGTCAGATGCTCTACCGGCTGAGCTACGAGCGCATACATTATAAAGCGCAGTATAACACGATACTGCCGAATAATATTACCATACTCCCGGGCAAAAAGCAAGCTTTCTGCACAAAAAACTTTCCCAAAGCTGTCATCGGGCAGATTTTACCACGAACTGCCCCTTTACAAACCGGGCAAGAACCAGTACAATCAAAGCAGTTCATTACAAAACTGCAACCGACCTGCCGGGCGCACTTCCGCGCCGGGCAAGCCGATCCGATAGGAGGGCTTTTTCCATGAAAATTTCTCGACGGTCCGTACTTCGCTATTCCGGGCTGACGGCGGCGCTGCTGGCGCTCACTGGCTGCTCTGCAAGCCCCGGCAGTGCCATTCTGGGCGGTGACCTGCCCGACTGGATGAAGAGCCTGTTCTGCGGCTCGGCGGCATCCTCTTCCGCTTCTTCTGAGGCCGCTGCATCCTCTGCGGCCTCAGCCGGTGAGGCCTCAGCCGGTGAGGTCGCAGCCGGTGAGGTCGCAGCCGGTGAGGCAGCCGCCTCCTCGGCAGCGTCCAGCGAAGCCGCAAGCTCTGCGTTCAGCCTTCTGCCTGCCTACGACGCTGACCCTCTGACCGGCGAAGCCCGCAAGAGCACCGGCCGGATGGTGGGTGTGATGGTCAACAACATTGCCAACTCCGAAAGGCAGAACGCACGCCCTCAGCGCGGCATCGGCTCGGCAGACCTGCTCATCGAGAGCAAGGTGGAGGGTGGCATCACCCGCCTGTGTGCCGTGTTCCGGGATGCGGACACCATCCCGGAGGTCGGGCCGCTGCGCTCCGGCCGCGACCAGTTCCTGCAGCTGCTCATACCCCATCAGGCCCTCTATTACCACGATGGCGAGAGCATTTTCTGCACCCAGTTCATCAATGTATACGATTACTCCGGCCTGAACATCGGCGGCAAGAGCTACTTCAACACGCCGGTCCACCCCCACGTTGCCCACCGTGACAGCCGCGGCCGCAATGTAGCCTACGAACACACCGAGTTCACCTCCGGCAAGGAGATCAAACAGGCGGCCGGTAATGCCGGTATCGGCCTGACCTACGCCAACGAAACGCCTTTCTTCCACTTTGCCGACTACCGCACCGCAGCCTCCAATGACCTTCCCGGTGCCCCTGCGGCCAAAACCATCAGCATCACCCACTCCGAGAGCTACAGAACCCGCCTGACCTACAACAGCTGGGGCCACAGCTACAAGCTGGAAATGTACAACCGCTCCAAAAAAGCCTATGAGAACACGGTGGACGAGCTGACCGGCAAGCAGCTGACCTTTGACAACGTGGTGGTCTGCTTTGCCGATATTGCCGCCTATGCGGGCGATTCTCACGATGTCCAGTCGGTCAACTATGTGGCCGGTGGGCAGGCGTACCTCTTCACACGGGGCGGCGTGCAGGTGGGCCGCTGGGAGAAGCCGCATCCCACCCATCCGCTCAAGCTCTACACCGAAACCGGCGAGGAGATGACCCTGAACCGGGGCAAGACCTATCTGGCACTGGTGGACAATGATGAGTGGAGCAATTTCAGCTACTAAATCACCCGCCCTCCGGGGCAGAAGAGGGAAACCGATGAAACGCTTTTGGATGCGCGCTTTGCTCTGTTTTGCGCTCAGCGCCGCACTGCTGACAGGCTGTGCGCTCAGCCCCAGCTCCCAGCCCGCTGAAAGTCCCACTGACCCGCTCACTGGGCAGGAACTTGTCTGGCCGGGCCAGCGGCCGGTCGCCATCACCATTGACAACGCGGCCGCCAGCACCAGCCAGTGGGGGCTTTCCACAGCCTCGCTGGTGCTGGAAGCCCTGACCGCACAGCAGCATGCCACCCGGCTCTGCCTGGTCTACCCTGCCGTGGGGGCCGTGCCGCAGGTCGGGCCTGTCTCTGCCGGGCAGGACCTTTACTGGCGGCTGCTGGTGGGCCAGCAGGTACTGCCGGTACAGCGGGGCGGCGGACAGTTTGACCAGAACTACCTTGATTACTACTCTCTGCGCGCGGTAGACGCACTGGAGGTGGGTACCAATGCCTTTTCCTGTGAGACCGATTGGCAGAATGTCCCGCTGTGGCATACCAGCGGTGCAGCACTTTCGGGTGTGCTGGGCAGCCTGAACATCTCCCCGGCCCTGACAGAATCCCGCGTCACGGACACCTCTTCCAGCGGCTCCGACAGCGAGAGCGGAACCCTCCTCTCCGTGCCCAATCTGCTGCCCATGCAGGAAAACGGCAAGCTGCCCGATGCAGATGCTTCGGACGCAATGAGTGTCCGGGTTCAGTTTGACGCACAGAACGCCACCGGCTTCTCCTACGATGCCGACAGCAAAACCTACCGGATGCTCCACGCAGACGGCACACCGCAGCTGGATGCCAACAACGGCCAGCAGGCAGATTTCGACAACCTGCTCATCCTGTTCAGTGCCTCCACCCTGCGTGACGATGGTGTGACGCTGGATTACGACCTGACCATGGGCGGCGGTGTCTGGCTCAACGAAGGCCACCTGTGGAACATCACCTGGACGCAGGGCAGCGAGACCACCTTCTTCCTGTATGATTCCAACGGCCGCCCCCTGACCCTGACGGCAGGCCGCAGCTATCTGGCGCTGGTGTCCAGCCTGACCGGGCAGGAGCTCACTGTGCAGAACTCCACCGGGGAAAACCTGTTATAAGCAAAAGAGACGGTCCTGCAATCCAATGCAGAACCGTCTCTTTTTATGCTTTCTTACAGATCGACCACGCTGCCCACTTCAGCAAGGGTGGCAGGCACCGCGCCCAGATGGACTTCATCGGCATTCCGGCGCACCACAAAATGGACGGTCTGGCCTGCGGCAAAGTCAGGCTGATAGATCAGCTCCAGCGTCTGCCAGTCCGCCGGGGTCTCGCAGAAGCAGTGGAGCATCGCCCCGCGCCCTGCGGAAAGATTCAGGGTAAAGGCAGAGGCATCTGCCGCATTCTCACCGTAGAGGGGAGCTGCAAAGCTGCCCACCCGCACCTGTCTGCCGTCACACAGGGCAGTCAGGCCGGTGCCCAGGCTGTACAGGGCATTCCTGCTGTCCAGCCCGCGGCTCTGCAGGTAGCTGGCCCCCACAGCCAGCGGCCGGGCCGAGAGGTTCTCCACCGACAGATAGACCAGCGTGCTGTCCAGCTCCGGGGCCGGTGCATAGCCCAGCAGCTCCACTGCCGCCTTGCCGTCCAACAGAGCAGGTTCGCCCTCATAGCAGGGGGCCAGAGCCGCGCCCGAAACACCGGTGAGCAGGGCAGCAGCCAGACTGACTGCGCCGGAACCGGCATATTTCAGGAACGAGCGGCGGGACAGGGATTGTGACATCGGGGATTCCTCCTAACGGGAAAATAAGTTCTCTTTATACAATAGTAAATTCCGGGCTTTCTGTCAAGAGATTTGCCCGGAATTTTACCTGTTCTTCCGTGATTTTACGTGTTTTGGATATTTTCAGGGCGGCGCGGCAAAGATTCTTACTCAAATGCCTCGTTTTCCTCGGCTTCTGCCTGCCCGCGCAGGGTATCGGCGTAACCAAAGGGCACGATGTCGATGGCCTCCACCAGGCGGTCGCGCATCCAGAGCTGCACGTCGGTCTGGACGGTATAGCCGCAGCCGGGGTCGGCCATCCACTGTTCCGGGTGGCGGGAGGGCAACGCGCGCTGACTCAGCATACTCATGATCACGCCGCCATGGGTCACGCAGGCAGCCTCGGTCACATCCATCCGGATCATATACTCAAACAGCTTGAGCAGGGTCTCGGCGCAGCGGGCGTGGAACTGCTCGGTGGGCTCTGCTCCCTCGGGCACAAAGCCGGAGCCGGGGGTGATCCACTTCTTGAAATCCTCTTCCTTGACCAGATCCTTCACGGGGCGGTTCTCAAACACGCCAAAGCCCGCTTCCCGCAGGTCGTGCACTGTGAACTGGTGGCCTGCATTGGGGAACAGAATGTTCGCTGTCTCCACAGCGCGCACCAGCGGGGAGGAGAACACCGTGTCCACCTGCGGATACTCGAACCGCTCCTTCAGCTCCTTCAGCTGGGCGCGTCCCTCATCACACAGGGGGATGTCCGTACCGCTGCCGATGTACAGGCCCTGCAGATTACCGGCCGTCATGCCGTGGCGGATGAGATGAAGTTTGAACGTTTTCATGGAAAAACACCTCTATCTGGCAAAGAGTTCCTCTTTGCTGTAAAATTTCGCACCGGCAGCGGGCATCCTGCCCGGGCCGTGCGCCACAAAATATGCGTTGATTATCTTTAGTTTAGCATAGATATGGTATCCGGGGCAAGCCTTTTGACAAAAATGACGAAAAACGACGAGAATTTCCGTCACTTTTCTTGCTTTACTTTTTGTTTTCCACTGTGTATAATCAACATGTTGTAAACCAAAACTCAAAGAAGTTCAATTTCCACTACTGAGGAGTCCAAAATCATGGAATTCAACCGTATCATCAAGCTGCTGCGCAAGGAGCGCGGCATCACCCAGAAGCAGGCCGCGGAGGATCTTGGGGTGTCCCAGGCACTGCTCTCCCACTACGAAAAGGGCATCCGCGAGTGCGGTCTGGACTTTGTTGTCCGGGTAGCGGATTACTATAATGTGTCCTGCGATTACCTGCTGGGCCGCTCGGCTGAGCGCAACGGCATGATGCTGAACGCCGATGACCTGCCCAACCCCGATAAGATGAAGGACAACGTCTACCACGGCAGCGTTCTGCCCACCATGAACAAAAAGTTGATCTCCAACAGCCTGAACGTGCTGTATGCCAAGATCGCCGAGTGCCACAGCAAGGCCCTGACCACCGAGGTCAGCACCTACCTGATGATGGCGGTGGCCAAAATGTTCCGCCTGCTCTATTCCGCCGAACCCCACAACGCCCAGAGCCTGTTCAGCGTGGAGGCCCGCCGCTGGCCCGGCTACTCCGATGCCGTGATGCGGATGAGCGAGAGCAACGTGGAGGACCTGCTGGCCGGTGAGGACCTGAACGGTGCCGAGGGCGTGAAAGACCCCTCCTGCCTTGCCATGACCACCGAGAGCCTGACCCGGGAATACCCGCTGTACACCCCCAGCCTGCTGAATCTGGTCAAGACCAGCGAGACCCATGTGCGCGGCCTGGACCCCAACCAGTGAGCTTCTGTGTGAAACTCCTGTTAATTCTGTGCCCAGGGCCTTGCAATTTCCGGTAAAAAATGCTATAAACGAATCAGCGAAGAAAAAGATTTCTGCCATTGATTAAGGAGGCAAGCTTTATGTCGAACAAGATTTCCCGCCGCACCTTCCTCAAGGTCACCGGTGCTTCTGCCGCTGCTCTGGGCGCTGCTGCTGTGCTGGGCGGCTGCCAGGCCGGCGATAACTCTTCCATCGAGGTCAAGGTCGGCGATAAGATCAGCAACTGGAACAATCTGGCGGTCCAGCTGACCAGCGTCTTTACTCTGGCAAGTGCCCCCGATGCCGAGGGCTATGAGTACATTGCCATGCTGATCACCTCTGCAAACCGTTCCAGCCGCGACACCTTTGCCATCGGCGCACAGAACATTCAGGAGATCGGCGAGGCCTATCCTCTGGATACCCCGGAGCAGATCGCAGCCAACACTGCCGGTTACTTCCACGCTCTGTCCGCTTCCACCACCGACTTCTCCTTCACCTGCGACGGTCAGGCAGCCGAGGGCGGCGCTTATGTCCAGCTGTACGACAGCACCACCGAGAGCTTTACCACGGCCTCTGCCATTCCCCCGCAGGGTGCAGGCTACATTGAGCTGGTCTGCATGGTGCCCACCACCTGGCAGCAGATCGGTGTGACCTACACCCCGACCTTTGTTTCCGGCAAGACTCTGAACTTTACCATCAACGCCTCTGACCTGACCAAAGCCTGATCAAGCAGGACGAAATTTCGTATGATTTGCACGGCGGCGGTGGGAAAATTTCACAAAATATTTGTGAAAACCATTGACATTCGCCCCCGTTTCGCCTATTGTATAGGCAGAGCCTTTTGGCATTTCGTGCGCTTTGCACATTATAAGGAGGAACGATTATGTCGTTAGCATTTTCTCGCCGCTCTTTCCTGAAATACTCCGCTGTTGCAGCTGTGGCCGTTGCGGGTGCCAGCCTCTTCTCCGGCTGTGATCAGACCGATACCAAGAACCTGTACTGCGATGGTGCCGGTTCCATCACTGTTCTGCAGATCAATGCTGTTCTGGGCACCTATGATAATGATGCCAAGAAGTACGAGGACATTGACCTGACCGGCGCTTCGATTTCCTTCCCCTTCCAGATCACCGTTGGCCGCACCAACAATCTGCCCATCCAGCCCAGCAACTTCAAGGCGATCGTCTACGGTAAGGACGGCAAGCAAAAGGCAAAGTATGTTGGTGGAACCAGCAGCCAGCTTTTGATCGATGCTTCCCTGCTGGACACCAACCTGGCAAACAGCGTTACCAACTCCGGCAAGATTACGCTCAATGCCTCTCTGGATGAGGGCGAAAAGCTGGTCTTTACCTACTGCCCCGACCTGCAGTATGCCGAGTATTCCATGAACTGGGTTCTGGCTCGTGCCGCAAGCGCCAGCTCCGGTTCCACCTCCAGCAAGTAATCTCCCCAACGTACATCCTAAGCCGTCCGGGAAAGCCGGGCGGCTTTTTTGCGCCGTCGTATTGGCAAAGTATCTCAATTTTTCTTTAAATTTTCAGCAATTCTGTATCTTGTGCACACCCGCATTTTCTGATACCATAGATTCATGGAAAAGAATGGGAGCGCAGCGGCAGGGGCCGCCGCGCTGTTTGTGTTTCCGCTCAAAAAGGCCATGGGCCGTAGTTTGACAGAACAGGAGTGTTGCAGTTATGATCAACATGGTAAAGCTTCCCACCAACAAGAGCAATCTGTTCCTGCGTGTGGCAAAGGGCCATTTCGCAACCAGCCACAGCCACATCAATTACTATATCGATGTCACCACCCAGAAGTCCCGCCTTTCCGAGGCAAAGGCCGTGGCAAAAGAGCTGGTGGCTGCCTACCAGCACAACACCATCGTGGATACTGTCCTCTGCCTGGACGGCACACAGGTCATCGGCACCTGCCTTGCCAACGAGCTGACCAAGGACGGCTTTGCCAACATGAACGCCCACCAGACCATCTATGTCATCACCCCGGAGTACACCACCGGCAGCCAGATCATCCTGCGCGACAATCTGGCCCCCATGGTCAAGGGCAAGCATGTGCTGATCCTGGCTGCTTCCATCACCACCGGCTATACCGTGCAGGCTGCGATCGAGGCAGTCAACTACTACGGCGGCACCGTGGCGGGCCTGAGCGCCATCTTCGCCACCGCCGCCGAGTGTCTGGGCATCCCGGTCACCTCGATTTTTGACCCCTCCAACCTGCCCGATTACGCCAGCTTCGATTCCCGCGAGTGCCCCATGTGCAAGGCGGGCCAGCATATCGATGCACTGGTCAACAGCTTCGGCTATTCGGCGCTGTAAGCCTCCTTGCCCGATCGTTCCATCCACTTCCCGCAGACATAAAGACCCGGCTGCCGATGACAGCCGGGTCTTTTTCTTATTCTGCTTTTTTCGGGAACACAAACGGGTCGTGCAGGTAGACCAGCACGAGGTACGCCGCCATGAAGCACCAGATGATGGGCTCACAGAGGATGACGGCGTTATAGGCAAACTTCGGGATGAAGAAGAGCACGAATACGACCTTGCCCACCAGCTCAATGACACTGGAGAAGAGGGGCAGGACCTTCTGCCCCAGGCTCTGCAGGGCGTAGCGGGTGGCCAGCAGGACACCCAGCACCGAGTAGAAGGGCGCGTTCCAGAGCAGATACCGTGCGCCGTTTTCCAGCACCACAGACTCGCTGGAGCCGGAGATGAGCCGCACCATCCACTCCGCGCCCAGCTGCATCAGAAAGATCGCCAGCACGGCCACCACCACGCTGTACAGGGCGATCTCCTTCATGCCCTTGCGGACACGCTCCGGCTGGTTTGCGCCGCAGTTCTGGGAAACAAACGTGGAGCATGCCGATGCCATGGCCATGACCGGCATGGTGGTAAAGGAGAACAGCTTCCGGGCGGCGGTGTGACCGGCGATGACCAGCGTGCCCAGCCCGTTGATGCCGTACTGCAGCACCACCGAGCCAGCCGAGACGATGCTGCTCATCAGGCCCATGGAGATGCTCTGGCTGAACAGCTCCCAGTAAAGGTGGCTGCCCACCCTGAAATGCTGTTTTTCCGGAAGCAGGATCTTCACTCTGAGGAAGATGTACAGGATGCAGAGCACCACCGAAACGCCCTGCGAAATGACCGTTGCCACAGCCGCTCCCTGCACCCCCATGCCCATTCTTGCAATGAACAGGAGATCCAGCACCACATTCAGGCCCGAGGAGATGAGCAGAAACACCAGCGGCATCACGCTGTTGCCAATGGCGCGCAGCAGGCCCGCGCAGAGGTTATAGGCGAACATGACCAGCACGCCCAGGTCGATGGTCAGGATGTAGCGGTACGCATCGTCCAGGATCTCCGCCGGGGTGTCCAGCATGAGGAGCAGCGGGTGCAGGCCCAGCATACCTGCCAGCGTAATGCAAAGGGAAGCCACCAGACCGATGACCAGTGAACCTGCCACGGTCTTTTTGAGCAGATCGTGATCCTGCGCCCCGTAGGAGCGCGCTGCAACGATTGCAAGGCCGTTGCCGATACCGAGGCCAAAACCAACCAGAAGCTCGTAGATCGAGCCGCAGGAGCCAATGGCGGCAAGGGCGGTATCGCCCAGCACATTGCCCACGATCATGGTGTCCACGGTGTTATAGAGCTGCTGGAACAGGCTGGAGATGAAGATGGGCAGCATGAACAGCAGCAGGTTTTTGAAAATGGGCCCGTGCATCAGGTCCACATTCATGCTGAAGGGGGATTTTTTCGCAGTTTGGGTCATAAGGTTCCTCACAGTTTACGGAAAACAACCCTCCCCGGCATTGCGCAGCAAAAACGGAGAGGGTTGTGCTTTATTTTTCTTTTACAGCTCCTGGGTCTCAAAGCCGTGGCCGGTCAGCACCTCCACACTGGTGAAGCCGGCAGCCTTGATGGCGGCGGCGGCTTCCTCAAAGCCGAAGGTCAGGCTGGAAACATCGTGGGAGTCGGAGGTGATGATGACCTTGCCGCCCATCTTGTTCCACTCTTCCAGCATCCATGCACTGGGGTAGAAGTCCTTGCGGTAGCCGCGGTAAACGCCGCCGGTGTTCACCTCCAGCAGGCAGTTGTGCTCTTTGGCTGCGCTCAGGGCTTTGAGAGCAGCGGCCCGGTAGCGGGGAGCCTCTTCATCAAAGAACTCACCCTCGCCGTTCAGCTTCTTGATGAGGTCGATGTGGGCCAGAATGTCCGGTCCCTTGGCGGCAACCTTCTCCACCTCTGCAAAGTAGGCCTCCACCGCGGCCAGCGGGTCACCGTCGAAATCATCAAAGATGCAGTCGTGCAGATCCTGCGGGCGGAAGTCGATCTCGTAGTACTTGCCGGTGTTCTTGCCGTACAGGTGATGGGCCGCACCGATCCAGTAATCGTAGTTCTCGGGCTTGTCCTCGCTCAGGCTGTCCCACTCGATGCCGCAGAGGATGTCCACCTTGCCCTTATACTCTGCCTTGAGCTTTGCAATGGTGGCCTTGTACTGGGCGGTGCGGCTGGGGCTCATGCAGTACTCGCGGTCCCGCTGAGTATAGCTATGGCCGGAGAAGCCCAGGGTCGTCAGGCCCTGTGCACAGGCGGCACTGGCCATTTCCTGCAAGGTATTTTTGCCATCGCACATCGTCGAGTGGCAATGAACACTGGACTTCTTATAATCTGCCATAACTAAATCACTGCATCCTTTCCTGTTTGACCTTGTGGTCAATGACGTGTCGTTTTTCCAGCTCACGGGTGATCTCTTCCACCGTGATGCCCGCCTGCACCATCAGCACCAGCACATGGTATGCCAGGTCGCTGATCTCATAGATGGTCTCGGCCTTGTCCTCTTTTTCTCCCGCAATGATGACCTCAGTGCACTCCTCGCCCACCTTTTTCAGGATCTTCTCCTTGCCCTTCTCGAACAGGTAGGTGGTGTAGCTGCCTTCCTGGGGATGATCCCTGCGGCCCTGGATGAGTTCGTAAAGCCCCTGCCAGCTGAACTGCTTGAGCTCCGGCGAGACATACACTTCGTTGAAGAAGCAGCTCTCGGCACCGGTATGGCAGGCAGGGCCATCCTTGACCACCTCCACCGCCAGTGCGTCCTTGTCGCAGTCTGCGGTGATGGACACCACATGTTGGACATTGCCGCTGGTATCGCCCTTGCGCCAGATCTCCTGACGGCTCCGGCTCCAGAACACCGTACGCCCCTCGGCAATGGTCAGTGCCAGCGTCTCGGCGTTCATGTAGGCAAGGGTGAGCACCTCTTTGGTGTAGTGATCCTGCACGATGGCAGGAATGAGGCCCTTTTCATCAAATTTCAGTTCCATGGTCAATACTCCCTCCCCAAAGGGGATACTTACAGTTTATCCTAAAGTTGCCCGAAACGCAAGAGCTTACAGCCGCATTTCGACACCATTTTCATTCAGATAGGTTTTCAGATCGTGGATGGCCAGCAGTTTCTGGTGGAAAATGCCCGCCGCAAGGCCAGCGTCGATGCCCTTGTGGTGGAACAGCTCAAGGAAATCTTCCTTTTTGCCCGCGCCGCCGCTGGCGATGATGGGCACATTCACCCGGGCAGCGACCGCGTCCAGCATCTCGAGATCGAAGCCGGTGCGGACACCATCGGTGTCAATGCTGTTCAGGCAGATCTCCCCCGCGCCATGCGCCACGCACCAGCTGATCCAGTCCAGCGCGTCCCGGCCGGTATCCTCGCGCCCGCCCTTGGCGAACACCCGGAACTGGCCGTTCACCCGCTTCACGTCCGCCGAGAGCACCACGCACTGATCGCCGTATTTCCGGGCCGCCGCCGGGATGAGGCCGGGGTCCCGCAGCGCGCCCGAGTTGACGCTGACCTTATCGGCACCGCATTTCAGCACCCGGTCAAAATCCTCCAGCGTGTTGATGCCGCCGCCTACGGTCAGCGGGATAAAGATCTCGCTTGCCACCCGGGTCAGGATATCGGTGAACAAAGCGCGGCCCTCAAAGCTGGCGGTGATATCGTAGAACACCAGCTCGTCGGCACCGGCAGCGTTGTACATCCGGGCCATCTCCACCGGATCGGCCACATCCCGGATGCCCTCAAAATTCGTGCCCTTGACCACCCGGCCATTCCGGACATCCAGACAGGGAATGATGCGTTTTGTGATCATTTTCGTTCCCCTCCGTTTCATTCTGCACCAGTTCTACACAACGTTTCAGATCCAGCGCCCCGGTATACAGGCTCTTGCCCAGGATCGCGGCAGCGGTGCCCATCTTTTTCAGTTCCAACAGCTCGGCTTCCGACGAGATGCCGCCGCTGGCCGTGAAGGCCACGCCCGGCACCTCTGCCGCCAGCTGGCGGTACAGCGCCAGATTCGTGCCCTGCATGGCACCATCACAGGCAATGTCGGTGTAGATGATGGCCGTGCATCCGGCATCTGCCAGCCGCCTGCAGAAGTCCACGCCCTTTTCGGCGCTGACCTCTTTCCACCCGTGGATGGCAACAAATCCATCTTTGGCATCCACCCCCACGGCGATCCGTTCGCCGTAGCGCTTCAGCATTCGGGCCGTGAAATCAAAATCCGTCACAGCCACACTACCCAGGATGCAACGATCCACGCCCAGAGAAAGGTATTTTTCAATGCGCTCCTCCGTGCGGATGCCGCCGCCTACCTCAATGTACAAGCCCCCCTGCTCTGCCAGCGCGGCAATGGATCCGTAGTTGGAAAGGGTGCCGTCCTTTGCGCCGTCCAGATCCACAACGTGGAGATACCTGGCCCCGGCCTCCACAAACTGCCGGGCCTGTGCACAGGGGTCCTCCCCGTAAACGGTCATACGGTCGTAATCTCCCTGCGTCAGGCGGACAACTTTGCCGCCCCGCAAGTCAATGGCTGGGAATAGATTCATAGTTTCTCCTTTAGCGGCCTTACCCTCTCCGTCTTTGCTTCGCAAAACCGTCAGGCTTTGACTGAGAGGGCGAGCCAGTTTACAATTCTGCAAACGCTCTCAAAATGCGCAGCCCCGTCTCCCCGCTCTTTTCGGGGTGGAACTGGGTGCCGTACACCCTGCCCGCCCTGACCACGCCGGTCACGGGGATGGAGTAATCGCTGACAGCAAGTGTACTCTCGGTACAATTTTTGCCGTAGTAGCTGTGGACGTAATAGACATACTCGCCCTCACGGATGTATCGGAAAAGCGGGTCATCCCGTACGATGTGCAGGGCGTTCCAGCCGATCTGCGGTACCTTGAGGGTTTTGTCTTTCAGGTCAGGCTCCAGCGGGCAGACCTCACCTTTGACAAAGCCCAGGCCCCCATGCTCACCGTACTCATAGCTTTTTTCAAAGAGCAGCTGCATTCCCAGGCAGATGCCCAGCAGGGGCTTTTGCGCCGCCTGCTCCCGGATGACCGGTACCAGGCCGGTGGCCGAGAGCTTGTCCATGGCATCGCCAAAGGCCCCCACCCCCGGCAGGATGAGCCGGTCGGCCTTGCGGATGGTCTGTGCATCGGCGGTCACAACGGCCTCCAGCCCCAGATGCGTCAGGCTGGAGCGCAGGCTGAATAGGTTGCCCACGCCGTAATCGATGATCGCGATCATACCAGCAGTCCTTTCGTGGAGGGGATCTCGTCCCGGTGGGCGGCATCAATGGCGACTGCCGCAGCCAGCGCGTGGCCCGCGCCCTTGAAGCAGGCTTCGAGAATGTGGTGGGTATTTTCCCCTGCAAATTGTACAAAGTGGAGCGTAGCGGGCACATTGCGGGCAAAGCCCAGCCAGAACTCCGAGGCGCATTCCACATCGAAATCGCCCACCTTTTCGGTCTTGCAGTGGACATCCCAGTTCAGGGTGCACCGGCCCGAAAGGTCTACCGCGCAGAGCACCAGCGCCTCATCCATGGGCAGGTAGAAGCTGCCATACCGCTGGATGCCCCGCATCTCGCCCAGCGCCCGGGCAAAGGCCTGCCCCAGCGCAATGCCGATATCCTCAGCCGTGTGGTGGTAATCCACCTCCACATCCCCGTGGCAGGTGAGCACAAGGTCAAACCGGCCATGGCGGGCAAACAGCTCCAGCATGTGGTTCAGGAACCCACAGCCGGTGTCCACCTCATAGCGGCCCGCACCGTCCAGATTCAGGGTCAGCTCGATCTGAGTCTCGTTGGTGTTGCGTTCCAGTGTCACTTCCCGCATGGGTCATTCCTCCATTATTTTGTCAAGAGTGTTCAGGAAGATCTGCATCTGCTCCGGCGTGCCGATCGTGATGCGCAGCCAGTTTTCAATGCGTGGGGCATCAAAGTGGCGCACCAGAACGCCTTTTTTCTTCAACTTCTGGTACAATTCGCCGCCGTTTTTCTTCTGTGTAGAGGCAAACAGGAAGTTGGAGCGGCTGTCCAGCACCGCAAAGCCCCGGGCTTCCAGCTGCTGTTTTGTCCATGTGCGGGTGTCCACGATGGCGGCACGGGTCTTTTCAAAATAAACGGTATCTTCCAGCGCGGCCTGCCCTGCCTTCAAGGTCAGGCGGTTGATGTTATAGGGGTTCAGGCTGAACTTGACCCGGTTCAGGTCCGCGATGAGGCTGGCGCTGCCCATGGCAAGGCCCAGCCGCGCACCGGCCAGCTGGCGGGATTTCGAGAAGGTCTGCACCACCAGCAGGTTGTCGTACCGGTCAATGAGCGGCACGCAGCTCTCGCCGCCAAAATCCACATAGGCCTCATCCACAATGACCACATTGTCAGGGTTCGCTTTCAGGATGCCCTCGATGGCACTGCGGGGCAGGGCCAAGCCGGTGGGGGCGTTGGGGTTTGCGATGACGATGGTCTCATTCAGGCCGTAGTAATCGGCGGGGTCAAGGGTAAAATCCCTCTTCAGCGGGATGATATGGCTGGGGATGTGCATCAGCCCGCACCAGACGCTGTAACAGCCATAGGTGATGTCGGCATAGGCCAGCGGGTGGGTCTCGTCGCAGAAGGCCCGCAGGGCGAAGAAAAGGTTCTCGTCACTGCCGTTGCCGGGCATGATCTGATCCGGCTGCAGGCCAAAGTGCGCCGCCGCCGTTTTCAGCAGGTCGGTGCAGGCGGGGTCGGAGTAGAGACGGAGCTTTTCCACCTCATGCTCGCTCACCGCCGCCACCACCGCCGGGCTGGGCAGATAGGGGCTTTCGTTGGTGTTCAGCTTGATGTATTGCTGGTCCTGCGGCTGCTCCCCCGGGGTGTAGGGGGTGACTGTTTCAAGTTTCGGAGAGAGATATTTACTCATAGCAATTTCCTCACTGTCAGCGTCCTCGCCCTCTCAGGCGCTTCGCGCCAGCTCCCCCAAAGGGGGAGCCTCTGGCGGTTTTCCGTAACCTTGCGGGAAATTGCCAAAGCCTCTCCCTTTGGGAGAGGTGGCATTGCAAAGCAATGACGGAGAGGGTGAGCCGCCTTTAGTCCTCTTCATATCTTATCGTCACACTCTTCGCATGGGCGTGCAGGCCCTCGCGCTCGGCAAAATCGGCAATGCGGGGTGCCACCTCGCCCAGCGCCTCGCGGGTGTAATAGAGGAAGCTGGACTTCTTCACAAAGTCGTCCACACCCAGCGGGCTGGAGAAGCGGGCCGTGCCGCTGGTGGGCAGGGTGTGGTTGGGGCCTGCAAAGTAATCGCCCAGGGCCTCGGGCACATTGCGGCCCAGGAAGATGCTGCCCGCGTTTTTGATCTCGTTCAGCACCCCGAAGGGGTCCTCCACGCAGACCTCCAGATGCTCCGGCGCAATGATGTTGCAGGCCTCAATGGCCTTGTGCAGGTCGGTGCAGACGATGATCTTCCCGTTGTCGTCCACGCTGGCGCGGGCAATGGCGGCACGGGGCAGCTGGGGGATCTGCACCTCCAGCTCTGCCTGCACGGCCCTGGCCAGCGCCGGACTGTCGGTGACAAGAACAGGGCTGGCCAGCTTGTCGTGCTCGGCCTGGCTCAGCAGGTCTGCCGCCACCCAGGCGGGGTTGCAGCCGCCGTCGGCCAGCACCAGGATCTCGCTGGGGC
>ENA-ORTQ01001260-ORTQ01001260.1-human-gut-metagenome-genome-assembly--contig:-NODE-1260-length-27474-cov-3.542215_pt1 | contig 27474 bp, 30 predicted proteins | sample MGYA00241912_ERZ509188 | MGnify/ENA primary metagenome ERZ509188 (study PRJEB26280, sample SAMEA2338849) | human gut metagenome | biome: human gut; feature: human-associated habitat; material: faeces...
CTTGCGCTCACTTCATATTTCTCACATGGTAGGATATTTCCTGCCGATTATTATAGCGCAACAATGTAAGGCTACACAAAAAAATTTTTATAATGCAACTGTAAGTTATCTGCTTCTATGCGAAACAGATAACTTATCTTTAGAAATAACCCCAGGCTATTAGGGGGAGTATTTTCTCCTAATACCGTAGTACACCATACTAAGGCCTTATTCTACTAGCATTTTTGTCTGTTTGGTCACCGGGCCGGAAGTTCCACGGTGAAGCGATTGTATCCACCGCTGCTCTCCACCCAGATGCGCCCGTGGTGCTCCTCTGTGATGCGCTGGGCGATGGAGAGGCCCAGACCGAAGCTGCCGTCCCGGCTCCGGGCTGGATCTGTCCGATAGAAGCGCTTGAAAATATCCTTCTGCTCCGCCGCCGAGAGAGGCGGGCCGGGATTGCTTACAGTCAGCCGGCAGCGGTGGTGCCCCCATCGCTCCAGACGGACGTTCACAGTCCCTGGCGGCTCGGTATATTTCCGGGCATTGTCCAGCAGGATATCCAGCACCTCTTTGAGCCGGCCGGCATCCCCGTTGACGTTGATCCCCTCGGCGAGTTGGCTTGACAGCATCAACCCCTGCTCGAAAAACACCGGATCGAAAGGCAGCAGAGCGTCCGCTGCCAAAGTGCTCAGATCCACCGGCCTCAGGTCCGCCTTTCCCTGGCCGCTGTCCGCCCGGGCCAGCTCCAGCATTTGCTCCACCAGGGCCCGCATCTGCCGGGACATGGTGAGAATGTTGGCAGAAAACCGCACCTGGCTGTCCCGGTCATTTTCTTCGCTTTGCAGCAGCTCCGCATTGGTCATGATGACGGTAAGGGGCGTCTTCAGCTCGTGGGAGGCGTCGGAGACAAACTGGCGCTGCTGCTGCCAAGCCCACTCCACCGGTTTCACTGTCCAGGCGGCCAGTTTGATGCTGATCCCCAGAAAAGCAAAAAAGCAGAGCACGCCGATGAGGATGCAGTTCTTGACCAGATTGTTTAAGGTGGACTGCTCACTGGTGGTATCTGCAAAAATCACACTCTGTCCAAACGGAGCGTCTACTCGCAGAAAACGCAGATGATACTGCTTCAACTCCCCGGATGGGCGGTTCACCCGCTCCACCTCCTGGATCAGTTCCTGCAAAAAAGTTTGGTCAAAGGCTTCTCCAGGAGACAGGTCATAATATCCCACACCGGCAGCAGTCAGTGTTCCGTCCTCCGCCTCCTGCACCACAAAAAAGGGCAGACGGACCTGCTCCGGTTGTTCACCCGGGCGTGCAAAGGGGGCAAGCGGACGATCAGGGGCCATGATACCTACCGGAACGGCGCGCATCATGGCAAAGCTTTCCTGCTCCAGGCTGCTCCGTGTAAAAAAATAGAGCATTCCAAAGACCGTACACAACATGATGGTGACGATCACCATGATGACCGCGACAAATTGAAGGCGCAGACGTTTCAGCATTCCTCATCCACCTCCAGACGATAGCCCAGCCGCCGGACTGCCTCGATGCGGATATTGGAACCGATGCTGTGCAGCTTTTTTCGGAGAAAGCCCACATAGACCTCCACATGATTCTCCACCGCATCGGAGTCATATCCCCACACCCGGGCCAGGATCACTTCCTTTGAGAGGATGGTGCTCTGGGAGCGCAGGAGAATGCGCATCACGTCAAATTCTCGGGCAGAGAGCTGGACCCGCTTTTCTCCGCAGATCAGGGTGCAGGCTCCCAGATCCAGAGCGGTATTTCCCAGGGTCACCTGATCCACCTGGGGCCCCTGCCGTCGGAGCAGGGCATTGATGCAGGCCAGCAGCTCCCGGATATCGAAGGGCTTGGTCAGATAATAGTCAGCCCCGGCATTGAGCCCCTCGATGCGGTCTTCCAATTCTGAGCGGGCGGTGAGCATCAGGATAGGGGTGCCGCAGCGCTTGGCCCGCACCTCCCGGGCCACCTGACAGCCGTTCATTTTTGGCATCATCACATCCAGGATCAGCAGGTCGTAGATCCCCAGCTCCGCATACTCAGCCCCGGTCTCACCGTCGTAGACACACTCCACCTCAAAGCCCTTGCGCTCTAAAACCGACTGGATGGAGTCCGCCAGCAGTTTTTCATCCTCAATTATTAGTACTTTCATAACAGCCTCCGATGGGATGCGGTATTCCTTTTTGATATTATACTACACAAAAATACTGAATCGAAGCTGAAAAAGCAGAAAGATCCGCAGCACTTTCCCGCGTATTTTCAGTGTCTATTCAGCAAACGGTGTTATCATCAGATATCATCTGCCGTATCACTCCAGAACTTAAGTGCGGCACGAAAGGAGTTTCTCGCATATGACCTTAGTGAAACCAAAGTCCGACGACCAAGTGCAGGGAGAGCAAACGAAAAAGCGAACACACCGTCTCCCTCGCCCCAAGCACGGGAAGCGGTGGTCGCTCCTCATTGTGGCTCTCCTTCTGATCCTGGCCTTCGCCGGAAAATTCCTGCTGAGCAAAGGGCCTTCAGCGGCGGCAATCACCTACACAGAGGAAAAGGTCGCCCCACGGACCATTACCAACTCTCTTACCGGCAGCGGTACCCTCCAGCCCGCCAATTCCTATACTGTGACCACCCTGATCGAAGGCGAGGTCCTCTCTGCCGACTTTGAGGAGGGCGATATGGTGGAACAGGACAGCGTGCTCTATGAGATCGACAGCGAGGACGCCGCCGCCAACATCGAAAAGGCGCAGATCTCCCTGTCTCAGGCCCAGCGCAGCTATGAGAGCACGGCGGAAAACCAGACAGTCAAGGCAAATTCCTCCGGTACGTTGTACACATTGGATGTCAAAGAGGGGGACGAGGTCAGTCAGGGGCAGACCATCGCCACCATCCGCAACGACAGCACCATGACACTGACCGTCCCCTTCCCCGCTGAGGACGCTGCTACCTTCCACGTGGGGCAGACCGCTCAGGTGACACTGGACGGCTCTTTTGAGACGCTGACCGGTACAGTCCAGTCGATCTCCGGCGGGAATGCCGTCGGAACCGGCAACACCATTACCCGAGATGTGACCATCGCCGTGCAAAATCCCGGCGGGCTCAGTGCAGTTCAGGTAGCCACAGCCTCCGTCAACGGTCTGGGCAGCGCCGGAAACGGGACCTTTACCTACCAATCAGAGAGCACGGTCACGGCCAGCGCCAGCGGGACTGTCGCCGCGGTCCACGTCTCTGAAGGCAGCGCTGTTTCCAAGGGACAGGTATTGATCACTCTGGGCGGTGATGATTTGGAAGATCAGCTCCAAAACGCGGCAGACAGCCTGAGAAATGCGGAGCTGTCCATGGAGAACACACAGAAGCAGCTGGAGAATTACACCATTACATCCCCTATCAGCGGGACCGTCATCGACAAGGAGTACAAGGCCGGCGATACCGTGGAATCCGGCAAGACCCTGTGTACCATCTACGACCTGAGCTATCTGGAGATGACCCTGAACATCGATGAGCTGGACATCTCCACGGTGGAGGCGGGACAAACGGTTCAGATCACTGCGGAGGCGGTGGAGGGCAAGACCTTTACCGGCGTGGTCACCAAGGTCTCGGTGGCAGGCACCACCTCCGGCGGGATCACCTCCTACCCGGTCACCGTCCGTATCGACGAGACCGACGGCCTGCTACCGGGCATGAATGTGGACGCGGAGATCGTGCTGGAGGAGGCCGCCGATACCCTGGCCATCCCCAGCAGCGCCGTCACCAGGGGCAGCGGGAACACCTCTCTGGTACTCATCACTCAGGACTCTCCCAGTGCGGAAAGCGCCGTGGAGCAGGAGTCGCCCGAGGGCTACGTCTATGTGCAGGTGGAGACCGGCATCAGCGACAACAGCTATGTCCAGATCCTCAGCGGTTTGCAGGAGGGGGACACCGTAGCGTATGTCACCCGCTCCACAGAGTCCGGCAGCATGATGATGGGCGGGATGCCCGGCGCCATGGGCGGCGATATGCCCGCCGGAATGCCAAGCGGTATGGGCAGCGCTCCCGGCGGCGGCATGCCAAGCGGCGGCGGCCCCGGAGGGGGGGTCCCGGGATGAGCGCGCTGATCGAATTTCGTCAGGTCTGCAAGACCTATCAGATGGGGGACACCACAGTTCGGGCGGCGGACCACATCTCCATGCGCATCGAAAAGGGGGAATTTGTGGCTATCGTTGGCCAGTCCGGCTCCGGAAAATCCACCTGCATGAACATCATCGGCTGCCTGGATGTGCCCACCTCCGGCACTTATCTGCTGGACGGACGGGACGTAGGGCAGATGGATACCAATCAGTTGGCAGCGATCCGCAACGAGCTGCTGGGGTTCATCTTTCAGCAGTACAACCTGCTGCCCAAGCTGGACCTGCTGGAAAATGTGGAGGTACCGCTGATGTATGCCGGCGTCCCCAAGGCGGAGCGCCGGCAGCGGGCCCGAGAGGTACTGGAGCAGGTAGGCCTGGGCGACAAGCTCCACCACCTGCCCAATCAGCTCTCCGGCGGTCAGCAGCAGCGGGTGTCCATCGCCCGGGCCCTGGCCGGCCGTCCCGCCGTCATCCTGGCCGACGAGCCCACCGGCGCCCTGGACTCTCACACCAGCCGGGAGGTGCTGGGGATGCTCCAGGACCTGCACCGTCAGGGCAACACGGTGGTACTTATCACCCATGACAACTCCATTGCGGTCCAGGCCCAGCGGATCATCCGCTTGGAGGACGGCCATGTAGTCTATGATGGGGACGCCCGCGCGCCGGAGGCCGTGGTGACCCCCGGCCTAAGGGGAGGTGTGTCGTCATGAGCCTCTGGGAGACTTTTACGCTTGCTGTCAAAAATATCTCCGGCAGCAAAATGCGGACCTTTCTCACCATGCTGGGCATCATCATCGGCGTGTGCGCCGTCATCGTCATCGTGGGCCTGGGCAACGGTATGGCCGGATATATGGAGGACAGCTTCGCGGAGATGGGGACCAACACCCTGACGGTGTCCATCATGGGCCGTGGGACCTCCCGCACCGTGTCCGAGGAGCAGATGTATCAGATCGTGGAGGACAACGCCGGCTATCTGGACCAGATTTCGCCTACTGTGTCCATGACAGGCAGTGTAAAGATCGGCAGCACCACTTACAGCTCCACCTCCGTATCCGGTGTCGGGGAGACGTGGTTTGATATGAAGGGCTACGAGGTAGCTCAGGGCCGGGGTATCGAGTATATGGACATCGTCAACCGGAAAAAGGTGTGCGTGGTGGGCAGTTATGTGGCCCAGACCTGCTTTGGCGGGAATGCCGTGGGCCAGAGTCTGAAGGTGGGCAGCACCACCTTTTCCATCGTGGGCGTTATGGCTCAGGAGGCGGAGCAGATGGAGGAGGGGGGCACGGACGACTGCGTCTATGTCCCCTACTCCACCGCAGCCCGCCTGTCCTTTACCGGCACCATCAGCAGCTATACTGTGACCGTGACCGATGAGGAATACGCCACCCTGGGGAAAGAGGCCATCGAAACCGCTCTCTACAAAATTTTTCAGGATGAAGACGCCTATACCGTGGTCAGCATGGCGGAGATGCTGGACACCATGACCAGCATGGTCAATATGGTCATCGCCATCCTGGCGGCCATCGCCGGCATCTCTCTGCTGGTGGGCGGCATTGGCATTATGAACATCATGCTGGTCTCTGTCACAGAGCGCACCCGGGAGATCGGTATCCGCAAGGCCCTGGGGGCCAGGGAGGGCATCATCCTGCGGCAGTTTGTGATCGAAGCCGCCACCACCTCCGCCCTTGGCGGAGGGCTGGGCATCATCCTTGGCTATCTCATGTCGGCGGTTGCTACACAGGTCATCAAACGGCTGATGGAGACGGCCATTACCGTCTCTCCCTCGGCCACGGCGGTCTTGGCAGCCTTTGGGATCTCCGCCGGCATCGGCATCCTGTTTGGCTATCTGCCCGCAAAAAGAGCCGCCCGCCTCGATCCCATCGAAGCCCTGCGGTATGACTGATAGGAGGTATCTGTTATATGAAATCAAAAGTTCTCTCTCTCATTCTGGCTGTGTGCACGCTCTGCTCGCTATTGGTGTCCCCGGCCTCCGCAGTCGGCGGAGACAGCGCAGTCCAGATGGTCCAGGCTTTGGGTATTTTGGACGGCACAGATCTGGAAAGCCCTGTTACCCGGGCGGAGTTTTCCAAAATGCTGGTGGCAGCCTCCTCCTATAAGGATAGCGTCAGCAGCGAGGGCAGCGGATATTCCCTGTTCAGGGATGTGAAAAGCAGCTACTGGGCCTCGGAGTATATCCGCTGCGCCGTGTCAGAGGGCTGGATGACCGGCTATACCGACGGGACCTTCCGGCCGGATGAAACAGTAAAGCTGGAGGAGGCGTGCGCCGCGGTGCTGAAGCTGCTGGGCTACGACACCTCTGCTCTGGCCGGCTCGTTCCCAAGCGCTCAGTTGAGTAAGGCCGCAGCACTGGGCCTGCGGGACGGGATCAGCCTGAAGCAGGGCGGCACTATGGCCCGGCGGGACTGCGCTGCACTTTTCTCCAATTTGATGACAGCTAAAACCAGCGGCGGTCAGATCTATGCCGAGACTCTGGGTTATACAGTGACCAACGGAGAGGTGGACTATACCGCCCTGACGCTGGAAAACCTCAGCGGCCCCTATGTAGCTGAGAACAGTTCCACCTCTCTGCCCTTCCAGCCTGCAACAGTCTACCGAAACGGAGAAATTTCCTCTTCCGCCGTACTGAATCAGTACGATGTCTACTATTATGATCAGGGCAGCAGCACGCTGTGGATCTACACCGACCGGGTCTCCGGCAAGATCACGGAGCTGTCTCCCAGCGCCACGTCTCCTACTTCCGTCACGGTAGCCGGCGCTGCCTATGAAATTGGCAGCTCTGCCGCCACTTATAAGCTGTCTGCGCTGGGCGGAGGCAAAGCCGGCACCATCGTGACGCTGCTGCTGGGGATGGACGGTTCCGTGGTGGATGTGCTCACTGGGACCAGCGTGGAAGCGGTGTACTATGGGATGGTGGAATCCTCTGAAAAAGTGGTCGCCGAGGACGGAAATGCCGCAGTTCAGACCAATGTTACCGTGCTCTGCACAGATGGCACGGCAAAAACCTTTGCGGTGGACAAAGCCATGGACTATAAGGCCGGCCGTCTGGTCTCTGTCAATGTCAGCGAGGGCAGCGTGACCATAAAAACACTGACAGAAAAGCATACCAGCGGTAAGGTGAACAGCACTGCTACAAAGCTCGGCGATCTTTCCTTTGCGGACAATGTTGAGATCCTGGATACCAGCAGCGAAGGTACTGCTGCTGCCGTGGATGCCTCCCGTCTGTCCGGGATGAGCCTGGACAGTGACGACATCCGTTATTACGGACTGAACGAGGAAGGCAGGATCGAGTATCTTATTCTGGATGATGTAACTGGAGACCTCTGGACCTACGCCTATCTGACCAATCTGGAGGATCAGTCCCAGGAGATGTCCATCAATGTCACCTACACCTATTTGGTAGACGGCACTGAACAGACCCTGCGTTCTGCTTCCGTTAAGTATCCTGTGGAGACCGGCGGCATAGCCATCGCCTATAAGTCCGACGGCAGCATCCAGACCATGCAGCGAATGAAGTCCGTAAAGCTGACGGAGCTGTCCGGAAGCTGGGCTATGGCCTCCAATCAGAGGTACGCCATTGCGGATGATGTGCAGGTCTACCTGCGTAAAAACGGTTCTTACTACCTGACTACCCTTTCCGCTGTCAATGCGGAGGACTATACGCTGACCGGCTGGTACAACAATTCCAGCAGCAGTGCAGGCAGACAGATCAGGATCATCATCGCGACGGCGCTGGAAAGTTGACCGGATCGATTCCCTCGATCCTATCCTGTTGACAAGGTAAAGGCCGAAGGACCAGCCGTAATGGCTTGCCCTTCGGCCTTTTTTATTCATCTGAGGCTGTGCTCAGTGCCAGCCGATCGTTCACCGTGTCGATCTGTTTTTTCACATTTCCGACAATAGGGGCGCCGATGATATTGCCCTCACCGTCCACGATGTAGGTGGTGGGATAGCTGAAGATCTCAGAGACAAAGTCCTTGTAGAACTCGCCTTCCGGGTCCGGGGAGATGTTCACATAGGTGACGCCCTTCTCCTTTAGAATGTTTTGGGCGGTCTCCAGCTGCTCCTCTCCCTCGCCGGAGTCGGTGCCTACGCCGATGAGATTGATGTTCCGCTCCTGAAGCTGGTGATACAGCTCCTCCAGCTCCGGCATCTCCTCAATGCAGGTGCCGCAGCCGTTGTTCCAGAAGTTGACGATGGTGGCGTCGTAGTCTGCGAAGATGTCGCTGCTCACCGGGTTCCCTTCGGTGTCCGCCTCTGAGAACTCCGGGAAGGGCGTTTTGGATACCAGGGAGTTGTCCTCCCCGGTGGAACAGCCGGCCAGCGCAGCCAGCAGCAGGACCGATGCCAACAGCAGAGAAGATCCTTTTTTCATTATATAGTCTCCTTCTTGTTCGTTTGTTTTTTCAGAGAAAAGGTCTTGGTGATGGCCTGATGGGGGCAGGCGGCCACGCAGTCCCCGCAGCGGATGCACTCGGCGTGGTTGGGTGTGCGGAATACGTCCACATCCATCTGACACACCCGGCTGCACGCACCGCAGGAGGTGCATTTGCTTTGATCTACCTCCAGCCGATAGACCGAGACCTTGTTGCACAGGCCGTAAAAGGCCCCCAGAGGGCACAGCCATTTACAGAAGGGCCGGTAGAAGAACACCGACAGCACCACGACGCCCAGCAGGATACAGCTCTTCCAGGTGAAGAGCCAGCCCAGACTGGCCCGGATGCCGGTGTCGGCCAGGGACAGAGGGATTCCGCCCTCCAAGATCCCGGCGGGACAGAGGTATTTGCAGAAAAAGGGGTCCCCCATTCCCACTTCGTTCACCACCGTCATAGGCAGGACAATGACAAAGAGGACCAGGATCACATATTTCAAATAGGTAAGGATATGGAACCGCTTTGTGCTGAATTTTTTTGCAGGGATCTTGTGGAGCAGCTCCTGAAACCAGCCGAAGGGACATAGAAAGCCGCATACCACCCGGCCCAGCAGGACGCCGATGAACAGCAGAAAACCCACTACATAGTAGGCAAAATGGAATTTGGAGGAGCCGATCACGGCCTGGACCGCCCCGATGGGACAGGAGGCCGCCGCAGCCGGACAGGAGTAGCAGTTCAGTCCAGGGACGCAGACCCCCTTCAGCTTCCCACGAGAGATATTCCCCTGAAAGAAGTTCAGAAAGAAGGGGTTGGTGGCCAGCGTCGCTCCCAGCTGGATCTTCCAGCGATGTCTGTTCTTAGCCAATGCCCACACACTCCATGCACAGATTGATCCCCTTGGAGAGGACGGTTCCCCCCTCGCCCCGCCACAGACCGAGGCCCATCATCAGCAGGGCTGCCAGCAGGCAGAGCATGGTCATCTTTCTCATGCCGGCTCAGCCCATAGGGCTCATGGCAGATGCTCCGCTGCTGTCCGGATCGGAGTTTGCGCTGTCGGCCTGCCCGCTGACCTTGGCAAAGGCCGCCGCGTCCTCGGGCAGTTCTTCGGCATCCAGCACCAGTGCCCAGGCGGACAGGAAGGAACCGTTCACATACCAGGAGGCCGTGTTTGGCACATCCTTGTCCTCCACCATGCCGCTGTTGTTCCCCAGCGCCTCCTTGAGAGAGTCGTTATAGAGGATCACCGGGAAGGGGGCGTCGGCAAACTGTCCGCGCTCATCCTCACCCTTGAGGCAGAGCACCATCCCGGCTCCCGCCTCCTGCACACCGTCCCACGCCGCCGTCATTGCGTCATAAAATGCGCCTGCATCCTCGCTGGCCGGATCTACAAAGGCAAACAGGAGCACATGCCCCAGATCCTCCTGAGTAAAGGGCTCACCGGACAGGGTCGTTGTGGTAAACTCTCCCACCCGGTTGATCTCGATTTTATCCGCGGCGGGTACCGTGCGCGCTTCCCAATAGCCATCCACCCACGCCTGGTCCACCCAGCCCTTGTCCTGAGCGTCCTCTACGGTGAGTGTCCCGGCCTCGATGGCCTGCTCCACTTCCTCCAGGCTGGGCGCCTTTTCGCCGCAGGCAGCCAGGGAGAGGGTTAGCAGTGCGGCCAGCCCCAGAGCCGCCGCCCGCTTCTTCGTCCAAAATTTCATCCATAAAACCTCCTTGTTCTGGTGGAACAGGAGGGAGTATAGCAAATGCGGTGTAAATTTTTCGTCAAGGCAGCCTATTGCGGGAATATACTGATATCCCCTTGACAAGTAAACGTCTGTTCACTATACTGCTTAAGTGAACAGACGTTTACTTATTGGGAGGGTCATGGTAATGAATACGAAGGAGAAAATATTGGTGACTGCCTTACGGCTCTTTGCCGTTTATGGATATGAGGCGGTATCTGTCAGCCGGATCGCTGGAGAATTAGGCATAACGAAGGGCGCCTTATATAAGCACTACAAAAACAAGAGAGACATTTTTAACTGTATCTTTGAATATGTCTGTCAGTTGGACGTGGAGCGTTCTCGAAAAAGCGGCGTTCCGGAACAGGACTACTCAGATATGCCGGAAGCTTTTTCTCATGTACTGCCAAAAAGTTTAGGCGATTATATGAAAGCACAATTCCATTATTGGAGCGAAGATGAAATTGCTTGCAACTTTCGTAAAATGCTGACGCTTGAACAATACAAGTCTTCGGAAATGAGCGCTTTATATCAAAAAGTTCTTGTCAGCGGACCATTGGAGTATATTGAGCGTTTGCTTTGTGAAATGTCAAAGAGACAAAAGAAACAGCTTCCCTCCCCTCATGCGTTGGCGATCGAGTTTTATTCTCCCTTTTATTTGTTGCTCAGCATGTCCGATGGAGTAGAGCGTAAAGAAACAAAAGAGGAAATCGCCAAAAGCTATGAGTGTTATATTGACGATTTTCTTCAAAGACATTTTTCCCAAAAACTGAAAGAAGAAAGGAAATTATAGTGGAGCATTTCGTTCTCATAAAAAAATATGGATTTTCCGAAGTATTTTTAAGTCAAATTTCGCAAGAGAATCATTTAGAACCAGCTCGCGTTCTTTCACAGGAGAAAGGGTTTTATCGAATTATAACGGACAAAGGAGAAAAGTTGGCAGAGGTGTCAGGAAAGTTCCGATTTCAAGCTGTAGTTTCTTCCGACTATCCGGCTGTTGGAGACTTTGTACTGGTAAATTGGAACGGATCCGGCAGCAGCGCCATCATTGAATCGGTTCTGCCCCGAAAAGGCGCTTTTGTCCGAAAAGCAGCCGGAGAACCACAACAGGAGCAGATCGTTGCTGCGAACATTGACACTGTATTTCTGTGCATGGCATTGAACCATGATTTTAATCTGAGACGGTTGGAACGATATATTTCGATCGCGTGGGAGAGCGGCGCCATGCCGGTCATTGTCCTGACAAAATCGGATCTATGTGATGATTTGGAAAACAAACTTTCAGAAGTATCTGCGGTTGCTTTTGGAATAGATGTTCTGGTCACGACTTCAACAGAAGAAAATGGATACAAGGAACTTCTTCCATTGATTTCGGAGGGAAAAACGATTGCTTTTATCGGCTCTTCCGGCGTGGGGAAATCCACTCTGATCAATCGTCTATTGGGGAAAGAACGGCTGAAAACAAATGGGCTTCGCAATGACGATAAGGGCAGGCACACCACGACTCGCAGAGAATTGTTCCTCCTCCCCTCTGGCGGCATGGTAATCGATACCCCGGGCATGCGTGAATTGGGAATGTGGGACAATGATGACGGAATTGAGAGAACCTTTAGGGACATTGAGGAGCTTGCTTCTCAGTGTAAATTCCGCAACTGCACTCACACAAACGAGCCCGGATGTGCTATTCAGAAAGCACTGGAAATGGGAGAATTGGACATGGACCGCTGGCAATCTTATCGGAAGTTAAAGGCTGAAAATGATTATATGGAAGATAAAGAGAGCTACATGATTGCAAAGGGAAGACGGGAAAAAGAAATTTCAAAGCTGATTAGAAAAATGCCAATCAGAGTGTAAAAGGAGGTACTGCTTTATGGAAGAAAATATTGTTATTAGAAATGAAAAGAAAGAAGATTGGGAAACTGTAGAGAAAATCACAAGACAAGCCTTCTATAATCTTTATGTGCCGGGGTGTGTGGAACACTATTTGGTCCACATCATGCGGGAACATGAGGATTTTATTCCGGAACTGGATTTTGTATTGGAACTGGACGGACAGGTGATCGGCAATATCATTTATACAAAAGCAAAATTGATCGATGAAAATGGAACTGAAAAAGAAATTTTAACATTTGGTCCAGTTAGTATCCATCCAGGTTATCAGAGAATGGGGTATGGAAAAATGCTTATGGAGCATTCATTCCAATCAGCCATACAGTCAGGATATGATACGATTGTTATCTTTGGCAGTCCTGTCAACTATGTCAGCCGTGGATTCAAAAGCTGCAAAAAATATAATGTCTGTATCGAAAGTGGGAAATACCCTGCTGCGATGATGGTCAAAGAACTGCGTCCTCATGCACTGGATGGTCATAAATGGGTCTATCAGGATAGTCCTGTTATGGCAATCAGTGAGGAAGAGGCGGAACGCTATGATGCTGCATTGGAGCCTATGGAAAAGAAGCACCTTCCAAGCCAAGAAGAATTTTATATTATGAGTCGTTCCTTCGTGGAGGGATGATGAGCCGTGTCTAAGAACCGCTCATTTGCCCTTGATGAAAAATTTACAGTTTTCTGTTATCATGGTATATCATGCGGAGGAGGGCTGATGATGCGTATTCTGGTGGTCGAGGACGAAAAGCTGCTGTGCGATGGTATTGCGGAGGATCTGGAACTTGAAAAATACACGGTGGAACGGTGCTATGACGGCGCGGAAGCCTATGACCTGCTTCTGAGCGAGTCCTTCGACCTGCTGATCCTGGACCTGAATCTGCCCGGCATGGACGGGCTGGACCTGCTGCGGGCCGTTCGCGCGGAGCAGCCAGAGCTGCGGGTGCTGATCCTGTCGGCCAGAGCGGAGTTATCCGACCGGGTGGCGGGGCTGGATCTGGGGGCAGACGACTATCTCACGAAACCCTTTGCCCTGGAGGAACTGGAGGCCCGAGTCCGCAGCCTGCTGCGCCGGGAGTTTGTCTCCCGAAATACGGTACTTACTGTGGGTGGTCTCATGCTGGACATATCCGCCCGTGCTATCTCCGCCGGAGAAAGGCCGCTGGAGCTGACGCCCAGAGAGTTTGCCATTCTGGAGTACCTGATGCTCCACCGGGACCGCTGGGTCAGTCAGGAGGAGCTGATGGAGCATGTGCTGGAGTCGGACGCCAACCCCTTCAGCAATGTGGTCCGGATGCATATCTCCTCCCTGCGGAAAAAACTGCGGGATGCTCTGGGTAATGACCCCATTCAGACGAAGGTCGGTCAGGGCTATCGCCTGATGGAAAAGGAGGCTCTATGAAACCCTTTCGTTCCCTGCGGCTGCGTATCACCCTCTTGTGTGCCCTGCTGCTGACGCTGTGCTGTGCCGCCCTGGCCGTTACCAGCAATCTGTCTGCCATCCATCTGACAGACACCATCGCCGCCGCTCCCCTCTCACCCGCCCTTGATCCGGAGGCGGCCGCGAAAGGGACTATGCCTCTCCTTACCACACAGGCAGCTCCAGTGGTCCAACAGGCCCAGCAGCTATTTCAGATCCAGAGTATTCTGGCCTCTACCGTAATCCTGGCGACGGGACTTCTATTGATCTACCTGCTGGTGGGCCGGGCTCTTGCGCCGCTGAAAGACCTGAATGACCAGATCCTGGGCCGGACCGCCAAGGATCTGGATCAGCCCCTTTCCATCCCGGATCGAGGGGATGAGGTAACACAACTGGCACATTCCTTTGATGACCTGTCTCAGCGGCTGAGCCGGGCTTTTTTGATGCAGCGCAGCTTCTCCCAAAATGCTGCCCACGAATTTCGTACCCCGCTGGCCGTCCTCAAGACCCGGATCGGTCTGTTTCGTAAGAAACAAGATTTTGCGCCGCAGACCACAGAGGCATTCCTCAGTATTATGGAGAGCGAGGTAGATCGACTCTCCGGCATGGTGGACAGCCTTCTGAAGTTGACCAATCTGGAACAGGTGCCCCGCAGCGACCGGATCAAATTGGGAGAACTGCTCCACCAAGCTGCCGAGGATGTTTCCCCTCTGGCCGCCAAAAAGGGCATCGCCATTTTGGTGGAAGCCTCCCCTGGCACGATCACCGGCAGCAGAGAGCTGCTCCGCCGGGCACTGTTCAATCTGGTGGAAAATGCGGTCAAATACGGGCCGGATGGCGGACAGACACGGCTCTGTGCGGAGTTGAATGGAGCCGATATTGTCATCACCGTGGCCAATCAGGGACCTTGTATCCCGCCGGAGTTACGGGAGCGGATCTTCGAGCCCTTCTTTCGGGCGGATACCGCCCGCTCCCGGGAACTGGGGGGTGTCGGCCTGGGGCTGGCCCTGGTCCGGGCCATTGCAGAAATCCACGGCGGCAGCGTATGGGTGGAGGAAAATCAGGCTGGCTGGAATCGATTTTTGGTCCGGCTTCCGGCAGTATGTTCATGAGGGAGAACCATCATTCCCTGCTATGCTATTAGCAGCGAAACTAGAAAGCTTTTTGCAGAATTTCTGATTGTTTACTGTCTGTGGTTGTCGATGTGTTCAATAAATGGGAACCCGTTGGTCAGTTCCAATAGGTCCCCATTTCTATTTTATAACTTGTAGTAATTGTAAAAGATATTTTCACCATCAGGCCACCGCAAGGCGTGCTATGCTATAGACAATTTGAATAACTTTCATTTGTTTTTCGCTATTTTGCTCCGCTCGATTTGTTTTCCGCCACGCTTTAACTGCAATACTTTCATGTGTTCCGAGCGTGTCTATGGCAATTTCTGTGGTCAGAAAACGGCGTGGAGCTGGCCCGTTTTCTGCGGGAACGCAAGGTCAACGCCTCCATTATTTACATTACGGATTATCCCGGTTTCGCGCTGGACAGCTTCTCTGTCTCCCCACTAGAATATCCGCTCAAGCCGGTGGACGAGTGGCGGCTGGCCGCCGCTCTGGACTGGGACCGACAGCAAAAGCGCCCGGTGCTGCGTGTGGGTGGCCGTGCCATTTCCTCTGGACGAGATCACCTGTCTGAATACCTCGGGCTGTAAGACTGCCATACAAACCAGTAGGCAGATTGAGCACGCCGTCCCTCTTCAAATTGAAAGAGGAATTCCAGAATCAGGACTTCTGCCTAAGCCATTTCAGCTGTCTGGTTAATCTGTCCCATGTGACACGGGTGGAGTGGGATACCCTGACCCTGGGAACACAGGCGAATCCATTCCCGCCAGCCGCCGTATTCTCCCGACTTTATGGCCCGCTATGTGGAATCTCTGAAATAAGAACTCCGCCGTTCCCTGAAACTGGGACGGCGGAGTTCTTTTATGCTCGTGTTTCAGGGAGCAGCAGAGCGGTGCTGGCGGAAAAGACATCCTCTTCGGCCTCCAGTACTTCCGGGTGGTGGCCCGGTATCCCCGCCCATGTGAAAGCCTGGGTGGAGGCACTTGTAAGTCTATGGCAAGGAATGCCGAATATGACACTGTGAACGAGTTATCAGGGCAACAATGATTTCTCCGTGACACTGGATCTGGCGGTGCGCCGGAACAAAGATGTGATGCTGATCCATACCATGAGCACCGATGAAGACGGCACGACTGTCGAAGTTACGTTCCAGTACAACAAAATGGGGGGGACAGCCAGCGGCAACCTGATCGTTATACTGCTAGACATCAACGGTCAGCCTCTGGAAAAGCAACAGAGCTGTACGAAGCAGGATGGCTTGCTAGAGCTTTCCAACGAGAGGAGTGCCACACAGTCCTTTACCTTTATGTAAAAGGGCGTATTGGTCCTGGCGGAGTTTTCTGGCTTAATCTTCGAAGGAAGCAGCACAGAGTTGGATCACGTTTCCTTGTCTGGGGCGGTCATGACCTATGCCTCGGCCACCAAGACCTATACGACGACCGGCGCAGGGCTGACCAGCGGCATCCCGGGAATCGAGGCTAAGGACCCTAAAAACGCGAAGATCACTTTTGATGGCAAGTCCTATGAAGTGGCTGCTCGCTCCACGCACTCTCTGCCTTATGGTACTACCGAGTGGGAAATCATTGTCCAAAACAGCTTGAATACCGAAACCTACAAGCTGATACTAAACAATGTGGACGTCCTCCCCTCCAGCGGCGGCGGCAGTTCTAGTGTCAGCCACGCCATTGACTCGTCTGAGGATACGGAGCATAGCACTAAACTCGACGGGGCACAGCAATTCTAAAGCCCAATTACCTCCCAAAGCAGATTCTGAATGGGGAACAGCTGGGCACCTTTCTGGAGGCCATTGAGCAGGACGAGGTGTGGCGGGACTTTTTCACCGAGCTGACCACCGGCCTGCGCGGGGGTGTGATCTGCACCCTCCAGTGGGATAACTTGAATCCGAAAACCGGGGAGCTCCAAGTGGAGCGGCAGGGCCATCGAGTCCGGGGTGAGCTGATGGCCTCTCCACCCAAAACCAAGGCATGGCGGACGGCTGTGCTCCTCCATTGCCAGCGGAAAGCGCATGACTCCGGCGGGACAGTCCCGCCGGAGCCATGATTTTTTCTGTCTGTGGCTTGTTCTGGGGGCAAATCTGTGGCAGAAGCAGTTTGAAAAGAATCAACCCATACAAAATCTACGACACTGAAGCATAGAAGTGAACATTAAACGCTTTGCAAATTATCAATATCTCTTGTATCTACTCCTGACTGATTCATGATATTCTTTGGCTCCGATTCTGAAATTTGTCAAAAGCAGAGATATTGGATGTAACACACCACACCCAATAAATCACAATTCTCAGTCTACAACGGACATTAAGCATTCAATTGAAGGACATAATCGGTGGCATCAGCAATCCCATAGCCATTATGTTCCTCAATTGCTTGACGGGTATATTCAAAATCTTGATTTCGAATACCTAATACAATGCGATTGTGTACAAGCTTGGACTTTTCAGCGCGAAAGCTGTCTATCTCGTCGGTTTTCCCATGATGAATGATGTTTGCCAGCAAAACCCGCTGTCCATGATTTTGCAAATAGATATCGTATAGCCTCTGATTTTCGGCGAGCTCCATCATGTAACGCTTGAACTCTTCATCCTTTTCCATAGGAAAAACCTCACTAGCCTTTTTCTCTAAGATATTAAGCTCTTCCTCCAGCCTAGGTGAGGGGTTTTCCCTAAGGCGGCGAATAATTCTAGCGGCAGCCTCCGTCTCGATCATTCCTGAAATACTGAAGATTTCGTCAATATCTTTGAGCGTCGGCGCAAACACATAAAAACCACGGGAGGATGTGTTGGTCAACAATCCCTCTTTTGTAAGGCGGCGCATCGCATCCCGAATCGGTGTCCGGCTGATTTGAAAAATTGTTGCCAGCTGGGAATCTACTAATCGCTGACCAGGTGCAAACTCTCGGCTGATGATTCTCTTTTTGATTTCTTCATAGGCCAAGTCGTTCAGGTTGACACTCTCCAAAATCACTGAGTCCATTTGACCGCCTCATTTCGTATACAAAATACTTTTTTAATTATATCTATTTTTATGTGGAAATGCAAGCTTATTTTCCAAATTGATTAAGTTGATTTGTCTTCTCATTTCTATTTTTACATTTCCCCCAAATTTAAACGCCTATAATTGGGGGTTTCTATAAATATTTTTTATTTGCTTTTTAAATCTTGACTTTTCCAGATTTGTATTTTATATATTGTATACGAAGTACAAAATCACAGCATGAATTGAGGCGCCATTTCTATTTGAGGAGGATAATCATGAAACAAAACCCATTAAAGCGTGTCATCGCATGGCTAGACCTTCATCTGGAAGAAACTATCCTGATCATCACAGGCAGCCTGATCGGCATCGTCATTATGATGCAAATCATCATGCGCTACGTCTTTCGCCACGCCTTGCCTTGGCCAGAAGAGTTCTGTCGGTTCTGCTACATCTACTTTTGTTTCATAAGCCTGGGATACGCGGTGCGAAATCGCTGTCTGTTAAATATCACTCTATTGCAGGACCATCTCCCCCGCGTTCTCCGTATGGCGTTGGATATCCTCATTCAAGTATCCATGCTGATCGTGTTTATCATATTCTTTGGGGGCAGCATCGATTGTGTGAAAGCTACCATCATTTCCGGCCAGCGTTCCCCCGCACTGCAGATCCCCATGACTATCCCTTATCTGGCCACATCCATTGGCTTTTTCCTCGCAATCATCCGTTCTGTCCAGTCCTCCTTCCAGTCAATCAAGCTTCTACTCACCGGTGGAGACATTAAGGTCGATGCCATGACGGCGGTGGAGGAGGAGTTGGATGAGGCTTCTCAGCAGCTGTTCCGAAATCAAAAAGGGGGTAATTAAATGGCTGGTTTAGTATTTTTGATCTTTTTTGTTTTACTGGCATTGGGGTATCCCATTATTATGTGCATGATTGGCGGCGCAATCACTCCACTGGCTATGGATGCAGTTGGGGCCACCAGTATAGCAGCTTTGATCCGCGGCGCATTCAGTGGTGCAAACTCTCCCAATATTCTCTGTTTGCCTCTCTTTATTTTTGCAGGCGTTCTCATGGCAGAGGGCGGCATTTCTAAAAAGCTGTTTGATGTATTTGCATACTTTGTGGGCAATAAAACTGGTGGAATGCCCTGTGCCGTCATTATCACCTGCTTGTTCTACGGCGCGATCTCCAGCTCTGGCGCTGCCACTGCCGCTGCAATCGGTGCCATGACTATCCCACTGCTCATTGAATTGGGCTATGACGCCAAATTCGCTGCTGCTACTGTGGCGGTATCCGGTGGTTTAGGTGTCATCATCCCTCCCAGCGGCCCCTTTATGATGTATGGCATGGCTACCGAGACCTCCATCGGTGCACTGTTTATGGCCGGCATTCTGCCCGGCATCCTAGTTGCTTGTCTGCTGATGTTCTATGCCGTCACATACTGTAAAATCCATGGCGAGGACAAGGCAAAGATTCAATCCAACTATCAAAAAATTGCCGCTGCCGGCTTTCTGCCCCTGCTCAAGGACAGTTTTTGGGCTCTGCTCTCCCCTGTTATAATCCTGGGCGGAATTTATGCCGGCATTGTTACTCCTACCGAAGCCGCTGCTGTATCGGTGTTCTATGCGCTCTTTGTCAGCCTGTTTATCTACAAAACAGTCTCCTTCCAAAAGCTCCCTGAATTACTGCGCTCTGCCGTCAAATCTGCGGCCCCTATTTGTTTCCTGCTGGCCTTTGCTACTGCTTTCGGCCGCACACTATCCCTGATTCATGCCGCTGATATCGTACAAAATGCCATCATGACCATCGCCACTGACAAGATCTCTTTCCTGATTGTAGTTATCATCGCTTTTTTCCTGCTAGGCATGGTGATGGATACCGGCCCTGCCCTTATCATCCTCGGTCCCATTCTTTGTCCCATTGCAGAGAGTTATGGCATTGACCCCGTCCATCTGGGTGTTCTGATGGTCTGCAACCTGGCTGTAGGTCTGGTCACTCCTCCCTTTGGCCTGAACCTGTTTGTCACTAGTTCTATCTCTGGCGAACAGCCCATGACTATCGGCAAGTCCGCCATCCCCTACATAGGTGTATTTGTCATCGCACTGTTCATTATTGCCTTTGTGCCGCAGTTCAGCATGTTGCTGGTCAAATAAATTTTAGGAGGAAAAATAATTATGAAAAAGTTTCTCGCTTTGGCACTCAGCTTTGCTCTGACTCTGCCCCTGGCCGCCTGCGGCGGCAATCCCGGTAATGCTTCTGCTCCTCCGTCTGGTTCCTCTAATACTCAAGACAGCATTCAGATTTCCTATGCACATATGGGGGCTGAAAGCTCCATGGTAGGGGCATGGGGTATCCTGTTCAAAGAGAAGGTAGAGGCTGCTTCTGATGGCAAGATCACTGTAAATATCTTCTCGAATGGCGAGATGGGCTCCGATGTTGAGGCCATTGAATCCGTTCTGGATAATACTATTCAGATCGCTGCCATGCAGCCTTCTCCCTGTGTCGCTTTTGTCCCCGAGTTGGGTGTTTTTGATCTGCCCTGTGCCTTCTCCACCTCCACTGCCGAGGAGATCAACGAGGTGCTGAACCAGAGCGATTTCAAGACAAAGCTGGACGGTTACTTCGCCAATGCCGGCCTGAAATGCCTCGGCTTTACCCAAGGTGCCTCTTTTCGTCAGTTCTCTTCTAATAAAAAGCTGACTTCCATCGAAGACTTCAAAGGACTGAACATGCGGGTTATGGACAACCAATACCAGATCAAATTCTGGAGTGATATGGGCTGCAACACGACTCCTGTCCCTGGCAGCGAACTGTATATGTCTCTCCAGAACGGGCTGGTAGACTCCCAGGAGAACGCCTTGGACACCGTTGTTGTGGGCGGAATGCACGAAGTTCAGGACTATATCACCCTAACTAACCACACTCTGTACACCAATATGATGGTCATGAGTGAGAGCTACTTCAACAGCCTTCCTGCCGCCTATCAGGAGATCATTGAAAACGCCGTCGCTGAAACAACTGTTGAGATGATCCCTGTCTATCAGGAGGCTGATCAGACCGCTTATGATACACTGATCGAAAGCGGCATGGAGATCAACGAACTGAGTGCTGAGGATATGGCTGCCATGCGTGAGATCGCTCAGCCCGTCTATGATATGGTACGCAGCGAGATCGGAGACGAGGCTGTGGATGCCTTGGTTTCTGTCATCCAGTAAATGGGCAGGCGAATATAATGGCTATACGTGAAACTGATGTCCTTTGTGGACATATCCGTGGAATAGCGGCTGGTAATCCTGCGGTTACTGCATTTAAAGGCATTCCCTATGCGGAGGCTCCCACTGGAAATAATCGGTGGAGGCCCCCCATACCCAAAAAGCCTTGGTCCGGAACCTTCGATGCGGTCCGCTTTGGAAATATCTGTCCCCAAGTAATCCCTCAGCCAGGCACCTTCTATCATAAGGAATTCTTCTCCTATCAGCATCTGGAGACTCACCACGAAGACTGTCTCCAACTCAATATTTGGACTCCCGCAGACTCAAAGAGCGATAATCTCCCCGTGCTGGTATTTATCCACGGCGGCGGTTTTCAGACCAATTACAGCTTCGCTCCCCAATTTGACGGTGAACTGATGGCCGCCCAAGGCATCGTAGTAGTAACGATCAACTATCGGCTTGGACTCTTTGGATTTCTTGCGCACCCAGATCTGCGGGACGAGTCTCCTCATGGACTAGCCGGAAACTATGGTCTTCAGGACCAGATATTGGCTCTTCGCTGGGTGCGTGAAAACATTGCCTCTTTTGGCGGGAATCCAGAACAGATCACTATCTCAGGTGGTTCTGCTGGCGCATCCAGCGTACTCATGTTGTCTGCATGTCCACTAGTCAAAGGATGGTTTCAAGGCGCCATCATGCAGAGCGGTCCTCTTCTAGAAAGAAATTTTTCACAGTCGGAGGCCGAAAATATGGGGAAAGCCCTGCTGGAGCGATACGGCTTGTACTCTATCGAAGATGCCCGCAAGGTAGATGCTTCTATCCTCTGCCAGTATGGTCCCGACCTGGATCGCGGTGAGTCTCCATTTATCCAGCCTTGCATAGACGGGGTTATTCTGCCTGAAGGGGTCAGAGATTCCCTCCAAAACGGCCATCTTCATGATATCTGCTACATGGTAGGATGTACCAACAAAGAGGCATGGTCCATGCGAAACCGCTTCCATGCCACCAGCGAAGAAATTGCCCATAAGCTGGAACATGCTTATGGCCACTATTCCGAAGCATATCAAAGGGTCGTAAAATATTCAACAGACGAAGAAATTTACGATTTTCAACTCAATCATGGATTTACCGAGGACATGTTAGCTTATTGCGCTGCATTCTGCCGGATGCAAAGTCTCCATGGCAGAAACCCGGTCTACTTCTATCGTCTGGAACGGGAATTGCCTGGCGACGATGCCGGCGCATTCCACGCATCGGAACATTGGTATGTGTTCCGTACCTTAGACCACTGCTGGCGTCCTTTTGACGGAAATGATTATCAGTTGGCAAAAGCTGTCAGCAATTACTGGGCTAATTTTATCAAAAATGGTGATCCGAACGGAGGTGCGCTACCAGTATGGACGCCCTATGACCGTACCTCACCAGCATATATGGCGCTGGATGTTCAGTCACATATGCAGCCACAGGTTACCAATGAAGCAGTTGACCTCCGGGTCAAATACTATTGTGGTGAATAGCTGCAGGTCGATGTGATCACACACCTATTCAACTCCACCTCGAAGCCTCATACATATGGTATTTTCAAACCCACAACATGGGCTGTATATCGTAGAAGCTGCATATCCGCCATCAAGCGGGGTCAACACATTGCATATCCAAGAAGCCCGCAGGTCACGCAAAGACCTGCGGGCTTTCTGTATCTCAGCATGGAGATGGTAAAGGTAGGTGGTGTGAGCTGTTTCCCTAGGTTTCAGAAATGGCGCGTTGGGAACCGCGGAGCGCAGCCGGTCAGCGAGGCAGGTCCTCCCAGCCTATCAGCCCATAGGCGGAACCGGCGGACTGGACCGCCCGCAGGATGGCCCGCTCCATGGCCAGGGCGGCCATGGCCCCCACCACATTGATGTCCCCCGGGACATCCCCCAGGGAGAGGGCATAGATGCTGTCCCCGTCTGCGGTGGTGTGGACCGGCCGGATAGCCCTGGCGTAGCCGTTATGGGCCATGCCGGCAAGCTTGGTCAAGGGCGTTTTATCAAACTTCCCGTTGGTGACCACCACGCCTAGGGTGGTATTGCCCGCAAACAGATTTTCCGCCGGGGCGATGTCTGCAAACATCTCCTCCAGGGTGCAGGACAGGCTCGTCCTCTTCTCATTAAGCAGGCCGGCCGCCGGGCGTCCGTCGGGACCGTACACGTCCCCCAGGGCGTTCACCGCCACCAGCGCCCCCACCTTCAGAGGTCCGGTCTGGAGCGCATAGGTACCGAAGCCCGACTTCATCGCCCGGCCCATCCCCCGGTATTTCCCGATGGAGCAGCCCGTACCCGCCCCTACATTGCCCTCAGCGGGGGCAGAGCGCCCCGCATTCTCACAGGCCTGGTAGGCCATCTCGGCGGTAGGCCGTACCTCCTTGCTGCCCACCCCCAGGTCGAAGAGGCAGGACTGGCTCACCAGTGGTACCTTGGTCACCCCCACGTCAAAGCCGATGTCCCGCTCCTCCAGATACCGCTGGACACCCCCGGCAGCGTCCAGCCCGAAGGCGCTGCCGCCGGAGAGCAGCACTGCGTTGATCCCCTGGGCGGCAGCCACCGGGGCCAAGATCTGTGACTCCCGGGAAGCGGGGCCCCCTCCTCGGACATCCAGCCCGGCGGAGCTCATCCGGTCGCACAGGATCACCGTGCAGCCGGTAGCCGCCTCCAGATCCTGGGCGTGGCCCACCTGGAAACCGCCCACCTCCATGATCCCGATCTCTCTCATCATATCTCTCCCCTTCACTCCTTCAGCACGACCCGCAGGGCCTTGCACACCGAGCCGCTGATGACGCAGCCCACTGCGGCCTCGATCACGGCCTGAATGCCCACATAGGCGGCGGCAAACAGTAAAATGTTGTCCTGGAACTTGGCCATCAGCTCCTCGCCCAGCAGGACCTGGAGCGTGGGGGCGTTCAGGAAGATCAGGATCAGCACCGTCATATAGAACAGGGTGTTCAGCACCGGCGCCGCCAGCCCCCCGATGTAATAGGAAATGGTGTTCCCCCTGTCCAGCCTGCGGGCGGCCCGGTAGACCCAGCCCACGCACACCCCCATCAGGACACGGGGGATGATGCTATTCACAAAGCTCAGCACCACCACCACACCTCCGGTATAGCCGGCCAGGAACAGGGTGCTGAACCCGGTCTTGATGGCGGTGTAGAAGCTGATGCAGCCCATCACGCCCCCCAGGACGCCCCCAGCCAGCGGACCCAGCATCATAGCGCCCACGGCCACTGGTACCGTCATAATGGACGCGTACTGTCCGGGCAGTGGGATCATGGCCAATCCTGTGATGTTCATCATCAGCAGGATCCCCACCAACAGAGCCAATTCCATCAGATACGTGAGACTTGTTTTTGCCCTTACCATATTCAATTCCTCCTGCTGCCGCTCCGCCATCTGCGGATGCAGCGCAATTTTGGGGGCGCCCCCATCCGGGAAAACACCCTGACACAAAAGTCAAAGGCATTATACTCTAATTTTCCCTCTTTTTCAAGGCAAAATCAGCCGGGGCGCCGGACCGGAGGACCAGAAAAGCCCCGACGGTCCTGCGGCGCAGGACCGTCGGGGCGGACGCAGATATCCCGTCAGCGGCCCAGCCGGCTTTTGAAGGCGTTGTAGCCGTGGGCGGTCAGCTGCTCCAAACCCCCGGCGCTGTCCAGCTTCCAGAGATTGGGGAGAGGCATGCCGTTGAAGGTATTGTTTTTACAGGTGGTATAGATGGCCATGTCGCCGAGCAGGACCAGGTCGCCCTCCTGAAGGGGCCGGTCAAAGTCGTAGTCCCCGATCACGTCCCCGGCCAGACAGGTGGGGCCGGCCAGGCGGAACATATGGCCCTCCCCTGGCTCGGTACTGGCCCCCAGGATGGGGGGCTGGTAGGGCATTTCCAGCACGTCGGGCATGTGGCAGGCGGCGCTGACGTCCAAGATGGCGATCCTGACACCGCCGTTTTCCACCACGTCCAGCACCCGGCTGGCCAAATATCCGGCATTCAGGGCCACTGCCTCCCCAGGTTCCAGGTAGACATTTACCCCCCAGGACTGCTGGGCGTGACGGATACAGTCCTCCAGGGTGCCCAAATCATAGTCCGGGCGGGTGATGTGATGCCCGCCCCCCATATTGATCCATTTCATTTCGGGCAGAATGTCCCCGAACTTCTCCTCCACCGCCGCTAAGGTGGTTTTCAAATCGTCGGAGTTCTGCTCGCACAGGGTATGGAAGTGAATGCCGTCCAGCAGGGACAGGGTGGCCTCGTCCATCTCCTGGTCCCACACGTTCCGGGTCACCCCCATGCGGCTGCCAGGGGCGCAGGGGTCGTAGATGGCGTGGCCCTCCTGGGTGGAGCACTCCGGATTCACCCGCAGTCCCAGGCTTTTGCCCGCCTGCTTGCCCCGGGGCCCGAAGGCCTTCAGCTGGTGGATGGAGTTAAAGACGATGTGGTCGGCGTATTGCAGGAGCTCCTGAAACTCGTCCTCCCGGTAGGCCCCGCAGAACACGTGGACCTCCCCCTGGGGCATCTCCTCCTTGCCCAGCCGGGCCTCATAGAGGCCGCTGGCCTCGGTGCCCGCCAGGTACCGGGACAGGAGGGGGTAGAAATCGTAGTTGGAAAAAGCCTTCTGGGCCAGCAGCACCCGGCAGCCAGTACGCTCCGCCAGAGCGGCGAGCACTTCTCCGTTTTTCCGCAGCCGCTCCTCGTCGATGACGTAGGCCGGGGTGGGCAGCTGGGCAAACAGAGCCCGGGGGTCGTAGTTTGCCAGGCCCGCAAACTGGGGATCTTGTAAGGTCTTATATCCCATCAGTCCACCAGCACGGGGTCGTGGTCTTCGCTGCGGGGCAGGCCGTACTTGTCCAGGGCGTCCAGGAAGGGATCGGGATCAAACTCCTCCACGGTGTGCACGCCCTTCTGGGTCCACTTACCAGTGAGCAGCATGAGGGCGCCGCACATGGCGGGCACGCCGGTGGTGTAGCTGATGGCCTGGCTGGCCACCTCCCGATAGCACTCCTGGTGGTCGCACACGTTGTAGATGTAGTAGGTCTTTTCCCGGCCGTCCTTCTTGCCGGTGAAGATGCAGCCGATGTTGGTCTTGCCGTGAGTGCGGGGCCCCAGGCTGGCGGGGTCTGGAAGCAGGGCCTTCAGGAACTTGATGGGCACGATCTGCTGTCCCTCGAACTCCACTGGGGTGGTGGACAGCATGCCCACGTTCTCCAGACACTTCATGTGGGTAAGGTAGCTCTGGCCGAAGGTCATGAAGAAGCGGATACGGCGTACCTCGGGGATGTTCTCGGCCAGAGACTCGATCTCCTCGTGGTGGAGCAGGTACATGTCCTTCTCGCCCACCTGGTCGAAGTTGTACTCCCGCTTGATGCTCATGGCGGGGATCTCCACCCAGCGGCCGTCCTCCCAATAGCTGCCGGGGGCCGAGACCTCCCGCAGGTTCACCTCGGGGTTGAAGTTAGTGGCGAAGGGGTAGCCGTGGTCGCCGCCGTTGCAGTCCAGGATGTCGATGGTGTCGATGGTGTCGAACTCGTGCTTCTTGGCGTAGGCGCAGTAAGCCTGGGTCACGCCCGGGTCGAAGCCGCTGCCAAGCAGGGCGGTGAGGCCGGCTTCCTCAAACTTTTTGGCGTAGGCCCACTGCCAGCTGTAGTCGAAGTAGGCGGAGAAGCCTGCCTCCTTGCAGCGCTTCTCATAGATGGCACGCCACGCGGGGTCGTCGGTGTTCTCCGGCTCGTAGTTGGCGGTGTCCATGTAGTTGACGCCGCAGGCGAGGCAGGCGTCCATGATGGTCAGGTCCTGATAGGGCAGGGCGATGTTCATCACGAGGTCGGGCTGATAGCTCTTGATGAGGGCGATGACCTCGTCCACATGGTCGGCATCCACCTGTGCGGTGGTGATGTTGGTAGTGGTCTTGGGGGCAAGCTCTGCGGCCAGCTTGTCGCACTTGGACTTGGTGCGGCTGGCGATGCAGATGTCGGTGAACACTTCGGGGACCTGGCAGCACTTGTGGATGGCGACGGAGGCCACGCCGCCGCAGCCGATAATCAGAACTTTGCTCATGATGGTTTCTCCTTTATATCAAATTATTTTTTGTTAGACCTGAAACCCGGGCCAGCCCTTGTCGAGGGCGATCAGCAGCTCCCGCAGCACCTTGCAGGCCGTGGCCGTAGAGACGCCGGAGATGTCCAGCATGGGGGCCAGCTCATTGAGGTCGGCGCCCACGATGTTGGCCTTGGACACGGTGCGGATGGCGTCCAGCAGCTGCAAAAAGCTCACGCCGCCGGCCTCGGGGGTGCCGGTGCCGGGGAAGCAGGAGGGGTCGAGGCAGTCGAGGTCGATGGTGAGGTAGACCGGCTCTTTGGTGGCGCAGAGCTGTTCGGTGAGCTCGGCAAGGCCGGTGAAGTCGAACTTGTGCATCTCGGTATGCTGGGCCGCAAACTCGAACTCGGCCCGCTCGCCGCTGCGGATGCAGAACTGGTGGATGTGGCCGTCGCCCACGATCTCGTGGCAGCGGCGCAGCACACAGGCGTGGCTCAGCTTCGCACCGAGGTAGTCGTCCCGCAGGTCGGCGTGGGCGTCGAAGTGGATGATGTGGAGGC
>ENA-ORTQ01001284-ORTQ01001284.1-human-gut-metagenome-genome-assembly--contig:-NODE-1284-length-27102-cov-3.586719_pt1 | contig 27102 bp, 22 predicted proteins | sample MGYA00241912_ERZ509188 | MGnify/ENA primary metagenome ERZ509188 (study PRJEB26280, sample SAMEA2338849) | human gut metagenome | biome: human gut; feature: human-associated habitat; material: faeces...
CGGCGAAAAAGGACTTGCCGGTTCCCACATCCCCAAACAGGCAGAAATCTCCATACGATGGTTCTATTGAATATTGGTTTACCGGAGAAAATATTTCTCAGGATACCTTAGAGAATGCTGGGTTTTTAGTTGATTTACTTGATAAAAAAGGACGCACATTGACTACATTAGGTGCTCCATGTGGTTCTACAGTTGAGCCAAATCGTAAGTTCAGTACAGCTGTTTATATAGACGATACTTTTGATATGTGGGACAAGCGAGACAAAATTGCGGCGTTTGCTATAACAAAATATTTTGATGATGACCATGAGTCTTGTGAACTCAATGAGCCTATCTATATTCCTTTAAGCTAATTCAAAATCCGTAGAGACTGTAAAGCCCCGCTTGGTAACAAGCGGGGCTTCGCCATTCCCCCGTTCCGGGGTGAAGATACAGTCCGAACTCGCGCTATAATCTAACAACGAAACGCGAGAGCAAGGTTTAACGACCTTGCCGCCACAAAAGTGGTCAGTAGGCGACTCGCCGAAAGTAACAGATTGACATGGGCTAAAACCCTTAGCATGTACCTCCGCGCTGCTAAAGCTGATGCTGAAGAGGCCGGAATCGAAACGGATGGTATGGCGAACTCTGTGAGCGAGCTTCGCGAAACCATCAAAACTTTAACTCACGACAAAGTGGACATTATGTCTGACGAGGCTGGAACGCAATTTAAGAGCACCACGCAAATTATGCGTGAAATTGCGGAAGTTTATGACAGCCTTAGCGATGTGGATCAGGCCGCTTTGCTCAAAACCATTTCGGGTATTCACTTGCCCGGTTGTACAGTAATGTGCAATAACAACATATTTAATTGCAGGTACCCCCTAAAGCCGCACACCACAATAAACGCGAAAGCAGTTTATGACGGCGCGAAAGCAGAAACAACGTGCGGATTGCATACGGTCAAAAGCCTAAGTGCAGCAACAATGGGTGATCATGCAGCCAAGCTCCTATCGGTCTCATGACACGGAGAAGGTTCACAGACTATCCCTCGGCTCTTTATGAGTAACAGGAGTACGGCGCAAGCAAAGGCGTGGGTGAAAATCCCTTAAATGGAAAAGGTATGCCCCTTGGTTGCAAGGGTGAAGAAATAGTCGGGTCTCATGTGAAAGCATGAGGTTGTAGATACAACATAAGGCTTTGCAAACCTTGTAAACACAAACGAAGAGAATGGCGAATACAACTTCAGCGCTCATCCAGAACTGGTCGACCGTTGAGGACGTCATCGAGTCAACTAAAAACGCAACTGGCTCAGCCGATGCCGAGAACACAAAATATCTTGATTCTATTCAAGGTAAACTTGCACAGTTCCAAGCGCAATTCCAGTCCGCAAGCACGAGCGTTCTTGATTCTGGTCTTGTGAAAGGAACTATCGACGCCGGTTCTGGCATTCTCGGATTCTTTAACACCTTGATTGATAAAGCTGGTGTTATTCCGGGACTTATTACTCCTATTGCCTCTCTGTTTATGTCCATGAATGGAAAAGGGCTTATCGGAGGAAAGGGAGAATTTGGAGAAAACACTTTGGACGGAAGTGGTTTGTTCAGTTGGCTTAAAAATTATAACACCAAAAATCACGACTACTGGAAGGAACAAAATGATATTCTGAAAAGCTACGCTCAGATGAAGCAAAAACTCAGCGGTGCTGATTTTGAAAAAGCTCTTTCTGGTGCAACTATTCAAAGCCGTGAGTTCGCTAAATCCCTTGACACCGTTGGGAGCGAATGTGATGATGTTAACGGGCGAATTGATAACTTCACTGCAAAGCAAGAAAAAATAGGAACACTTGGAGCCAAGATTACATCGACTTTCAAGGGGATCGGGTCTGCTATTGCAAGCATGGCCGTTTCGATGGTGGCAGTTATGGCTATTCAAGCTGCAATAACTGCAATTGCAACTGCTATTGATAAAGCGATTATGTCCGCAAAAGAGGCCTCGGAAGTAACCGGAAATGTGCTGAGTAACTACTCCAAAGCTACGTCCGAAATTGACAGCAATCTTTCATCTGTGGACAATATGCGCGAGCGGTTTGAAGAATTGTCTAAAGGTGTAACCGACAGCGGCAAAAACGTTTCTCTTTCCACCGAGCAATATCAGGAATATCAGGATATGGTATCCCAACTTGTGTCGATCAATCCAGCTCTTATTCAAGGATACAACGATGAGCAGCAAGCTATTATCAATAAGAACGAAGCTATTCAGCAGACAATTGATCTGCTCAAGCAACAGCGTATTCAGGAAGCAAACGAAACGGTTTATGGCGGTTCTTCGACAAACGATGGTCACAAACAAAATTACGAAGCCGCTTATATCGATATGGAAGGCCAGATTGATCAGGCAAATCAAGAACTGGACAATGCTAAGGGCGGTATAGCTTCTTTTCTCCAAAAGGCATACAAAGAAGCATCCGAAACCGGAACAAACGAAGCGTCAAGATTCAAAAAAATATTAGAATCTGCAGCCGGTCAGACATTCGACGAATATGCTGATTACTGGAAAGCCAAAGGATCGAAAAAAGTTGAAATGGATGGGTTTATTCTCGGAAACAGCGACAAATTCGGAGATAACATCCAAGACATCATCAATCAATTAAATGATGCCAACTTGCTTTCTAAAGATCTCGCCTCGGAAGGAGTTAATGTCGAACGAACTTGGTCTGCTGCAATGGATACTTATGATAACGCGAGCGGGTCTCTGAAGCAGGTTATGCAAGCAGCTCTGGAGGCAAACGCTCAATACTACGACCTTTCACAGTCACAGCAGGCATTTCTTTCTGATTACGTCTCCGGCATTGACACTTCTATGTTAGAAGGCAAAGGCGAAAAAGCCGCGCTGAATTATGCAAATGCGATGATGAAGGTCGTAACCGAAACTGATGCTGGCAAGAACGCTATCGATTCTTATTACAAATTGCTTGATAAACGTGACAGTATGCCGTTCGACCAATTCGAAGGACAAGCGACTCAGCTTTTCGATATTATCCGTACTCAGCTTTCTAACTATTTGACTGACGATGAGATGGCAAGCGTTGACCTCTCGAAAATTTTCGGGCTTACTCAATTTGAGACTGATATGAAGCAAATGCGAGAGGCTATCCGCAGTAATTTTACAGAAGCTCTCAGTGGTGCGGAATTTGATGGAACATCTCTCGAGTCTTTGCTCAATGGTTTAGATCTTGAAAAGCTGTCCAAGAATCAGCTTTCTGCTCTGAATTCGGCACTGATTGATACTGGTGAACGTGCTTCAGAATTTGCTGTTCGTCTCGCGGCACTTGCTCAAGCAGGTGCTCTTCCCGAAGCTCTGGACGCAATTTCTAAATCGCTGGATACTCAAGCGGAGTCACTGAACACGGTTTCTGGAGCTCTTTCAGAATACGAGGCCTCGATGGAAGGTGTAACCGACCATGTTCAAGACCACGAGAGCATGGTTTCAATTTATGATGATTTCGCAGAATCCGTAAATAAAGGACAAATCAATACCGAGGAAGCTCGTAATCAGATGGAACTTCTTATCGGTAAAGTTGTCAGCTTAAAAGAAGCGAAGCAGTGGGTCAAGGACAACGAAGGTCTCTTCTTAACAGGCACAGATGAGGATAATGTCGGTCAAGATCTGACCGGAACGCTTAATACCCTTCATAAGAAGTACAACGAACTCAGCGCTGACAAGAAAAAAGTCGTCGATGGACTAATGGACGTAGATTGGAACACCGGTTCCATGCAAGTTGCGCAGCATGATGTTGTCGCCCTGGCCGACGCTTTTGGCATTTCGGCGGCCTCTTTGCAGCAGTCTCTCGACCTAATTTCTACTTATTCGGACTATATTCCCAAAACGGTTGGTTCCGTTGTGTCGAGTATTCAGACATTGAATGATGAGACTTATCGTATCAAACAATCTGTGAATGCAGCAGACCAATCAACCACTAAGGCTTGGGAGCACATGAGTAGCAGTGCCAAGCTCGCACTCGAGTCGTTGACTGAAGGTATGGACATTGACGTTAAGAATATGTCTGTAACCGAACTTGATTCTCTCGTGACTGCTATGAATCGGTTCAAAGCAAGTATAGGTGGAGACACACCTACGTTCGATGGGCTGAAAGCCTCACTTGAAAGTGTTAAGACAGCGTCAGGTGAAGCTGCGGCAAGTGTTGAACGTCTTAGCGACGGTGGCTGGTCGATTAACGTAACCAACTTGGATGCGTTCGCGGGTAGTCTTGGTATTACGAATGAGCAAGCGCAGATTGTATTAAGTACGCTCACCCAGATTCAAGATGCGTCCGGCAACCCCGTTCAGCTCACCATAGAGGGAAACACTGTTGAAGCCGAGAAAAAGGGCAACGCTATCGATGAAGCGCTCGCTCCTATCGAGCGCGAACGCGGAATAAAAATTGAGACGGCAAACGCTAATCGAGCGATAAACTCGCTGAAAGTAACGTTAGATAGTACACTAGGCCATCTGAGTTATGCTATCAATTTTACTACTGGTAGTGTCCCAAAAGCTCCAGTTTACAGTGGATCAAATAGCTATCCAAGCGCTACTGGTTCTCCACGTCGAAATCCAAAACAGTTCTATACAGGGCACGTTGGCAAAATGGCTCAATACGCTTCTGGTGGCAATGCGATTGGAGGCAAGACACTTGTAGGTGAACTTGGGCCTGAGCAGTGGATTTCTCGAGACGGTAAACACCATAAATTCGTTGGCCTCCACGGAATGGAAGTTATTGATACTAAGCCCGGAGACGCTATCGTCCCTGCAAATCTAACCGCGGGCCTGATGCGAGGGAATATCCCTCACCAAGCCGATGGCGGAGTGTGGGGCGGCGTTAGCGCAAGTAACCCTTTGGGTAATTTGAACTATGGTACGGGCGGTAAATTCAGAAACTGGACATCTTCCAGCTCCTCTAAAAAGTCCAACGCCACCGTCAAAGTCTCTGCTGACACCTCTCAGCTTTCAGATTCCGCAAAGGAAGCCCTCGACAAGATTAAAGAAGAAGTCGAGGACATCATCGATCAGCTTGAGCATAAGATCTACCTCGTCGAAAAGCAGCATGGCGACCCGATGCAGATTGTTGCATACTATAAGCAGATTCAAGATGAAGCCAAGAAGGCTGCCGATAAATTTCGCGCCCAAGGTCAAAAGGATTCATCAGAGTATGTGAGGTCACAGCAAAAGACATGGTGGGAAGCGCATGACAGCATCATCGACACGATGAAGGACATGTACGACAAGATCACGTCGGAACATGAAAATGCTGTTAAACTGGCCGAGCGGAGCCTTGACCGCCTGCTCGACACTGACAAGCTCGAACGCTCTTTCACTCGTGCTCAGCGCAAGATTTTTAACTCAGCAAAGCTGTCGCAGAATATCCTGAACGGTGTCGCCAAGAAGGGTAACCCTCTGGCCGGCATCTTCAGCGGCATTGCAGACAGTTTCGAAACCAAGACTGTTGATACTATCTTCTCGTCTATCGATGGCGATGCGATTGAGTCTACGCTCAACGGTATCATTGACCATTACCGCGAGGCTCAGAAGAACCTGCACAAGGAAGCGCAGTATTACCGCGGCATGGGATATTCCGATCTCAGTGACGAAGTGGCCGACCTCTCCGACCAGTGGTGGGAGTACGAAGACGCTGTTAAGGATGTTAAGCAGAAAGTCATTGACTATCTCTCTGATATCGTTGATGCGGCGAGTGATTCCGTTGATACGATTCAGGACGTTCTCGACACGTTTAAGGATGCCGCAAAGGAATATTCGACAAATGGAGGGTTTATCTCTGTCGATACTTTCCAAGAGATAATGAAGCTCGGCCCCGAGTATCTGGGATATCTCCAAGACGAGAACGGGCTTCTGACCATTAACGAGGAAGCCATCAAGAAGGTTATCAAAGCAAAGAATGAGCAGCTGGCACTGGAAAGTGCCGCAGCTTATGTCGAGAGTCTTCGTCTGGCTTTGCAGGAGAATGACGTTGTCTCGCTGAACAACCTGCTAAACGCAACGGCTGACCTGACTGAGGTTCAATGGGGTTCCGTCTACGCACAGCTTGCTATGCTTGACCTTACTAAAGAAGGCTATCAGAAGGCTGTTGCGCAGATCGATATGCGTCGTAAGCTCCTGAGCAACGTACAGGAGGGCGTCGGGATCGACGTTGATGATATGAAGGACGGCGTGGACGAGATTTTCGACTACGTCAAAGAAATGATCAAAGACAACATCGACCGCCAAGTTGACGCTCTGGAAGAGCTGAAGGATAAGTATAGCGAAATCATCGACAAGAAGAAAGAGAGCCTGCAACTGACCAAAGACGAAGCCGACTATCAGGACGAGGTAGCCGACAAGGTCAAGGAAATGGCAAAGCTCCAAGAGAAAATCAACGCTCTGTCTCTGGATGACAGCCGCGAGTCAATCGCAAAGCGTAAAGATCTTGAGGAACAGCTGGCTGACCTCCAAAAGGAGCTCGCATCGGATCAGGCAAACCATGCCTACGATAAACAGACCGACAATCTGGATAAGATGCAGGAAGCCTACGAGAAGGAAAAGGACGCCGAGATCAAGAAGTTACAGGAGTCTATCCAGTCTGCCGAGCGGCTTGATGCCGCAGCTCGGAAGTATATCAAGGAAAACTGGAACAACCTGTATACCACACTCGAGACTTGGAATGAGGAATACGGTTCTCACCTCACGAAGGAGCTACAGGCAAGCTGGAGTAAAGCTCTGGACGCTGCTAAACAGTATGGTGACTACCTCACCGCGCTGGATGCGATTGGCTCAAGCGGAACGAATTCAAACAAGACCGGTAGTTCCAATGTCGTCGGCGATAGTTCTAAGGCTGATATTTCGAATGAAGACCATATCAAATATATCGTAGATCAGATGGAAAAGAACAGTGCTGCTTGGTTCGGCGCTTCAGAGGCGAAACAAAAAGAACTTAACGAAGCGAACCTTCAGCTTTCCAATGCTTTAAGACAGTACGGGGAGGACCCAAAACGCGTAAATGGCACATGGTATGCTTCGGATGGCACTTTGCTCTATGAGAAGTACCACACCGGCGGAGTCGTTGGTGATGCTTCCACCTTGCGCCAAGACGAAATGATGGCGATTCTGCAGAAGGGCGAAATCGTGCTCGACAAGCCCAAACAGCAGTCGCTCGACTCCATCCTCAAGGTAATGTCCGCCATTACCAGCGGTTTGTCCGCTTCTGCCCTGCCAGACCTGTCCAAGACCGCTCAGATGCCTGTTTCCGGCGTAAACCGTGAAGTTGTCACGATCCCGCGTGAGAACGTCACAAACGTTACCTTCGGCGACACAATCATCAAGGGTGCAGACGGCGACACGGTTAAGCAGCACGAAGCTGTATCCCGCCGCATGGTCAACGACATTATCGAAGTTCTCAAAATCAAAAAATAATGGCCGGCGCGGTATGTTTCCATACCGCGCCTTTCTATAGGAGGTGCTTAACCTGTTTAACACCTACGAATTCACGTTCGCCGGAGAGTCGTCTCTGGCATATAACCTTTTTATCTGTGATCTGGACAGCAAAAGCAACGAAGACACGGCGTTCGGTAACGAAGCCAGTATCATCGAAACGAGAACGACCGGCCGCGTTCAGCCAATTCATCAAGGTGTAAACTATCACGAGAAGCCTCTGGAGTTCAACCTTGTCTTTGGTTCGGAAACGCCGCTTGACCGTTACGATTTTCAAGAGGTTCAACTCTGGCTGACTGGTTATCAGGAATACCAGTGGCTCTCCATCTGTCAGCCTGACATGGAAGACTATCAGTATCGCTGCCTGATTACAAACCTCGAGCCAATCTCTGTTGGTTGGCTGCCATTCGCGTTTGAGGCTACGGTCACCTGCGACTGCCCTTATGCTTACGGCTTCCCTTTCGCAGAGACATATGAAGTGGCCGGCGAAACTGAAATCGTCTTTCGGAACAACAGCTCTGTTCGGGAGTATATCAAACCCGTGCTGACCATTGAACCGACGGCGGCCGACTTCTCCATCGTGAACGCTGATGATAATGGGCGAGAGTTTAAGCTGACGGGCGTACCCGCGGCTGATTCTATCATTGCGGTGGATAACAACGCCGGTATCATCACCGAATCCCACGGTACAAACCTGTATGACAAGTTCAATATGAATTTTTTCCGGCTGGTTCGCGGTGATAATCACCTGAAAATCACTGGCAGCGGCAAGCTCACAATCAGCGGCAGAATGCTGTTCAACGTGGGCGCATAAAGGAGGTCTGTGTATGTATCTCGATTATACGCAAATCGCCTTTGACAAATTTGGTCGGCCGGAGCCGCCTACCCTGCTGCTCCAAACGGCTGACGAGCGCACGATTGGCACGCTGCCCAACGTGGCGAATCTGAAAATCACAGTTAACTTTTCTGAGACAAGCGAAATCTCTTTTGACCTGCCCGCCTATTCTGACGGCGTGCCAACGCCGCTTTATGATAAAGTAGTCGGCTACAAGGTGATTCGCACCGAGCACTACGGCATCTTTCTGCTGATGAAGCCGGAAATCTCCGGTGACGGTATCGAAGAGATTAAGTCGGTGACCGGCTACTCTCTGGAGAAGAAGCTGGAGAACAAGCAGTTCTTCCTCGAGGAGGGCACATTTAACTTCTGGAATCCCGCAACGCCGGATGATACTATTCTGGGGCGAATTCTGGAAGTATCCCCCGGTTGGAAGGCAGGATATGTTGCGCCGTCTTTGATTGGACGTTACCGCACGTTCGACCAGTATGACGACTACGCGCTGAGTTTTCTGTATGATGACGCAATGGATACGTTTCGCTGCGTGGTTGTATTCGACGTGTATAATAAGACGATCAACGCCTATGATGCGGACGATGATGTGTCTACCCTGCCGATTTACCTCGGGTTCGACAACCTCGTGACCGACCTTGATATCACAGAACTGACTGATGAGTTAGTAACTGCTATGACACCAAGCGGTGCGGACGACCTTGACATACGACAAGTAAACCCGACCGGCACGAACTGGATTTACGACATCTCGTACTTTATCGAGAATGGCGATATTCCCTCTGCTCTGGCAGAAAAATGGACAGAGTGGCAGAAAAGCGTGCTGAACCGTCAGGAATACTACAAGGGATTGGTCGGACTGCGAGCTTCTGCAACAGCGCGGCTGCTCTCCGAACAAGCCAAACTGGTTGACCGAAAAGCCGAACTGGACGACCTGACGAATCAGCAGTCTGTAACCATTCAGGCTCTGGCTCTGGAAACGACCGCGGACGGTAAGGCTTCGCAGCAGAAAAAGCTCGACGAGATCAACGCCAACATGGAGAAGAAAAAGAAAGAGGTTGCCGACCAAGAAGCTGTGGTAGCAGATATCAAGACCACGCTCGACGCTTCCAACCCCGACTCCTATCCGGCGCAAATCAAAGCCGTGAATGACGAGCTGAAGCTGACGGCTTTCTTTACCGCAGACGAATATGCTTTGTTGCGGCACTACTTTATCGAGCAGCCGCTTTCGGATGATACCTTTGTCGCTTCCGATGTTGATACCGCTGTGACCGGGGAGAGCTCCAAGGTGACGAATGGCGCGATTGCTATTTCTAATTCTACCATCGCGCAGGTTGACTTCGGTGAGATCAAGAAGAAGATGTACACCATCGCTGGCGGCACTGCCGTGGTAACAGCGGCGAACAAAATGTCCATTTCAATTATTCGTGGTACTCTGGAACACAAGGCCGGAGACGAGTTTGTGTTCAGTCTGTACTGCGGCGAAATGAAAATCGGCGAAAAAACTGCACCGAGCGGTCTGATTACGCTGACCGGTACGCTGTCCAACCTCAAGAATGACATTCACGAGGTAAACGACAAAGAGGTCATTACCTATGAGGGCACTTCCCTGTCGTTTGACATCACAGCGGCCGACCTTTATATGACAACCAATGTGTCGGACTATCAGAAGTATTCCGTCGAGATGGAGCTTTACGACCATGCGGTCAAGACGCTCGCCGACGTTGCTTCGCCGACCTATGAGTTCAGCGTTGAAACCGGCAACTTCATCTGGGCGCAGGAGTTCGAGCCGTTCCGAAAAGGACTGGAGCTCGGCAAAGGCGTTTACCTGCGTCTGCACAATGATGAGGTTATTACCCCTGTTCTGATTGGATTCGACCTCGACTTTGAGGATCAGGAGAAGCTGTCGCTCACCTTCTCCAACAGGTTCAAGCGTCACGACAACGTGGCGAACCTGAAAGAGATGATTGAGAACAGCTATTCTTCAAGCCGCAGTTTTGACGCGGCGAAGTATACCTACAATCAGACGGCGAATCAGGCTTCCAAGGTTTCCGAGTTCATGAACAGTTCTTTGGACGCGGCGGTCAATTCTATTATCGGCGCAAAGAACCAGAGTGTCCGCATCGACGGTGCTGGTCTACATATCGGCGAGCCTGACTCTCCGTATCAGATTCGCATTATTAACGGCATGATTGCCATGTCGGACGACGGGTTCCAGAGCGCGAAAGTTGCCATCGGGCACTTTGCAACTGATGAACTGGGCGACCACTGGGGCGTAAATGCCGACATCATCGGCGGCAAGCTGCTTATCGGTAACGGTCTGGTAATCGAGGCTCCGAATGATGACGGTGTGATGCAGTTCAAGGTTGACGCTACCGGCGCTTGGCTGTATAACTCTACCTTTGTTTTGGCGAAGGACGGCGGCGGAAAGATTTTGATCGACCCGCGCTACGGCATTGCATCCGGCAAGGGAGACTTGTACACAACGAACGGCACGACAGTTACCCCCTCGTTTATTGACGAGGACGGCAAGATTGTGTTCGATGATGATATCACGCTGAAGGGCTTGAAGATTCCGAAGGGTACGAATTTTTACATCGACGCCAATGACGGCAAGGCTTATTTCCGTGGCAATATCTATGCCGAGGACGGCATTTTCAACGGCACCGTTTATGCCAAGGACGGCGAGTTTACCGGAAAGATTACTGCGACGAGCGGTGAATTCTCCGGCGAGCTGAAGGGTGCTTCGGGCACTTTCTCGGGTACGCTGAAGGCTGGTAAGATTGACGGCGGTATGATTTCCGGCACGATTAAGTCTGATGAAAAGACTGGAGGAGCATTGGAAGGCGTTAGCTTGAATATCGGCAACGGAGCGTTTCAAGTAGATAGTTCTGGCAACGTAACTATTAAGAGCGGCAACATCAGCTGGGGCGCAGTTACCGGAACCGATGAGATTGACCAGAAAATCGAGAACGCACAAAATACCGCAGATTCTGCATCGAGCAAAGCCAGCTCTGCCAAGAGGGCGGCCGACTCTGCTCAAAGTGATGCCGATGATGCGAATGATGCTGTTGCATCGTTAGCCAATGGTAAGAAGATTTCCGGTGTTACCGGAACATTCATCAGCGGCAACACGATTAAATCTCCGAACATCGAGGGCAATAATATTACGGTAAATGGCTACTTTCAAACGAAGTCGTCTTCAAGCACGGTTACCGGATATATGGGTGCGATGACAGGTGAAGATGTCAACGGACGAGAAACCCCGGGCGTTGGTCTTAGCGCAACCTGCACTAACGGCATTATGCAAGCGCCATACGTTATTGTAACCGACTCGGGCGTTCGTCTACAGGGTGGCGATGTATCGCTCTATGTGACAAAAGGCAGTGCTCGAATCGACACTGGGTCGAAGGTTATCGATCTTTTAAGCACAACGGCTACATTTGGATAAGAGGTGATATACGTTGGCAACTGTATCTGCTCGAAATATTACCTCGACCAGTGTTACTGTCCGCGTAACCGGAGTTAAAAGCGGAGACGAATTATATTTCTTCGTTCGTCTTCAAAGCGATTCCAGTAACGTATCCGGATATGCCTACGATAGTGCGTCCAGCACATCCGCAGAAGCCGATATTGGTGGACTGGAGCCGGGAACCAATTATCTGGCCAACGTCAGAATCAATGGGAAATGGGCTACTGCAGTTAAATTCAAAACTGACCCCGAAGAAGTTGATTTTGGAGGCGATATTGACACCAAATGCACCACAGACTCGATTTCTGCCCGATTGGTTGGTATCAACACCGACTACCCAAACAACAAGGTGAGAGTCACTTTTTATGTGGCTGGGAGCCAAGTATCATCATTTACTTTCGCCGGAGTACCGTCTTCAGGTACAACGAAATGGATGACAAAAACCGGTTTGAAACCCGGAACAAGGTATTCTGTTTCGATTGAAGCTGAAGATCTTGTGACTGGGTGGAGTAATTCTTGGAGTGACAGAGTTACTACAGACAAGATACTCGTTTCTGCATGGAGCTGGTCTTCATCCAACGGTACTGCATCAGCTTCTCAAACTAAAGCTGCTTATACTGCTTTAACCAATAATGGCTCCACTTCGGATTTTTCATATCTTGTGTGGAACGATATGTGCAGCAAAGTTATCGAAATTGAAAATGCGGCTGGTCTTACTTGGAGCACCAAATACGCATCATACGCGGATACCAAAATGTCATCTTCTGACAAGGTGCTGACCGCAACCCGGTTCAATTCACTTCGCTATAATATCGGCCGCAGTTACTCTACCGGTATTAACGAGGTTGCCTCAGGCGACACTGTGTATGCTTGGTACTTTACCACGCTCGCCAGATGTATGAATGAGTGGATAGATCAAATCTAAAGGAGCACACATGACAAAAGAAATTCTCGCGGAAGTAGCGCAGATTCACAATCGTCTGGCGGAAATCTCAGTCCGCGGCGATGATGCTATCCGCATGGCAGAAGTGCTGACGCGCTGCCGAAATCTCGCACAGCAACTCTCAAACCTCGCAGAAGAGGACAACTCTGCGGACTAAGAAAGGCGGTGAACTTATGTCGCTTTGCGACCAATCGCCCTATCAGCTGCCGACCGTCACATTTGTTGGCGGTGCAACACAGCAGCTGGCGTTCCATACCTACTTTGAGGACAACGGCCGCCCGCTCAGCATGAGAGGCTGCACCGGCTACTTTTCTGTAGCTGCGTATCTGAATAAATCTTCCCCGCTGATTACCAAAACGATGGATATCATCGAGAGCAAAACCGACGCGACGGACAACATTCTTCGCGTCGAGCTCGATCCATCTGACACGGTCAATCTGGCGGGGAAATTTATTTATCAGGTCACTATCAAAGGCTCCGAGGGAGATGTGGACATCCCCTATCAGGGCATCATGTATGTGACGCGCAATATTGACAAACCAATTATTAAGAAATAAGGAGGAAAGGCATGAATACTAAGTATTTTCTGAACCTTGTAGCGGGCAATGTATTCCGTTCCAAGGAGACGCCGGCTATTCCGACGAAGTATTACATCGGCTTGAGCAAGACCGAGCCTAATGAGACCGGCGGCAATGTAACGGAGCCGGAGACTGCAGCAGGCTACGCTCGTGTTGAGCTGAACAGTCTGGGTGAGCCGGTTGACGGTCTGGTAACCAACCAGCAGGCAATCAATTTCAACGAGTCTACCAACGGTTGGGGCACTGTTACCCACTTTGTTGTATATGATTCCAACGAAGTAGGCGCGGGCAATCTGCTGATGTACGGCGCACTGACTACGCCAAGAACGGTCGAGACGGCTACCATCATGACCATCAAGGAGAATTACCTCAAGCTGTCCGTTCAGAACCCGACCGCCTAAGTTTAAGATAAGGGGACAAGCATGAAGGATTATAAACTCTATCTTCGTGACCGTCTGATCGACATTGATCTGGTCACCAAGTCTCGTTACACCGAATGTGACCTGACGATATCCTCTATCCCCTTCCGTGAATATGTCGGCGAGGTATATGACGCAATCATCGTAGACAGCCATGTGGTCGATACTTATCTGACCGGCCTTTTCTCTGTAGATGAAGGCGTGGTTATCCATTCGGAGATTGACCAGATTCTGCGGCACGTTATGGAACGTGGCATGAACGCGCTTGTTATTGACAGCAAGGCGGAGCTCACCTCTCACAAGATTCTGAGCTCCTTCCCTAATGCGCTCACGATTCACAGCGAGCCGACCGAGCTGCACGCTGAGACCTTCGAACAGGCTGATGACGTTGTTGTTCTGGCGGTAGACAAGCTGAATATGGAAGTACGCAAAAAGCTCTCCGGCACGGAGAATGGTTTGGAGATTCAGACCACCGCTCAGGAGATTAAGCAGGCGCTTGAAAAAGCAACCGGGGCACTTCCCTTCTCCGCAGAAGTTCAGCAGACTTGGAGCCACAAATTCGACAAAGCCGAGAATGCATTGCATTTTCAAGCAGAATTGCAAAGTTTGTGCTATCAGCTTTTTTCTGATGGCGGCATGACAGCGATGGAGCCTTATGCGGCACCGTTGCAGGTGGAGATTCTTTATTCTCTGGGCGGCGGTGCTTCTTCTTTTGCTATTGATTCTACGGTTGTAGAAATAGCAAAGAATAGTTTCCTGCAGGCCGAGACTTCCGTAGTTCCGGTTGCGTTCCCTGTTCAGTTTTTACTGACCTATGCCGTAGGCGCAGAGACTCAAACAGTGGTTTCTGCGGCAGTTACCAATCTGTGCTACAACTACTTCTCCGGCGGCAGCTCCGGTATGGAGATTGCAGTGAAGCTCGGCGAGCTTGAGGAACACTTCCCGCTCGGCGGCTTTGAAAATGCTGTCCAGATAGAGAATACGGCCGCCGGCCATTTTCTGCTCGAAAAGAGAGAACACGCCGACTCAGATAGTGTTATCGCGGCTGCGTGTGACGCGGCGTTGACTGGTTCTTCTCCTGAGCTAGCTTCTGTTATGGTACTTGGCTGTGCGATTGAGGAGTTTATTCGGAGATATCGGCTGTTGTCCGAGGTTGACGATGAATCTCTGGCCGACATAGACACGATGACGCTCGACAACTTAGATTATGTGGTTTTGTAAGAAAGGCGGTGTGAGATGAGCAAAACACCTAACTACGACCTGTTCGTCACAGATGATGCAGGGACTAAATTCAAGGACTGGCGCGAACAGATGGCGTCCGAGTCCAATTCCAATATGGTGAAGATCGACGCCGCCCTTTCCGGAAAGGCTGAGCAAAGCCGTTCGGTCGAAATTACGCTGACGGCTGATGGCTGGACAGGTGACGCCGCGCCATTTTCGCAACAGGTTGCAATAGCAAATCTGAAGGCTGATACCAATGGCTCTATTGCGATTGCAAGCGGCGCGACGGCGGATCAGCGTGCGGCTGTCCGCAAGGCTCAGCTTTCGATTGCGGCGCAGGCTGATGGATTGCTTACTCTGAACTGCGACGGCAAGAAGCCCACGGTGGATATTCCTGCTGTGGTTGTTATTTTAGGTTAAGGAGGTAGAAATATGCCTATTATTTCGGCATTTCCGACGGGCGAAAGCACCGTCGATTATACTGGCCCTAAATCCGGTTTGCCATCGCTGGAAGAGGGCAAGGTTGCGTATGTAACCGATGAAAAGCGGCTGTATACCGGCAACGCTGATGGCACAAATACGCAGGTTCCGAATGAAGAAGATGTATCGAACGCTGTGAGCGGACATGATTCTGATGAGAATGCGCACGCGGATAAATTTGCAAAGTATTTACCGCTTGAAGGCGGGAAAATGACTGGTGCGATTGTAGTTACCAACAATTATAATAAATATAGTGCCTTAGAAACTCCGACAGGTTATACTTATATTGATATATATGATGATGGTAAAGATGTTACTACGGGTACGACTGAAATGCACACCGTTGTAGGTAAGGGGCCGGGATACCTTACTGGGGAGCATCTTGTAATGGATGGTGCAGGCATAGATTTACGCAGATACAATGGGACGCTTGATAATACTCAAGTTGCTTTGAAGTTAAATGCCGAATCCAACACAGTAAGAATAGAGCAAGTAGGTACAATTTCTGACAACAGCGATGTCACCACAAAAAAATATGTTGATGATGCAATCTCCGAAGCCAATACCAACTATCTTCCTCTTAAAGGCGGTACAATGACAGGAAGCATTATCGCTCCAAGTAACACCTCTGCTATCCGAAATTCTACTAATTCCAGCAGAGTGTCGATACATGATGAAACAGCCGGACTTGCTTCGGGAACAGTATCAGTATTGTGTAATTCAAGTAATTCTGATAACCCCAATCTTACACTATCGGCGGGTTCAACTAATCTTTATGTGTCAGATGCCAATGGTACGGTTCAGATGACTCGTACAAAAGACATTACTCATGACAATGATATTACCGACAAAAAATATGTTGATTCTGCTATTCAGGCGGCCATTCAAAACACTTGGGAGGCGAGCTATTGATGGGCGTTCAGGAGACTAATTTTAAAGCTATCGCCGACGCCATCAAAGCTAAAACCGGCGAGACCGGCAACATCAAAGCGTCGGAATTCGCAAGTAAGATCAGTGCTATCGAGACCGGTATTGACACCTCTGATGCGACGGCAACAGCGGGTGATGTTGTTGCTGGACAAACCGGATATGCCAATGGCGAGAAAGTTACTGGTATGTTGGTTACCATCAAGAAACCGAAGTGGACTCAGGCTACATTGCCGGCTAGTGAGGATTGGCCTTCAGTTTGCTATGGTAACGGTAAGTTCGTAGCTGTGGCTTCGTATAGCAACATCGCCGCTTACTCTACCGATGGTGTCACCTGGACTCAGGCTACGCTGCCGGCTAATGCTGACTGGCGATCCGTTTGCTATGGCAATGGTAAGTTTGTGGCTATGGATAAGAAGGCGATCGCTGCTTACTCTACCGATGGTGTCACCTGGACTCAGGCTACATTGCCGGCTAGTGAGGATTGGTCTTCAGTTTGCTATGGTAACGGTAAGTTCGTAGCTGTGGCTTCGTATAGCAACATCGCCGCTTACTCTACGGATGGTGTTAACTGGACTCAGGCTACGTTGCCGACTAGTGCAACTTGGCAACCGGTCTGCTATGGCAATGGTAAGTTTGTGGCTGTGGCTTTTAATGGCAACATCGCCGCTTACTCTACTGATGGTATTAACTGGACTCAGACTACGCTGCCGGCTAGTACATATTGGCATTTAGTTTGCTATGGCGCAGGTAAGTTTGTGGCTGTGGCTTATAACAGTAATGTCGCTGCTTACTCTACTGATGGTGTTAACTGGACTCAGACTACGCTGCCGAATAAGCTGAGCTGGCAATCCGTTTGCTATGGCAATGGTAAGTTTGTGGCTATGGCTATGAACAGTACGATCGCCGCTTACTCCACTGATGGCATCACCTGGACTCAGACTACGATGCCGAATAAGCTGAGCTGGCAATCCGTTTGCTATGGCAATGGCAAGTTTGTGGCTATGGCTAACAGTAGTAACATAGCTGCTTGCCTCAAAGATTCCTTCGATGAGTGGGCATAAAAAGGAGGTATGACATTTTGAGTATTCAAGAAACCAATCTCAAATCTATTGCAGATGCCATTCGCGCTAAAGAAGGCTCGACCGGTCTTATTAAAGCGTCGACTTTCCCTGAGCGAATCGCTGCTATTCAGACCGGTGTGGATACCTCCGATGCCACTGCGACAGCTGACCAGATTTTGTCTGGTAAGACTCTGTATGTCAAGGGCGAGAAAGTCACTGGTACCCTAGTGCCTGTTGAGAAACCGAGTTGGGAAAGTTCCGACATGCCTGCTAGCGAGAGCTGGTTTTCGGTTTGCTATGGTGCGGGTAAGTTTGTGGCTGTGAATTATAGCAGCAATATCGCTGCTTATTCTACCGATGGCATCAACTGGACTCAGACTACAATGCCTGCTAGTGGAATCGGAAACTCGGTTTGCTATGGTGCGGGTAAGTTTGTGGCTGTGGCTAACAGTGATAATGTCGCTGCTTACTCTACCGATGGTATCAACTGGACTCAGACTACAATGCCTGATAGTCGTTACGACTGGGGCTCGGTTTGTTATGGTGCAGGTAAGTTTGTAGCGATAGCTAGTGGTGTAGAGGGTGTCGCTGCTTATTCTACTGATGGCATTAACTGGACTAAGACTACGATTTCGGATGAGGTTTGGTGGTATTCAGTTTGCTATGGTGCGGGTAAGTTTGTGGCTGTTGGTGGTTCTGATGATCGCGCCGCTTACTCGAAGGACGGCATCAACTGGACTCTGACTACGTTGCCGGCTAATAAAACCTGGCTCTCGGTTTGTTATGGCAATGGTAAGTTTGTAGCCGTGTCTAGGACCGGTAATATTGCAGCTTACTCTACCGATGGTATCAACTGGACTCAGGCTACGATGCCGATTTCTGCAGCCTGGCATTGGGTATGCTATGGCAATGGCAAGTTTGGAGCCATGTCTAGTAGTAACAATATCGCAGCTTACTCTACCGATGGTATCAACTGGACTCAGGTTAAGGTACCAATTAAGTATACCTGGCAATCGGTTTGCTATGGCAATGGTAAGTTTGTAGCTATAGTTTTCGGGAGTAAAGTCGCTGCTTACCTCAAAGATTCCTTCGATGAGTGGGCTTAAAAGAAAGAGGTGATCAATATTGAAACTTTGTCTCGGCAGTACACCTGTAAAGTCGCTTAATATCCGCAAGCTCGACGTGGATACTAACGACGCTACTATTGTCGCATCCGACATGCAGTCTGGCTCTATCGCTTATGCGAAGGGTCAGAAGGTGACCGGTACAGGCAGTAATGGTTTTATCATCGACGAAATTCCCAGCTACTCCTTTCGTCATCTTCAAGATCACCTGTGCGAGCTTCAGCGTCAATATGAGATAGCCGAAGCCTACCTGAAGGGAACATATGCAAATAAAAGCACCCTGTAAAAGGGTGCTTTGGGCTTTAGTTAAATGTAAACAAAATAGTCGCTAGCGTCCGATAACTGTTGTAATGCGTCTTGATATGTTTTCATATTTTCTTCGGATACAGCTACCAACTGGGCAGCAAACCGCCTATATGTTGAACTGGTTGGTGTAACGGAATACAATTCTCCGGTTATCAAATATAGCGGATATACAGAAGAAAGCAGTGGCTCTAAATGACTGTTTCCTTCGATTATCTTGGTGATTTCGCGGAGGGAATCCCATTCTTCTCCGAGGCTATTTTTTGCGTTTAGAATGTAGTACACACCAGAAGACCCATAACTTGAGTTATAGGCTCGATATGCGAAATCTGCAACTTCCTGCTCCGACTTAATAGCTTTGTTCAGGTAGTTTCGAATCGCGTCATAGTCATATTGGGTCAGAATATCAGGTTCTTCTGCATATGTCTTTGTGTAATCATATAGAACAGGATCGGAGAATGCACTATAGAAAGATCTTAATTCATCTGTAGATTCATTTTTTATTACGTCATGAACTCTAACCCGAAAATAATACTTAGTATTCGGTTCTATTGAGAATGAATTTCCTACGCCAAATTTTATATGATTATCGCCTCCCCAGCTAAACAAATGGAAGCTACCATCTTGCGCTTTTTTAAATTCCACATCATATCCGTAATCTGTTCCTTTCACTGTATCCCAAAAAACAAATGTCTTTCCTCTTACGGTAGAAATCCTTACATTTGTGGGAGTTGGATATATCTCTAATCCAGCCTCTTTTGTCAGACGCACATCAGACATAAAATCCTCGTTAACTGTGCCATCGTCTATCAATTTCTTCACTAACGTAGACGAACCATCTTTCATATTCTGCTTGAGCGCATTATAAGAGATAAGAGCAACGTCTCCACGAGTGAAATTAGTGGTATTCTTATTGTATTGTTGATTGGTTAATTTGAGTTTATCTGAGAAACTCCATACTGAATTATACGAAAAGTCCGTGTCGTCAGAATAGCCCAACGCTCTTAACGCGAATGTGAGGTATTGAGCGGAATTTACACGAGACTTTCCTCCAAATGTTGTTGCCGATAATCCTTTAGCCAATCCATTGTTATATGCATACGAGACGTAAGGTTTTGCCCATTCTTCTACATCAGTAAAAGGAATGTTGACATCTGTTTTCTTGGCTTCATCTTCTTTGCCAATTAAACGGACGAGCATGGTAATTGCTTCATCTCTTGTCGGCTTTGCGTCCAGATTGTAATTTGGTGTTCCATCTGCTTTCGTACCAACCCCGTTAAATAAACCCAGCTCATTAAGGAATAACGCTGCTGTGTGTTGCTGAGAATTATAGGCGGACGCGGCTGGCATAATCCATGTAATCAAAAAGATTGCAAGGAGACCTTTAAGCACTTTCTTCATTTCAATTACTCCTTTACCGGGAACATGGTAACAACATTATCTGTGTAACCGCCGACGAGTATCGGATGAGTCCACTTCAGAATCAGCTTTCTCTGTTCTGGCTCGCTCTTTGGGCCAGTCCAATAGTGATGCCAGTGGCCTCAATGACACTTTACTCGCAGATATTCATACGCTGCGCCTATTGGGAGATCGCACACCTCGCTCACTCCCATTTCTTCGTGAGACTCTCTGCACAACACGTCTAACGTGTCGAAGCAGCCGGGAGCCATCTCGCTCCACTTTCTGCATAACTTGAGCGGAGTTTCGTTCTCTGTCACTGGTCTCACACCTTCATTTCTTTATTGTATAAATTATACAATAGAATCCACCTAACGTCAACAAATTTTGCAAAGAAAGGAGGCTCGCCATGAGCGTGATGCGTAATGACCGGCCTTAATAATTTTATAAATCTATTTGGGCAAGTCACCCTTTCTACCGTCGTCGAGTTAGTTCTCGCCGGCGTTTTTCTTTATCTGATCTACAAAAAGGTCAGAGATTTTCTCATTGAACGCTACGAGGCTGAAAAAGCCCGCGACCAGCGAATCAATGAAGCACTCGACGCTGTGCATAAATACCCTGAGTACCGCGCCCAGAGCATCAAGATACAGCAAACGCTGGAAAACGAGATACAGACTATCCGCAAAACAATGGAGCGCTACCAAGCCAGACTGGACTCAGTAGAAGAAACCAATAAACGCCGCGAGTGCAACAAGCTCCGCGACAGGCTTCTTCAGAGTTATCGATACTACACAAACGAAGAAACCAACCCCAGTAAGTCATGGACACAGATGGAGGCTGAAGCCTTCTGGGGGTTGTTTCGCGATTATGAAGAGGCCGGCGGCAACGGATATATGCACTCAGTAGTTCAGCCAGCGATGACCGAACTGATTGTAAGGGAATGTCCGAAATGTCCGAACTCATCGGGAAAGGAGGCGTAACGCATGGAATACTACTCCTCTGTTTTTACGTTTGACGATTGGTATCTCGACAAGCCTGTTGGAACGATTGCTCAGCAGTATGACCATCTCTCCCGCTCGCTTCTGGTGGCGGGCAATCTGCCGGACGGTTACATCTGGCACATGCTTGTACAGTGCGGCGACAATTTCAACATCGTGTTGATGGAACCCATCGAAGATACTGCCTCGGCTGTGGCTGACCTTCCGGAAGAGGACGGCGAGCCAGAGAAGAAACCCAAGTTAATCGGCGCGGTTCTCGAACGCGGATGGGTCGGCGAATCGGGCAAATACTCTGTTCAGCTCCGCGGCGTCAAAGGCGAAGAAGTTCGTCATACCAATCTCATTACCATCCGTATTCCAAAGTCGATGGCCGGAGAAGCACAGTGGCCGGAGGTTCCATCTGAATTTACCCAGATTGAGCATCGTGTAAACGAAACCTATGAGAAGGTTAAGAACACGGCTGCCGAGGCTGAAAAAGCCAAGAAAGCTATCGAAAACATGGGCGCGACGGCCAAATCGGTAGAGCCTGACGAGGAAGCCTCTGTTGAAAAGGCTGTCGATGAAAACGGCAATATTTCACTGAACTTCTCCATTCCTAAAGGCGAGAAGGGCGACCCGGGCGACGTTGTTGCACATGAGGGCTTGTACGGTTTTGAAGTCAATCCTGACGGATATCTCGAACTGCATTATGCAGACAACACAGCTGCGCCCAATCTTTCCATCAATGAAGATGGTTATCTTGTGGCGGAGATTTGAGGGGGTGAACGCGCATGGCGAAACTTATTCTTGGTAAAGTAGTTGGCCCAGAGGGCAAAGCCGCGACCGTCGAGGTTGAATCGACTGAAACTTTGGCTGCAGGCTCCCCTGCTCTGGTTGAAAATGTCGGCACTGCGAATGAAGCAAAGCTGAAGTTTTCCATCCCGCAGGGTGAAAAGGGAGAGACCGGCGCAACGCCGAATCTTTCCTTCGAGGTAAAAGCTCTCGAGCCTACGGATGCTCCGACCGTTTCCGTCAGTGGAGACGCAGAGAATCCGCATCTGGTAATCAGTCTTCCTCGCGGCGAGACCGGCGAAGATGGACAGGCTGCTTATCTGACCATCGGCACGGTGACTACGCTGGCTCCTGACGAGCAGGCGACGGCCGACATTACCGGTGAAGCACCGAACTATGTTCTGAACCTTGGTATTCCACGCGGTCAGGGCATTGCTTCGGCTGACGATCTGGTTGAAGTTAACGGCTTCTAATAAAGTAGATTCGGGCGCTCTCGGGCGTCCTTTTCTAATATTTTCACACTTTTCACATCATGATGGCCGCTAAGTGCGGCAAGAAAGGAAGAAAACACTATGGCAACTAAACTTGTATTTTGCGGTAAGAAGGTAAACCTGCCTGCAGTTCGTGAGCAGGCATTCTATCTGACCACTGATACTCATGAGGTATACTTCGGCCAGAACCTGTACACCGAGCCGGTACGCTTTGTACCTGAGCGTGAGACCACCCCGGCACAGGGTGTTCTGTACATTCTGCCTTCCGGCCTTGGTGAGGTTTACGACGGTTCTGCATGGAAGACTGTCATCAAGCCGACTGTTACCACGATTGAGGCTGGCGTAACCGACGAGCAGATTGCAACCGCTAAGGCTGTAAAGGACTACGTTGACAACCTCGTTACCGGCGGCATCGGCGCTCTGGGCGCACTGGCTAAGAAGGACGAGGTCACCGAGACCGAGCTCGGCGACACTCTGAAGAAGAAGATCAACGACGCTGCTGCTCAGGCTTCTACTCTGGTTGGCGAGGACGCTTCCAAGTCTGCTCGCGCAATCGCAGCTGAGGAGGTTGCAAAGATTGTTGACGGCGCTGACGCTTCTTTCGACACCCTGAAGGAGATCGCTGACTGGATTTCCGGCCACAAGACCGACGCTGCTTCCATGAACTCTGCTATCAAGGCTCTGGAGGCTATCGTTAAGGGTATCGGCGGCGAAGGCGAGCCGGCCACCGTTGTTGCATACGTTACCGCAGCTATCGACGCTCTGAAGATCGGCGACTACGCAAAGGCTGCTGACCTGACTGCAGCTGTTGCTCGCATTGCTGACCTTGAGTCCAAGGTTGGCGTTCTGAACGGTGGCGCTGACGTTGCTGGCTCTGTTGCTAAGGCTCTGGCTGATGCTAAGACCTATGCCGACGGCAAGGCTGCAACTGCTGAGACCAACGCTAAGACTTACGCCGATGGTCTGGCTGTAAACTACGATGCTAAGGGCTCTGCTACAACCGCTGAGACCAATGCTAAGGCTTACGCTGATGGTCTGAACACCACCATGGACGGCCGTGTTGCCGCTGTTGAGACCGCTCTGGAAGTTGGCACGTTCTGATCGCCCCTGTTGTTTATCCGCCCCGCTTCTCGCGGGGCTTTTCATCTAAAGAAGGGGGTGCGAAATGGGCTATTACTTCCGAACCTATGAGACGGTGCTCAGCAAGGCTCAGAACACAACCACTGTGCCGATTGTGCCGGGACGTTATCTGATCTGCACAGACACCGGCGATGTCTTTTATGACACAAAGGATAAGGTTCGCAAGCACCTGACCGACATCATTGATGTAGCTACCGAGTCGGCTCGACAAGCAATTCTTGCGCCGATGGAGCGTTTCTACTTCGTGAAAGAAACGGCTCACCTGTGGCGTTATACCGGCGGGGCATGGGTTGACCTCACCCCCGGTTATGAGACAGAGGCGGTGTTTACTACCCTGTCGGCGACTGCTTGGAGCAATAAGACGCAGGCTCTGACGATTAACGGATTGGCTGCCAGCCAGAACGGCGTTATCAGTCTGACGCAGAATATCTCGGCGGCCGCTTTGAAAGCTGCTAAGAAAGCATCTCTGCGTGCTACCGGTCAGGCTGTAAATTCGCTGACGATGACTGCGGATGGCACTGTTCCGGCCGTAGACATCCCTGTTGTGGTTATCCTGATGAGCACAGCATCTTAAAAGATAAGCCGGGGCTTCCCGGCTTTTTCTTTACCAATTTTCAATAAAACGCGAAAGGAGCTGTCATGGCTCGCAAAAGAAGAAAAAAGCGTAAGCTCGAGTTCTCCAAGCTGATTCTGGTGTTTGAGACCGTGCTCGTGGCTTATGTGTCGCACAGGGTTCTCGGTTTTGTCGGACGGGCGATTGAGTTGGACTACACAGGGTCTCTCCCCTATCTGACGACCTTTATCTCCGCTGTCTGGGCGGCATATGGTACGAGCGTCAGCTTCTATCAGAGCAAAAGCGGCAAGGAGAACATTAAAAAAATTGAGATCGCGCCGCCAGTTTCTTATACAGATACCGACTTCGGATATGAGAACGACGACCGCGACTGCTGATAACTTTTAAGTATATTTTAACGCCAAATGATTGACTTTTCACACGAAATATTGTATAATAAAAGAGTGGAAACCCGACGGTTGCCACAACATACATATACTTTTGAACCGAGGGGTTGCGCCCTCAATTCTCGAGCCGCCTGTTGCAGCAGACGGCTCAATTCTTGCTATTTCTCATGTACAGCGCTAACGCTATCATGCTCGCGACTGAGCCGGCAATCTGTATTGCCCTTTCAATCGCTCCCAGAATCTCAAGAGTTATATGTATCGCCTCCCTTCGAGAATAATTTCCCGCGAGGGCTATACACACGCCTCCATTCCGCTCTCGCGGGATGACAGGCAACCGTCTTTTAACCATTCCTAACCACTAACTCACGCTACTCGCTCACTATTGGTTGGGTTTCCACTAAACACATTATACCGTATTTTTGCCAAAAGTCAATTAAATGGCATTTTTCGACAGTCCTTCGGGGCTGTCTTTTTTTATGCCCGAAAGGAGGCAATTATGGATACTAATCAGATTGTACAGCTCATTGTGGCTATTCTTACCGGTTTGGCAACCTGCATCCCGCTTGCTGTAAAGCTGGTGGAGTATGTAAAGACAGCGACCAAGGAAAAGAACTGGGCGAACCTGCTCGGTCTCGTTATGTCCCTGATGGAACAGGCAGAGAAGAAGTTCGACGATGGCGCAACCAGAAAAGAATGGGTCATGGCTATGGTTAAGGCTTCGGCTGACTACATCAATTACCCTGTAGACGAGGATACGCTGTCCAAGATGATCGACAGCCTCTGCAATATGTCCAAGGTTGTCAACGGCAAAGATCAGGAGGTTGATGCAGAGTGAACATCAAGTTTATTGCCGCAGACCCATCGAACTATTACCATGGGCGCAGCGGCAATTCTATCAAATATATCGTAGTACATTACACCGCGAACAATGGAGATACGGCCGCAGGCAACGGCAATTACTTCTCCAGTCCAAATCGCAAAGCCTCGGCGCATTACTTCGTTGACGAGAACAGTGTAGTTCAGTCTGTGAAGGATTCAGACGGTGCTTGGCACTGCGGCGGTTCTTTGGAGTCTTCGCATCATCCGTACCGCAACATCTGCACGAATAAAAACTCTATCGGAGTAGAGATGTGCAGCGATAAGGTGAACGGCAAGTATGTCATCACGGCGGCTACTGTTGATCGAACGGTCGAACTTGTCAAGATGTTGATGAAGAAATACAACATCGCGGCCGACCATGTTATTCGTCACTACGATGTGACCGGCAAGTATTGCCCGGAACCGTGGGTTCGTGACCAGAGTAAATGGACGAATTTTAAGGCGCGACTGACTGCGCCGGAGAAACCCGTGGCACCCGTAAAGGAGGAAGAAGAAGTGACTCAGGAACAGTTTAACAAGATGATGGATACTTATCTGGCCGGCCTTGCTAAGCAGCAGCCGAGCTCTTGGTCTGAGACTGCTCGTAAGTGGGCTGAAGGCATCGGCCTGATTAAGGGTGACGACAAGGGCAATAAGAACTACAAGAGCTTCTGCACGAGAGAGCAGATGGTTCAGTTCTTGTACCGGTTTAAGGATATGAAGTAAGTTTTGGGGCGCGTTTGCGCCCCATTTTTTACGAATAATCAGCCGTCTCTCGTGTGTATAATAATTCGGTTGTGAGTATATACATTAACCCAAAAAGAAGCCGTCAACTCGGAATGGGTAAGCGAGTTGACGGCCAAAATTTTAGGATGTTTCGTATTCGAAAATTACTAACGTGTTGCAAAAGTGTTGCAAAAATTTTTTTGCGTTTTTCAAAATGCCCAAATCCTTAGATATATGGTCACTTTTTAAGAGGTGTTAGCCAGAGAAGGTTATTCCCACTCAATCGTAGCCGGCGGCTTACTGGTAATATCATACACGATACGGTTTACGCCGACGACCTCATTTACGATACGGCTGGAAGCCTTATCAAGCACCTCATACGGAATGCGCGCCCAGTCAGCGGTCATGAAGTCGCTGGTGGTTACGCCGCGCAGCGCAAGTGCGTAATCATAGGTACGGCTGTCGCCCATAACACCTACGGTGCGGGTGTTGGTCAGAACTGCAAAATACTGGTTGATCTCCTTGTCCAGACCTGCATTCGCGATCTCCTCGCGGAAGATTGCGTCTGCCTCACGCAGAATGTCGCACTTCTCCTTGGTGATCTCACCGGTAATACGGATGCCGAGACCCGGCCCCGGGAACGGCTGACGCATAACCAGCTGCTCGGACAGACCAAGCTCAAAGCCGAGCTGACGGACTTCGTCCTTGAACAGCATACGCAGCGGCTCGATGATCTCCTTAAAGTCCACGAAATCCGGCAAACCACCTACGTTGTGGTGGCTCTTAATGACAGCGGCATCGTCCTTGCCGGACTCGATCACGTCCGGATAAATGGTGCCCTGTGCCAGATAGTCGATCTTGCCGATCTGCTCACCAATCTGCTTGCCCATCTTCTCAAACGTACGGATGAACTGTGCACCG
>ENA-ORTQ01001293-ORTQ01001293.1-human-gut-metagenome-genome-assembly--contig:-NODE-1293-length-26994-cov-6.925053_pt1 | contig 26994 bp, 10 predicted proteins | sample MGYA00241912_ERZ509188 | MGnify/ENA primary metagenome ERZ509188 (study PRJEB26280, sample SAMEA2338849) | human gut metagenome | biome: human gut; feature: human-associated habitat; material: faeces...
TTGGGAATATTCGAATTTAACTTCTTCTCTTTTTATTTACTTTATATTATTAAATTTTTTATTTTTTGTAAATAGTTACTTTTCTATAAAAAGACTGTACCCTTTACGCACAGTCGTTTTTGCATACTTTATTTACATTTTTATAACATTTTATTGGTCAATTTTCAAGAACTTTATTGGTCGTTTTTCAACGTATTGGTAATTTTTCATTTTTTTCGACAAATAGAAAACTTTACATTTTTCACAAATCAAAATCGGGATTTAAAGAACGTCCCCAAATCCCGATATGTTTATTCTTGTGTTTCTTCTGTTGTTCCAAACTCTTGTAAATAACTTAAACCTTTTATTAATAATTGTTCTTTTTCTGCTGTTTGTAAAGAATCTACACTCATATTAATTGTATAAGTATCTGTTACTACTTTTGCTTCTTGTGTTTCTGTTGTGTCTATAACTTGATATTCATCTTTTTCATAATTATATATTTCAACATTTTGTTTATATCTTACTATAGCATATGATAATGGTGAAACTTCATAATTTGTTCCATTTACTGTAATTGTTGTTCTTTCTAAGAAGAAATATAAGTCTTGTCCATCATATAAAAATGCTTTTTCTAATTTAGTTTTATTTGTTTTTGTTGCTAAATTAGTTTCTAAGTAGATAGTTCCATCTTCTTCAGTAATATCTGCAAAATGATTTATTCTATACATCATTCCATTATTGTTTGGGTATACTATTGCCATATCTTCTGGGAAAATAACTTTATCATTTTCATCTGCATAGTATACTGGTGTAGAATCTAATGTAACTTTTCTATCAGTTGCTTTTAACTCTGTAAGTCCTTCTTTTCTTGTAAAAGTTAATTGTCCTTTATATTCTACTTTTTGTCCAGAATACCATTGATAAAAATCATGGTTTTCTGTTGTTGTGCTATTTAAATTTCCTATAATAATTACTACTATTACAATTATTAGGATTAATGCAGCAATTACAGATGACATTATTATCGAACTTCTTCTTTTCTTTTGTTTTTCTATTTGTTCAGATTCTTCTACAATCTTTTCTTTTCTCTTTTGTTTATCAGATTTTTCTTCTGGTTCATTAATAATAATTTCTTCTTTATCTTCTATATCATTATTTATACTAATTGTATTTTCTTCATCTTTTATAGAAACACTATTATCTGTAGTGTTGTCTTCATTATTCTTAACTGCATTTTGTATTTCTTCTTTTATTTCATCTATATTTTTATTTGTAAGTTTTGCAATGCTTTCATCTAATTTTGCATTGTTTACTTCAGTTGCTTTTGATGTTTCTTTATCGTCCACTTTTTTAACAGTAGCATTTTTTTCTTTAGTTGTTTTACTTGTTACCTTCTTTGTAGATTTTTTAGCAGTCTTTTTCTTTGCGTTTACATTTTCTACAACTTCATCATTAAGATTTACAGCTGTACTATCAGATTCTTCTTTAACCTTTGTTTTTGTTTTTTTAGCTGGTGTTTTCTTTACTACTTTTTTTACTTCTTTGTTATCAGTAGCTTCAGTTTTAGCTTTTGCTACTTTCTTGGATACTTTCTTTTCCTTTGTTTCCTTTAACTCTTCTTTTTTCTTTTGATTTTCTTTTTCTTCCTTCATCAACCGTTCTCCTTTTGTGGTTTGTAATAATATCTTCAAAATTTTTTAAGAAGAAATATACCGCATATACTATTAAAAATATAATTAAACATATTTTTATTACAAGTACATATGTATCATTACTTTCTTCTACCATGTAACTTGTTAGTATATTTATTAAGTATAACGCAACTATTTGTGCGCTAGTACTTACTATTTCTAAAATTGCTTTCTTTAAATTAAGTACTGCAAATATTATAGACGAAATAGCTATCATTAGTAAATATAATAATATACTTTTACTATAAACGCAAGCGGTAAATATTACTAAAAATGTTCTTATAAAGATTGATATAATCATTATAATTTGCTTATTACTAAGTCCCATAAACATTCCACTTACCATTACACTTTTTTTGTGTATGTCAAATTTTTTAGTAACTAAATACATTATAAAACTTAATAATAATATTATTCCTAAAAATATTGGCAATACCCAAGCAACTTTGCTTAATTCGTAAAGTATTGTATCTAACATTTTATTCCTCTTTTATAAATAATTTAAATTCATTATGTTTAAGCATATAATATCCTATTATATTTGTCAACTTAACAAAATTATCAATAGCAATTATCTCAATATCGCCATCTACTTCTCCAATTACTGGTAGATAATCTTCCATGATACTTAAGTTATATTTTTTACTCTTAATTTTTATCATGGAAACATTATCATATGATTTTAAACCATTTCGTATGTTTAAAACTTTTACATTCATTTTTGCTACATTTGGTGTAGCTTCTTGTATATTTTCTTTTTCATTATTCATGTAATGTACCTCTAAATAATAATTTACTTTCGTCTACATCATCATATTTTCCATTTAAGATATCTTCTACATCTATTAATGTATCTTCGATATCTACCATAACCCCTTTTATTCCTGTATAGTTCTCAGAAACAAACATTGGTTGTGTAAAGTAATTTCTTAACTTTCTAGAACGATAGAAAATCATTCTATCCTCTTCTGATAATTCATCAATACCTAGAACTGCAATTATTTCTTCTAGTTCTTCATATCTTGATAAATATCTTAATGTTTCTTGAACTAAATCGTAGTGTTTTTGTCCTACTACTTCTGCATCTACTGCTTTACTTGTAGTTTTAAATACATTTATTGCTGGGTAAATACCCTTTTCTGCAACTTTACGGTCAAGAACTACTTGTCCGTCCATATGTGTTGTTATAGCTTGAACTGCTTCATCTGTTATATCATCTGCTGGTATATATATAGCTTGGAATGATGTTATTGATCCATTATCTGTAGAGTTGATTCTTTCTTCTACGTCTGTTATATCTGATACCATTGATGTAGGATATCCATTTTCGATTGGAACCCTCTTCATTTCTGTTGATATTTCAGATTTGGCTTGTATAAAACGATATATGTTATCTATGAATACTAATACATCTTGGTCTTTTTCGTCTCTTAGGTATTCTGCAAGTGTTAACCCACTATATACTGCCTTAGATCTTGAACATGGATTTTCACCCATTTGTCCAAATACCATAGACATTTTATCTAATAAGTCTGATTCTTGCATTTCTTCGATTAATTCTTGTCCCTCACGAGAACGTTCACCAACACCAATAAATACAGCATTAGATTTTAATCTTTTATAAACGTTGTTAATAATTTCTTTTATTAAAACTGTTTTTCCAACTCCGGCTCCACCTAAAAGTCCCATTTTAAATCCTTTTTGAAGTGGTGCGAAAAAGTCTAATGCTTTAATTCCTGTCCATAATGGTGCATTATTTATATTTAATTCTTTAAAAGAAAGTTTTCTGTCGTAAACATTTCTTGTTTTTACAGATTTTAATTCTTTATGATTAATTACATCTCCATATGGGCTAAATACTTTTCCTAATATTGCATCAGAGTATTCTATTTGTAGCCCACCTTTTTCTAAAGTTACAGCACCTCCTTTTTTTAGTCCTATAACTCTTTCAAAAGGTACTGTAGATGCTACATTGTTATCTATTTGAACAACTTCAAATTTTCTGATACCATCTTCATCTTCATATGTTAATATGTCATTAAGTTTAACGCTTTCGTTAAATAATAATACTTTAACATTAAGTTCAGAAATACCAATTATTCTTCCTATTACTTCCTTTTCGTTAGCCATTATATCTACACCTTCCTATTATTTTTAGTCTTTTGAATTTTCTAAGACTTTTAATCTTCGTCTTTATGTTGTTTAATATTTTTTTATTCATCTTTAAAATTTAAATTTGTAAAGTTTTCTAAGACTTTTTTAAAGTTCTTATTGTTAGTTTCTTTTCTTTCTTCTCTTAAATTTTCTTCTTCTATTTCATCTAATTTCTTTAAAGATTCCTTTGTAATAGTTTGTCTCATTATGTTTTCAGAGGCGAAACTATTTTCTGTTGCAATTTTTATTTCGTAAGATAAATATAGTACAATTATATTTCTTAATATACTATTTATATCTCCCTCTATTGCAAAGTCCTCTAAGTGATGCTTCTTCTCTTGTGATTCCTCTTCTTTTATGTTTTCTATTGGTAATATTTTCTTTTTTCTAAGCTCGATTTTACTTATATTATAATAATGATTATAGATGATATTTATTTCACTATATTTTGCATTTAATATTGCATCATACAAAATATCTTCAATCTCTCCTATCTTACTTGGATACTCATCTTTTGTCATTGATAAAATCACATTATTTTTTTCATTTATGATTTTCTTTCCTATAATAATTTTATCGATATCTGCATCAGCTTTTGCTAAATCATTTACATTTGTATTAAAGTTTCCACAAAAACCTAAGTCATTTCCAATATAAACATTTAAAGGTTTATCTTCTTTATTTAACTTTAATATCTTTTTGTCCAATATTAAGTTTCTATTATTTAGTATGTTATCTGCAAAATCTGTAATTTCTTTTTCATACTCAAAATACTTTTCAGCATTTCTTCTTGCAGAGTCTACTCTAAGTAAAGAATGAAAATTCATTACTTTTACTACATTTCTTATTCTCATTTAGCATCCTCACCTAACATTTTGAATCTTTCTTTAATTTCATCTTGTGTTAATGGAGAAAATTTATTTTGTCTTAGAGCTTGCTCTATTAATTTACCTTTTCTCATTTTCTCTCTTAATTCTGGACTCATTTCGTCCATATTTGCAAGTTCGTATACTTCTTTTGTTTCTAAGTAACTTAGAAGTTCACGTCTTATGCCTGAACCTAATTTTTTCATATCTTCTGTTTGTACTGCTCCACCTAATCTTGAAACAGATACACCATAATTTATAGCTGGTATTTGACCTTTTTTAAATTGTTTTTCAGATAGAACAATTTGTCCATCTGTTATAGATATAATGTTTGTAGAAATATAATCTGTTATATCTCCACCTTTTGTTTCTACTATTGGAAGAATTGTTATAGATCCACCACATTTGTGTTGACATCCTTTTTCTAATAATCTTGAATGTAAAAAGAATATATCTGCTGGATAAGCTTCTCTTCCTGGTGCTTTATTTGATATTAAGCTTATTTCTCTATAGCTTTGTGCATGTGCTTTTAAGTCATCTATTACAACTACTACATCTTTCTTTTGCATCATGTATTCTTCTGCTATTGATAATCCTACATATGGTATTAAACTTTGAACTGTAGTTTTATCATCATTTGTAGCAGCTACTATCATTGTATATGATAATGCATTTCTTCTTAATAGCTCGTTGTATATTGACTTAATTTCTTTTTTGGTTTTACCAACTGCTATATAAATACATATAATATCATTTTTATTAGACTTTTCTTTCATGATTTGTCCTTGGTTTACTATAGTATCTAAAGCAATTTGTGTTTTTCCTGTTTTCTTATCACCTATTATTAATTGTCTTTGTCCTCTACCAATTGGGTATATTAAGTCTATTCCAGCGATTCCAGTAAGCATTGGTCTGTTAACTGGTGTTCTATCCATTATAGGTACTGTTGGTCTTTCTATATCTATATATTTAAATTTTTCGAATGCTCTTCCTGTTAATAAATCTACCCCGAATAAATCTGTAACTCTACCTAAAGCTTCTTCTGCGAAGATTGCTCTAAATCTTTCCCCTGTTGTATTTACAGTATCTCCAATTTCTATTGGTTTATCTTCTTTAACAACAGAAATTATTACAGAGTTCTCCTTTATTTCATTAACATATCCCATTCCTTTTCCTCTAATTGTTACTTTTTCATAATAAGCAACATTCTCAAGGCCAGATACTTCTATAATATAATCTTTTAGCCTAATTACTTTTCCTGTATCAAATACATTTTCTCTTCTTTAATTTTCTTTAATTTACTTTCTACAAGATTGCTAATATGCTCGCTCATTTCTTCACCCTTTTTCCTTATATACTATAGTCATATAATTTGTCTTTGTATTCTATTATAATACCTTTAGACATGTTCTTATATAATTGTGTTTTTATTTTAGAACTTAAATAATCATAGTTTTTGTTACTGTCTCCACTAACATATACATATATTGTTGGAGAAATTTTATCCATTCTTTCTTTTATTTTGTCCAACATTTCTAAAACATTAAAATTCTTTATTGTTTTAATGATTGGCTCTATAAATGATTTATTTTCTTTAGTTAAAACACTTTCTACCAAATCCAGTTGTTCTTCTGGTGTTAGTGTTAAAGATTCATATATTGCATTTTGTGTAAATAACTTAGAAAATGCATCTAGTTCTTTATATTCTGTTGTGTCATCATCTGCATGTATTTTTATAAAGTCTTTAAGAATCTTTTCTTCATTAACATCAAATTCTTTGTTTAAACCTTTATAGTTCTTAAAGAACCCTGCTTCCCTAAATTCTGGAGTTGGGATATCATATACGATTTTTTCTTCTTGCTTTTTAATTTCCGGTATCTCTACGATTTCCCCTTTTTCTCCTGATTGTTTAGCTTCGTTTAAACGTTTAATTTGTTCTGATAATATTTCTATCTCTTTTTCTTTTTCAGCTATTATATAGTCAAAGTCTTGTAGTTTATCTAAAAAGTACTTTTTGGTACTATTGTTAATTCTTTTTACTAAGTTTTTAAACATAAAGAATGTGAAGATAAACATTATTAAGACTATTACAACCGCTGGTATTATTAGTTCCATAACTTTCACCTACTATACTGTTAAAGGATTGTAAAATAATAATAAAAATATAAATGCGAATAGTAGTAATAAGAATATTGCAACTACTATTAATATTGTCATTACTGAATGTACAATATCACTTTTTGTTTCTGGGTTTCTACCTACAGCTTCTGCTACTTTTGAACCTAAGATTCCAATTCCTATTCCTAAACCTAAGAATGTTAATCCTAGCATCCAACCAATGCTACTCATTGTTGCAACTAAAATTTGTTCCATGTTCTTTCACCCTCCTTTTAATAATTTCTATATTTTGCTTGAATATTTGTATTAACTACACTTCCGTCATGTGATGTTCCTTCTAGTTGTACTGTTATTTCACTTCCATAATTTTCATATGTAAGTACATTTGACCAACCATCTGTCTTTACAGCTTGTGTTAAGTTTACATCCATGTCACTTTCTTTTACACCATCAACATATAGTGCAATTTTTGCATAATCAAATGCATAATTTTGATCTAATTTTAGATTAAAATATACTTTTTTACTTCCTGTTCCTACTCTTGTGATATCAATACTTGCATTGATTTTTGTTGTTCTTACAGATAATACATCTTCTATATTATCTACGACTTCATTATCTTCTGTAATTTCTTTATAGCCTAATGTTATTTTGTATTCTGTATTTGGCTCTAAGTCTGTTAACCTATATGTTGTAGCATTTTTATCTAATGCTATTGTGTTTTCATATCCCACAGCCTCTACGAATGCATAAACTGTTTGATACCTATTTTGTGGATCTTGTACTGCATATTCTATATCTATGTAAGAAGATGTAGCTATTGCTCCTCTTAAACTTACACTCTTAGATAATGGTGTTTGGTTTGTACTTGAATTGCTATTATTTATTATTGTATCTCCACCATTTCCTGCATTTCCACTTGTTCCTGCATTTGTTCCTGATTGAGCTCCACCTTGGTTGTTTATTACAGATCCATCTGCGTTTTGACCATTTCCAGAATTATCGCTTCCATTTTCTGAAGTTCCTCCATTGTATTCTGGAATTAGATTTTGCCAATCCATATCTTTTTCTTCTTCTTTTTCTACATATTCATTTGTACTTCCTATAATATCTTTTAAGTTAATTTCTTCATTTCCTACTATTAACTTTTCATTTGCTATATCAAATCTATATGAACTTGTAGAAAGTACAATTGGATTTATTGTTCTTGCATATATTTCGTTATTTAATAATAAAGTATTTCCTGATTTATCTATAATTATATATAAATATTTTGAAGTACTTATACTTCCAGATTCATTTTTTATAGAATTGCTTATCATTAAATATTGTCTATCTGCAATTTTATAAAATGCATCTTCTGAAGTATTTCGTATTGTTGTGTCTTTAGAATATTTTTCTACTTGTCCATCTAATAATACTTTAAATACATCTCCATATAATGTAACTTGTGAGTTGTTTCCATTATAGCTTACTACTTCTGGATTTAGTTTATATGTTTCGTTTGTATTATCTAATGTTAAGTAATAATTTCCATCCCATTTTTTTATAATTGTTCCAGCCTCTTCTGGTTGTAATGGTTCATATTCACTATCATATAATGTTACATTACTTTCTATTCGGTACTCCTCTACTTCATGATTTAAGGCTAATCGTAGACAAGTAATTAATAATATGATTATTATGATTATTATAATTGCAAAAATTGCAAATCTTTTTTTATTTCCTGCTGCTAATGATCTCAAATTATTCACCCCTATTTTTTAGTATGGAGGGGGAAAAACTATTCCCCCATTATTTAGTTTGCTATATAAATATGTTCTACACTTGCTGTGTCTACAATGTCGCCATTTTCATCTAAGAATTGTATTTCTATGTAATATCTACCTTCTGTTGGTAAGTTTTTATTTAATGTAAATGAATAGTATGTTTCATTATCTGTTATAGATGTTGTTTTATTTGGTATAAAGTCTTCTGTATCACTTTGGTTGTATCCACTTGTGTTGTAAATAGAATATTTTATTTGTTTTATTTCTTCTATTTTATAACTATTGTAGAATAATAAGTCTATCTTATTTGTTTCTGTGCTATTGTTTACAGATGTTATATTACCTGCTGAGATACCACTTTCATTTATTGGTTCTACTGTTCTTGTGTTTTTATTGTCATGTGTATATGGTTCTTGACCATCATTTGTATAGTCTAGGTCAAAGTTTACTTCTAATGTATAACTTTGGTCTTTTGCTACGTTCTCTAAGATAAATTCATTATTTACATCACTTGTATTGTATTCTCCTTTATATTCTTCTGGAGTAATTTCTTCGTGATTTTGATTATAAATTTTTACTGTATATTTATCATTTACAGCTATTTTATCATCATCATACATTGTTACTGTAAATCTTATTTTTGTTCCTGTTTCTATTTGTCCATCTTCTTTTACAGTATCTTGACGATAACCTTGTATAGCTACTAGTGGTGATGATAATGGGTTTAAATAGAATTCTTGTTCTTTTGTTCCTAAGTCTATTTCTTTTTGTCCACCCTCTACACTTTCATCTGCTATAACAGCAATTGGTGTTATTACTATTTTATATTTTGTTCCAAATGTAAATATACTTCCTGGGTTTGCAGAAACTTTTTCTTCCATTTGTGCTTTTGGTAAATCGTCTTCAAAGTTTGCTACCTCTTCGGTGTAATCTTGTGTTTCATCACTCCATCTGTATATTACATGTCTTAATTTTTGATATCCTAATACTTTATCTAGTGTATATGTTACTTTTACATATTTTTCATTATATGTTACAGGATCATATACTACATTAATATTGTCTACATTTACATTTGCTAATGTAGAGAAATAATAATATCTTCCAACTGTATCTGCATCTACGTCATATAAATATTTTTCTGTATAATCTTGTGATACTTCGTTCTTATTACGTATATTTGTTTTAAATCTTATATAATAATATGTTTTTGGTTCAAGATTATTTATTTCTACAGTACCGGAAAAATCACTTACTGGTATCTCAATATCTCTTACCTTTTCACTATTACTTAAGTTTTCATCTGTTTTCCATAATTCTACAATTATCATATTGTCTTTTATTTCTATTGTATCTTTATTTATTAAAGTTGCATTAATTTGTACTCTGTCTAATTCTTCGTTTATGTCTAATTCACTTGTACTACCATCTTTTAGCATACTAATTCCTGGAATAATTAAGTTAAACTTAATTATATTACTTCCATCTGTTGTTAGTTTTTGTAAACCAATTTCTTTTTGTAATACTACATCATTTTGATATGTAAATCCGTTTTGTGAATAATTTAATTCTAATGCAGTAATACTACTATCTATTGGGTTTATTAAATTAAATGTCTCTGAAGTTTCACTATCTGTATTTGCATTTGTTGATTCAAACATATTGCTGTTAACAGATGTTGTTGGTACAAGGTTTCCTTCTCTATTAATAGAATAGTAATAAACTTGTTCCCCTGATTTATATGTTTTTTGGTATGCTACATAATCACTTTGTGTATCATATCCTGTAACTCCTGTATCATAGTAAGCTTCTACTGTTACCTCTGTTTCTAAGTCTAATAAGTCTGATATATCATTAAAGCTTACTGTTAACATGTTGTTATTTACAACTTGTAAGTCTTGTACTATTTTAACTGTTCTACTTGCTGTATCTTCGAAAGTTACTTTTAATGCTGTTATTCTATCTAATTTTGCTTCATCTCCAGAAACAGTTATACTTACACTATTTTCTTCTAATTCAACTCTATATGTTAAATCTGATATATCAATTTTTCCTTCGAAATATTGATATCCTAATGTTGTTTCTATTGCAGTATTTATTTTAATTAGTCTTGTTGCTGTTCTTATTTCTAAGTTTCCTGCAATTAAGTTTTCGAATGTAACTTCTTCAAATGTATCTCCTGTATTTGCATTAATTGCTTTTGTATCTTTTTTGTTACTTGTATTTATATATGCATAGAATTCATCTTTTTCTAATGCATCATCTATATCAGCACATTTATATTTATATGTTATTGTATTTTCTGTTGAGATAGATGGATACATTATGATTCTAGGTGCTTGTTTTTGTGCTGTTACTGTTTGTGATCTTAATGTAACATTGTCTGTTGGTAATGGACATTCTGTTTCTCCTGTTCCATCATGGTTTAAGTCTAAATATACTTTATATGTAAAGTAATAACTATTACCTCTTCTAGCTTGATCTGTATCTTGAGTTCCATATTTTGTACCATCTCCAACATCGAATGTTGCTGAAGGTATAACTCCATCTTCTCCTACTTCAAGTTCTTGTGTTGCAATTACTTGTCCTGTTGAACTATCTATCATTGTGTATACAACACTTGTTGCATAATTTTGACTATTATCATATTTAGCTTGTGCTTTATATCCAACAACAGTTTGGGCATCTAATTCTGCTCTTGGACTTTCTATATCACGATTTCTTATTGGTGTAACATCTATTGCTTGTTCTGTTTGTGTTGGATAATCTGGAATATATCCGTTTGCTGTTATTACATAATAGTTATATCCTAAACCTTCTGTTAAAGGTATTTTATTTCCTCCATCATATGTATAGTCAAAAGCATTTAATACTTCAATTGTATATTTTTGATCCCTAAAGTCTTTATTTTCTGCTCCGAAGAATTTTGGTGTTATTGTTTTTGATGTATCATAATATTCTTCTTTTATCTTACTCTTGTATGGATCTTGTGAGTATTCATCTTTTATATTTACTGTTCTTATTGGTGTTCCTGGCATAGTTACAGTTCCATCTGCATTTTCGATTGGTTGACCTGCATAAATTCTAAACTCTAGATTTGCTAATGTATTAGCTTCCAAGTCTTTTAATGTTTCATCATCTGGATTTACTGTATCTATACTTCCACTTGTGTCATCATTTACTCTTCTTAATTTAAAGCTAAGGTTAAATGTATTTCTTGTATCTTCATTGTTTTGTATAAATGAACCCATTAATGTGTCTGGTGTTAATGTTTTTATAATTGCTCCACCAATGTAACATTCATCTATAGGGTCATTTTCATCTTTTAAATCTACTGTTGTATAAACTCTAAATTTATATGTTTCATTACTTCTTAAATCATTTATATCAATTGGTATAGTTAAACCACCTTGATATGTAAATTGTCTTGTATATCCTGTAGAATCTGTATACGTTACTAATAAGTCATTATTTTCAGCTGTACTTATTGTATTATTTGGATCTTCTATAATTAGTTTTCCTTGTATTCTTTCATATGTAACTGTTACTTTTTCAAATCTAACTGTTGGAAAAGCTACACCATCCATTTTCATTATGTCACTATATTCACTTTCATACTCAACAATTTTTTCATTATCATTAAATAATGCTATTACTTTAAATGTATATGGTACACCTCTTGATAAAACTTTTTCATCAACATTTACTACTACTTCTTCTTTGTTTGTTACTTCTTTTGTATATACAGGTGATTCGTCTAAACCTGTTCTTGTATCATATACTTCATATCTATATCCTTGTATTCCATTATCTGGATCTACTACATTTGTTATGCTTAATGTAAATGTAGAATTTCTTTTATCCATTTCATATGATGGTTCACTTATTTCTGGTTTATCTTTTAATGTTTTAAATTTCATTTCTTGTTCAAAACCATTTGAAATTATTTGTCCATCATATAATACATTTGTTAATCTAATTGTATACTCTGTATTTGATTCTAATCCTATAAATTCTGCTGTTGTTCCAGCTACTGTTCCATTTCCAACTTCATAAGTTTGATCTACTGTTCCTGAACTTGATACTAATGATAGTTGTGCACTTTTTACTTTTGAGTCTGCATCTACAGATACTTTGAATTTTAAAGAACTATTTGTGAATACATCTTTTTCAAATGTTATTCCTACACTTTTTGTTCTAAATATTTTGTATACAAAGTTTTTAGTATATGTTATTCCATCTACATCATATGCAGATTCTACCACTAATGTATAGTCTGTATTTGGTGTTAGTGTTGAAACTGAAACATCTATATTGTATGTTCCTATTGCTTCTTCTCTAGCATATACTGTTTTACCTGTAGAATTTTCTAAAATTTTTATATATGGATTTCTAACAAGTCTTGCTTCATCATCTTGAATTGTTATTTGTGCATTTATACTTATTGAATCAACATCAAAGCTTTCTACATTAAATGTAGGTGCTACTAATTCTGGTAATTCTTCTACAATGCTTTCTGAACCTCCACCATTTACTTGTGAATTTGAAGAACCACCTTCTCCTGTTCCTGTAGTTCCATCTGTTCCTACAGCTCCTTCACCTGTTTGAGCACTTCCACCTTGTCCTGCAACTCCATCATTTTCTCCATTGTTTGCATTTTCAGCATCTTGAGCTGCTTGTTGTGCATCTACTTGGTTTTGTAATATACCTTCTATTTCATTTAGGTCATTATTTTCTTGTTCAGGTTGTTCTTGAATTTCTACATTATCATCAGAATCAATTACCATATTAGCAAGGTTCATTCTTGTTTCGCCATTTTTACTAACTGTTTTACTTTGTAGATTTATCTCTATATTATCTGGTAAAGAAATATTTACATTGCTAGAAATTGTTTGATATATAATTTCTTGATTATATATTTTAATAACTTGATTATCTAAATATTCTAATTCTAAATAACCATTTATCTCTTTTGTTGTTCCATCATTAAATAAAACTGTCATTCCATTTCCAGCTATTAAATATTTAGTATCAGAAATTTTCCATATTAAATTAGTAAATTGTAGTCTTCCATTTAGATGATTTATCCAATAGTTATCACCTTGTTTGTTTACTACTTGGTTTGCAGCGATACTATAATATGTAATTGGATCTTGTTCTATATTAGCAAGGTTTATTAATACACCTTTCTTTAAACTACTTATAGCTCCATTATTATAGTGTATGAAGTTATCTTTTCCTGTTGTAACTTCATCCCCGCTGGTATCTTTAAAAATAACCTTTTGATTATTTTTAATTTTGTATTCCTCATCTGCATTGAAATAATACTTATCTATTTTTTGGCTCTGACTACTTGCACTTTGCAATATATATCCAGGGTCTTCAAAAACTTTGGTATTTTCTTTTTGCACATTGTAAACATTATAAACTAATAATCCTGCTAGAATTATTCCAATGCCTACTATAAAAAATATGTATTTTTTCATAGCTCTTTTCCCTTTCCTATTTGTTTTGTTTATATCAAAAAAATGTTATCATAGAAAAAATTTCATTTCAATATATAGATTTTTCCATTTTTTTTGATTTCATTTTGTTTACTTCTACCTCTTTACGGAAGGTTATTTTGAAGTTTTTCACTTTTTTATTTTTTTTAATATTAAATTATTATGACATTTTAAAAAATATGTTTTTTATTGTCGTTGTTCTTTCATTGTATCTTTTAAACCCCTTAGGGAAAAAGGAACTAAGGTATTTTTATATCTTAGTTCCTTTTTTAGTCGTTTTTTGTTTTATTTTCCTTTTTGTCTTTTAGTTAGTACATATGCATATCTTAAAGTTACAGTTTCTAATCCTACTAATACAACTAATGCAACTATTAAAACTATTGGTAATTCTCCTGTTTCTACTGCTATAATGACTGTTGCATTTGCTGTGTTATCTTTATTATTGTTATCTACAAATCCCGGTACATTCTGGTTTTCTACTATACTTACTTCATTGTCCTTTTGACCCATGTTGTTTTCTGCTGTATTCCAATTTAGTACTACTGTATATTCTTTTGTTTCCCCTGGGTTTATTTCTGGTATTATTTTTCTTAATACTCCATCTTGTTCTTCCCATGTTCCATCATTATTTGCTAAACTCATTCCTTCTGGTAGTTTATCTTCTATTGTTACTGCTCCTTCTACTTCTCCACTGTTTATTACTCTTATTCTATATACTATTTGTATATTTGTTTCTTCTACATCTTTTCTATATATTTCTATTCTTTCTAATTTTCCGTTTGTTGGTGTTCTACTTTCTCCATTTACTACTATTCCTGTTATTTCTTTTTCTACTCCTATGTTAAATGGTTTAGCTTGGTAGTAATAATATACATCTATTATATTATTTACTGTTTTATTTCCTTCTTCGTCTTCTACTATTTCTACCTTCATTTGTCCTTCTTTATTTTCTTGTGTTTCTATTAAAGTGTAATACTTAAACTCTTTTTCCTCTGTTGTATATTCATCTTGGTTAAATCCTTCTATTGTAACTTGACTACTTTGTAGTTCTCCTGTTTCTTCATTTAATTCTTCTAGTTCTTTACCTGTAGCCTTTTCTACATAGTGTACTATTACTTTTGCTGGTTGATTATAGTAATAGTTTACTACTATCTTTTCTGCTGTCATTATTCCTTTGCTATTTGCTGGTAACATACTGTTACCTTCTTCATCTTCTTCTATTAGCTTGTAACTTAAGAAGTCTTTTGCTGGTATATTGTATTCATCTCCTACATGGCCATTATGTATTGTAGGTTCTTCTATATCTTCTTCTGTCAAACTATCTATATGATGTTCTTCTACAATTGCCCTTTGTGTATAATAATATATTACTATTGTTTTGTTATCTGTTATATTTCCATTTTCATCTGTTTCTACTTTCATCATATCATTTGCGTTTGATGGTACTTCTACTAAATCGTAATTTTCAAATACTTTTTCCTCTGTTGTATATGAGTCACCTTCATGTCTTGTAGGATCTATTATTGGGTCTGTTAATGGTTCATTTGTGTAAATATCCACATACTGCACTTCTAACACAGCTTCTTTAATATAATAATAATTTACTGTTACCAAGTCTTCTCCCATTGTTCCAGTATAATTTAATGGTAGTTTAGATGTTATTAAATCATATCCTTCAAAATCTTTGCTTGGAATGTTATATTCTCTTCCTACTTGTATTTGATGTTCTTCTGTATATAAGACTCTTCCTGTTTTATCATCTATATGATTTTCTATTAAACCTGTATATACTGCTTCATAGTAATATATTAGTGTTTGTTCTTCTTTTCCTAATGTAATTGTTTTATTTGCTGGACTTTCTACTAATCTATATCCTATAAATGCTTTTTCATTTGTTACAAATTTATCTCCTACTAGCCCTTCTTGTGTTGTTGGATTTTCTAAATCTTTTAGTATTTCACCTGTTTCTGGGTCTCTTTCTACATATCTTACTGTTGCCTTTGTATTTTGTAGATAGTAATATGTTACTTCTATTCCTTCTAATGTTATTGTTCCTTCTGTATTTCCACTATCTTCTACTAATGTATATGTTCTTCCATCTTTTTGTATTGTCTCTTTGCGATGCTCTGTATTTGTATTGTAACTATCATCTACATGTCCATCTATTTGTTCTTCTGGACTTAATACTTGGTTTGTATCTTTTTCTAGGTAGTTTATTATTACTTTTGCTTGTTTTAATCTGTAATAATATATTACTTCTTGTGGCTTTTCTTCATTGTATTTCTCTATGTTTCCTGTAGCATTTGCTGGTAGTTTTTCTGCTACTAATTCATATTTTTCGTTTACATTATTTGACCAAGTTGTATTATATTCTTCTCCTTCTTTTCCTTCTATTACTACATCTGGTATTTCTGTTCCATTTATATCTGGGACTCTCGTTGTTGTAGTTGTTCCATCTGTATTCATTATGTAATAATGTACTGTTACCTTTCCGTATTTATTTGTATTTGTTACGACAGTTCCTGTACTGTCTAGGCTTGCTTCATAATATGTTAGCTCTCCATTTATTTCTGTTAATGTATATTTAATTTCTTGATTTTGGCTATCATATTTTGGTAAGTTTTCGAAGATGTCATTCCATCTGTTTGGATTTGATTGGTCCTGTGTTGTAGTCGTTCCTGATGTCCCTGGTTTTGCTAATTCTTTTGTATATTCACTTCCGTCACTTCCAGTTAATTTAAATGTTACTCTTGTTGGACGTTGTCCTAATTTATTATTGTCATCTTCCCATATTTTACTTACAGGAATATTTACTAAAAATTCTGTGGTTGTAGTTGAAGTTGCTGTTGTTTCTTCGAATTCTTTTTCTGGTGTTTTTGTTTTTATATTTCCTGTTACTGTATTTTTTATATTTGTTGTTCCTTGATTTATTCCTGTATATACTACTTTTATTGTTTTGTTTATTGCTATGTCATTATTTTGATTTTCGTAAGTATCTATATCTCTTATTGTTTCTACCCATGTTATTGTTTTACTTGTTGGATTATATGTTCCTCCTTCCAAATCTGACTTTGCTTCATCTATTGGATATGCAAGAGTATCGACTATTGTTACTTCTGCATCCCCTATATAATCTACTAAAGTTACTTTATATGAGATATTGTATGTTATTTCATCTGTTAGTTTTTCTATTGTTGTGGTTCCATTTTTAGTCATGTTTTGTGAACTTATCGTTGGTGTTTTTAGTCTATAGTAATATGTTACTACTATTTGCTCTTCTGTCATAACACCTGTAGCATTTGTTGGTAATTTACTTGTTACAAGTTCATAGTTGTTTGCTATGTTGCTTGACCCACTTGTTTTATATTGATCATTTACTTTTCCTGTTACTGTTTCATCTGCTACTACTTGTCCTTTTGTTAGTGATGGTACTCTTTCTGTCGTGTTTTCTATGTAATGATGTACTAATACACTTGCATCTTTCTTTGTATAATATAGGTTTATTACGTTTTCTCCTGTTCCTATTGTTAACGTATCTTTATCTGCACTGTCGTAATTATATCCATAAATTGTAATAACCTCATTTACTGAAGTAATTACTGCTTTAAATGTCTGGCCATTTACCACTTTTTGTGTACTTAATACTTCATTTGTTCCCTTTTCTAAATAGTTTACTTTATAGCTTAGGTCTGTTCTTTTTGTATAGTATAGATTTATTACATTTTCTCCTGTTCCTATTGTTAGCGTATCTTTATCTGCACTATCGTAATTATATCCATCTATATCTATTACTTCGTTTGCTGATGTTATTACTGCTTGATATGTTTGACCACTTACTACTTTTTGTGTCTTTATTTCTGTATTTGTTCCTTTTTCTAGATAGTTTACTCTATAATTTAAGTCCGTTCTTTTGGTGTAGTATAGATTTATTACATTTTCGCCTGTTCCTATCGTTAATGTTGTCTTATCTGCACTATCATAATTATATCCATCTATTTTTATAGCTTCATTTGCTGAAGTTATTACTGTTTGGAATGTTTGGCCATTTACTACTTTTTGTGTACTTAATACTTTATTTGTTCCCTTTTCTAGATAGTTTACTTTATAACTTAAGTCTGTTCTTTTTGTATAGTATAAATTTAGGACATTTCCTCCACTACCTAATGTTAGTGTTGCTTTATCTGCACTATCATAATTGTATCCATCTATGCTTATTACTTCATCAGTTGCTTTTATTTGCGTATTGATAGGGACATTATTATCTGTTTTGGCTGTATGTAATACCTTGTTTGTTCCTTTTTCTAAATAGTTTACTGTATAGCTAGTTGTTATTGGTGCAAGTTTAGGTGAGTCTACAGACAAATTTACACTTCCACTTAATGTTGCTTTTCCAAAGTTTGTATCTTCAAATCCATCAAAATGTGAGATAACATCATCTCTTAGTTTTACTTTTATCTTTATGGTTACTTCGTTACCACATACATAATTTTCATCATAGAATAAGATGTTTTGACCTGTAACTCTTGTTTGCATACTATCTGACCCACCCAATGCTTGAACGTCTACAATTTCAAAGTAATCTTGTACAGTATCTGCAATGGTACAGTTTGTAATTACTTGTACGCCAGCTTCTTCGAAGTCTTTGTCGTAGCTAAAATCTGCAGCATATTTTTTGTTTGTATATGTTAAATTTAAATAATCGCTTGTATTTGCTTCCCACTTTTTTAATTGTTCGTCATCTAATGCTAATTCTGCTTCACCATAGTTTTCTGGATTTAAAATTCCAAGTAAAATATTTAGGATATTAACATCATACTTAGATCCTCCATATCTCACCGTTAATGCAGGATTAGAACTTTGTTGTGAAATTTGGGACATAGAAAAATATCTTCCTGCAAAATATTCACTAATAAAGTTAAAATACTTTTCTATTGCATACTCAGTTCCCCATATCCATCCGTCACTTATAACATTATCTATAAAGAATGAATCACATGAAACATATATTGCTGTTGGATTATTAACTAAATTTTCTTCACTAACATATTCATCTCCCAAATTACCAAATAGATATTTTTCTATTGCTGCTGGAACACTATTTGTATAATGTGGATATTCTTCTCCGGAAGCTTTTGTCTCGCTTACATATGTTCTAATCTCATCTTCTGTAGATTCTGGTGTAAATGAATGTGCTTCTATAATCCCCTTTTCTCGGCTAGTATTAATGGCTACAAAATCTACACGATCATAAAACTTTATTAATGTTGATATGTTTTTTACTAATATATCTTCTGTCAATCCATGTGCATAACACATAGTGCCTACATATAGGGCACTAGTATCTTCTAGTTCTTGAACTTGTTTACCTTTTATTGTAATTAATCCTTCTCCATCTTGTTTATTAGTCCACTCTGCACTTTTGTATAAATAGCTTCCATCAGCCTCTGATGCTTCTTGGTAATTCTTTTGGTATGCATCAGATAAATCCGCATTAGTTAATTCTGATGTTTTTTTGTACCCATCGCTATATGTCGTAGCTTGAAAATCTTGTGAATCCGCTATTTGATAATTCTCGTTTTGCTTTTTATAATTAGCTAAAATAAAACTCACTAAAACTATAGCTATTACTACTACTGGTATAGCTATTTTTACTGCTATATTTATTTGGGATTTTTTCCCGTTCTTTAGAGCGTAGCTCTCTCTCTCTCTACAGTGTCAAGGCTTTCAGGTTTCCTTTTTTTGTTGTTTCTATTTTTCCATATCATATTTTGTATTCACCCACTTCTCCTTATACTCACTTTTCCTTGTACTAATTTTACTTATTATATAAATATAAGTAAATAGAGCACTGCTCCCAATATTTGGAGCAAGGCCCTATCACTTTACGGATACTATTTTTAGACATTTTATATTATTTTTGTGTTACATTCTATTTTTTACTTCTTTTTTGTCTTTTTGTTAATACTACTGCATATCTTAATGTTACTGTCTCTAATCCTACTAATACAACTAATGCAAGTATTAATCCTATTGGTAATTCACCAGTCTCTACACTTATGATTACATTTGCATTTGATGTATCGTCTTTATCATTGTTATCTACAAATCCTGGTACATTTTGTGTATCTACTATACTTATTACATTATCTTTTTCTCCCATGTTGTTTTCTGCTGTATTCCAATTTAATAACACTGTATATTCTTTTGTTTCCCCTGGGTTTATCTCTGGTATTATCTTTCTTAATACTCCATCTTGTTCTTCCCATGTTCCATCATTATTTGCTAAACTCATTCCTTCTGGTAGTTTATCTTCTATTGTGACTGCTCCTTCTACTTCTCCGTTGTTTACTACTCTTATTTTATATACTATTTGTATATTTGTTTTTTCTACATCTTTTCTGTATATTTCTACTCTTTCTAATTTTCCGTTTGTTGGCGTTCTAGTTTCTCCATTTACTACTATTCCTGTTATTTCTTTTTCTACACCTATGTTAAATGGTTTAGCTTGGTAGTAATAGTATACATCTATTATATTATTTACTGTCTTATTTCCTTCTTCGTCTTCTACTATTTCTACCTTCATTTGTCCTTCTGCATTTTCTGGACTTTCTATTAATGTGTAATATTTAAACTCTTTTGCTTCCGTTGTATATTCATCTTGGTTAAATCCTTCTATAATAACTTGACTACTTTGTGGTTCTCCTGTTTCTTTGTTTACTTCTTCTAGTTCTTTTCCTGTAGCCTTTTCTATATAGTGTACTATTACTTTTGCTGGTTGATTATAATAATAGTTTACTACTATTTTCTCTGCTGTCATTATTCCATGGCTATTTGTTGGTAGCATATTGTTTCCTTCTTCATCTTCCTCTATTAATTGATAGCTCAAGAATTCTTTTGAAGGTATATCATATTCATCTCCTACATGTCCATTATGTATTGTTGCTTCTTCTATATCTTCTCCTGTTAAACTATCAATATGATGTTCTTCTACAATTGCTTTTTGAGTATAGAAATATGTAACAACAGTTCTATTATTTGTTATGTTTCCTTCTTCGTCTTTTTCTACTTTCATTGTGCCTGTTGCGTTAGAAGGTACTTCTACTAAATCATAATTTTCAAATGTTTTTTCTTCTGTTGTGTATAAGTCACCTTCATGTTTTGTGTTATCCACTATTTGTTCTGTTAATGGTTCATTTGTATATATGTCTATGTAGTTTACTTCTAACACTGCTTTTTTGATGTAATAGTAATTTACTGTTACAAGTTCTTCTCCCATTATTCCTTCTGCATTTGCTGGAAGTTTGCTTTCTACTAAGTCATATCCTTCGAACTCTTTACTTGGTATATTATACTTTGTCCCTACTTGTACTTGATGTTCTTCTGTATATAATACTCTACCTGTCTTATCATCTATATGATTTTCTATTAAACCTGTATACACTGGTTCATAGTAGTAGATTAGTGTTTGCTCTTCTTTTGTCATAGTAATTGTTTTATTTGTTGGGCTTTCTACTAGTTTATATCCTATGAATGCCTTTTCATTTGTTACAAATTCATCTCCTACTAATCCTTCTTGTGTATATGGTTCCTCTAAATCCTTTAAGATTTCATGTGTTTCTGGATCTCTTGCAACATATCTTACTGTTGCTTTTGTATTTTGTAGATAATAGTATGTTACTGTTGTATCTGCTACTGTCATTGTTCCTTCTGTATTTCCACTGTCTTCTACTAAAGTATATGTTCTTCCATCTTTTTGTATTGTCTCTTTGCGATGGTCTGTATTTGTGTTGTATTTGTCATCTACATGTCCACCTATTTGTTCTTGACTTGATAATACCTGATTTGAATCCTTCTCTAAATAATTTATTAACACTTTTGCTGGTTTTAATCTGTAATAATATATTACTTCTTGTGGTTTTTCCTCATTGTATTTTTCTATTGTCCCTGTAGCATTTGTTGGTAATTTTGATGTTACTAACTCGTATTTTTCATTTACATTATTTGCCCATGTTGTATAATACTCTTCCCCTTCTTTTCCTTCTATTATTACATCTTGAACTTCTGCTCCACTCGTACTTGGTACTCTTGTAGTTGTGGTTGTTCCGTCTGTATTCATTATATAGTAATGAACTGTTACCTTTCCATATTTATTTGTATTTGTTACAATTCTTCCTGTACTATCTAAAACTGCATCATAATATGTTAAGTTTCCATTTATTTCTGTTAATGTATATTTTATTTCTTGGTTATTGCTATCATACTTTGGTAAGTTTGTAAATATATCATTCCATCTATTTGGATTTGATTGGTCTTGTGTTGTACTACTTCCTGCTGTTCCTGGTTTTGCTAATTCTTTTGTATACTCACTTCCATCACTTCCAACTAATTTGAATGTTACCTTTGTTGGACGTTGTCCTAATTTATTACTATCATCTTCCCATATTTTACTTACAGGTATATTTACAGTGAATTCAGTTGTAGTTGTTTCGTTTGCATTTACTTCGTCAAACTCTTTCTCCGGTGTCTTTGTTTTAATTTTTCCTGTTATAACATTCTTTATATTTGTTGTTCCTTGATTTATTCCTGTATATACTACTTTTATTGTTTTATTTATCGTTATTTCGTTGTTTTTATTTTCATAACTATTTATATCTTTTATTGTTTCTGTCCAGGTTATTGTCTTTGCTGTTGCATCATATGTTCCTCCTGCTAGGTCTGAACTATCTACAACTATTTGATATGGTAACTTATCTACTATTGTTACTTCTGCTTCTCCTATGTAATCTTCTAATGTTGCTTTGTATACAATATCGTAAGTGATTTCATCTGTTAAGTTTTCTATCTTTTCTGTTCCGTTTTATTTATACTTTGCTCATTTACTATTGGTGTTTTTAATCTATAGTAATATGTTACTACTGTTTGGCTTGCAACCATATTTCCACTTGCATTACTTGGCGTATTTACTACTTCATAATTTTGTGGTATGTCACTTGCAACTTGTGTTGTATATTTATCTCCTATTTCTCCATTTATTGTTACATCCTCACTTAGCTTTTCGCTTGTTCCTTCTTTGTAATGGTGTACTAATACACTTGTTCTAACATCTTTAAATGTTACTATTACTTCCTTGTCTTCTTGCATATTTATAAATTTATTTAATATTACTGTATGGTTTGCCTCTTCTTCAAAAGTAATTGGTTCTCCATTTACTGTTATTGTAGCTACTCTATATCCTACATTTGGACTTACTATTATGTCTTTTTTACTGTCTTGTCCTTTATCTACACTTTCGTAAATATCTTGTCCTTCTCCACTTATGTTTCCTCCAATACCTTCTACTTTTGTATTTATATTAAATTGGATTGTTCTTATTCCTGCATTTACATTGTCTTCTATTATTTCTGGTGCTGAGATTGAATTTAATCTTGTTATTTCGTCTGTTTGCTTTGTGCTTTGGTTAAATTTACTGTTTATTTCTCTATTTGTTCCTACTTCCTTATCTGTTAATTCGTGTAGACTATCTACCTCTACTTCTACTTTATATGTTCCTTTTGCTAAGTCTGTAAATTCATATTCGCCCTGTGCATTTGTCGTTGTTCTTGTTACTTCTGCATTATTTGTGCTATTTAATAATTTAACTGTTGTTCCTTCTAAATGCTTTTCACTTGCATCTATTATTCCATTTCTGTTACTGTCTTCCCAAACATTTCCTGTTATCTCTCTATAAACTACTTTTGTTTCTACTTTTCCTGTTTGCATTTGTTCTGAATCTGCATATACTTGTGCCATTGCTGTATTTGCATATATATCTTTTGCTTCATTATTCTGTGTTTGCAAAGTTATCTCTATTTCTAATCTCGTTTTTCCTGCAATTGGTCCTTTTACAGCTATTCCTGTTGCACTTTCATTTAGTGTATTTCCTATTGTTTTTTCTGCCCAGATATTATCTGTTCCTATTCCGTCATCTTTTGCTGTCATATTTCTTACAGTCGTTGAATTCGTAGTATACAATTTTAAATTATTGCTTGATTGTACTGTGCCATTTACTTTCTGTTGTATATTTATACTTTCTAATGTATATATTCCATTAAAGTCTGTACCTCTATTATCTCCATTGTATGGAAGTATATCTAATAATTGGAAGTCTGAAACTGGATCCTCAGTTTTATTTTCATACACTAATGTATATTTTATTTTTCCATTCTTTTCTATAATTGCATTCTCTACTTCTTTATATAACCTATGACTTGCTAGGTTTGTTATCTGTATTGTACTTGAGTCTGTTCTAGTACTAGGTAAAGAAGTTCCTATTTTGTCTGCAGTTGCCAATACCGAAGCTGTATACTGTGTACCATTTGCACTTTCTTCATCTGTTTTAGCTTGATATGTAATTTTTTCTATATCCTGTCCAACAGTACATCCATAAATAATCCATGTTAGTTTCTGTCCACCGTTTGATAAATTTTCTATAGTTGGCTCATTATAACTGCTACTTCCCGGTATATACTCTAATCCTACTGGAAGTGTTTCTTCTAATGTAACTGTAACATTGCTCATTGGAGTTCCTGTTGTAACTGTAGTTTGTAATTGTGCTTTTAGCCCAAATGTTACTGTATTTTCGTTTCTTCCTATGTCGTAATTTACTTTTTCGCTTCCTGCTGTTGTCTTATCTTCCACACTATGTATTACAGATAATTTTCCACCTACTATTAAAAGTGATTGACCATATTGATAAGTACCATTATGTGTTCCTGCAACTATGTTTCCATTTGCATCATAAGCTGTCTTAATATAATTCCAATTAATTGATATATCTGGTGATGGAAATTGTGCATTAGGATTTTCTTTTGTTTGGGTAGCCCTATCCAATTTTTTATCTTTTTTATATAACTTAGAACTAGTTACAAACTGATACACTGTTCCAATTTGTCCACTATTTGTAACTTCTAGTGCAATTTCAACACTATATCCTTCTCCAGCTTCTGCAATTCCACTAATGGATTCAAACAAAACACCTACACATATTGCTGAATCTCCCAATTGTCTTTTTAATTCCTCTTCAGTTTTAAAAAATATTAACTCATCTTCTGTCGTATTTTTCATTTCTGAATCAGATATCCAATTGCTTCCATTCTTTTTTGCAGCATACAGCATTTTAAATTTCATATCACTATCATAAAAATTATTTGCTGAATTTCCACTAAAATTATATGTCTTTCCATTTATTTGTGTTACATTAAATACATTACCATCAAATTTTAATAATGAATTTGCATCGTATATGTCATCTTTTATATCATTATTACTGCTATTAGTAACATCAAATCTATATACAAATTTTTGCCCAATTTCTGCTTTTGCATCACCTTGACTATAATGACTATATAACCCTGTAGCTCCCGTTCCTCCTCTAAAGTTGCTTGATAACCAATGATATGTTGAATATCCTCCGCTTCTAAATATTACATGTTGTATTCTTGAAGAGTCATCTGTTTTAATTGTTTGATTTTCTAGTTTTGTTCCACTACTACTATAGGCCTCCATATTAATATCTTCTACTGTTAAGTAATAATTATATCCACCTTCACTACTCTCGTCGGTATATGGTACTAAAATTTGAAAATACGCTGTCGAAAAACAACCTATGTTTGCAGTATATTTAATTGCTGTACTTGCTGGATCTATTCCAGCATATTGTGTAGGGAATTCTCCATTAAACTTATAATCGCTTAGTACTGAACTTATTTCAGCTCCATTTTGACTCATACTTATTGTTCCAGAATCATAACAAGCTTTTGTTCCCCCTCCTGAAGCAGCCGGTATATGCCACTCATGTGCTGCATGGCGTGCTACTGCCATATTTCTATTTGGAATATATCCATTAACAGTTGTAGAACTTGGATTATATGTATTCATTTTATAGTTATACAAAATAGGGGTAGATGAATTTGTAATATCTTCTGTATTATTTGGATTATCTATACTTATCTTTTCTAATTTTAGTTTTATGTCTAATCTAATATCTCCTTCTGGATATTCAATTCCTTTTAATCCCTTAGCTACACCACCATCATTATATAATTGATATGTTAACGCATATCCATATAATCTACCAGTCTGTGATTTGCCATTTTCATTTAAAGTTATTTCTTTTGCTAATTCTGTATTTCTCAAAAGTTCAACATTATACCTAGGTGTCGCACTTACAGTAACTTCTGCTATATCATTTATTATATATTTATCATTATCTTCGTTTCCCTCTAACCAAAATTTAAATTCTGGCTTTATTTTTGTTTCATTTTGTGCTCCCTCTACTTTTAATACTAATACCAATGTTTGTTTTCCTGGTATAGTATTGTCTGTAGTAGACATCACATATTGTCCTGTTAATACTAGTCCATTACTACTAACTTTACCTGAACCTTCAAGCCATCCCATTGATTCTAAATCCCAAGTTACAACGTTTGCACAATTTGATGGAATAGAGGCTTCAACATTTATAATTCCTCCTGTTAAATTTGATTCTGCAATTCCACTTTTTAATGCCATTGTTAAATCAACAGTCCATGTTACTTGATCAAACGAACGTACAATATTGTTATCCTCTGAACTATCATTACCTGGTTCATCATTTGCATCCCAAGGACCTGTTCCCGTCTTGGTTTGAATTATTTGTGCAGATGAAATATATCCTTTATCTCCATTTATAGTCCCTCCTGCATTATATCCTTCGCCATTACTTCCTATACTCTTATTTTTCTTATTATTTATATTAAAAATAAGCGCAAAAACTCCTAGTAGAATCATTATTGCTACTAGTATTCCTACGCTTATTAATATTCTTTTGTTTAAATTACCGGTGTGTGTGTGTGTGTACAGCGCCAACGTTTTCAGGATTATACACATTAGA
>ENA-ORTQ01001297-ORTQ01001297.1-human-gut-metagenome-genome-assembly--contig:-NODE-1297-length-26946-cov-4.729872_pt1 | contig 26946 bp, 15 predicted proteins | sample MGYA00241912_ERZ509188 | MGnify/ENA primary metagenome ERZ509188 (study PRJEB26280, sample SAMEA2338849) | human gut metagenome | biome: human gut; feature: human-associated habitat; material: faeces...
TTTGATAATTCTATTCTTTTAAAATTTGCTTCTTTTAATTTTCCCAGTTGTTTCTCTGTCTTTTCTAAATTTTCTGATATTGGATAAACTGGTGTAAGAACGCAATTACCTTCTAAAGCCAATTTTCTGCTACTATCATCATTTCTTTTTGAAATTTTAAACTTCCACATATTGTTATTACTTTCATTTTTTATATCTTCCCTACAACTTACTATTTGTTTAGTAAAATATAAATTTTAATATATTGTTCCTTTTTCTTCTTTATATTTTTCAAATGTTTTAATACACTCGTCCCTATCTAAATGAGTTAAGTGTATCAAATCCTTGTTGTTTCCCTTTAGATAATCATAAATAATATCATCTCTAAAACCTATCTCCCCTGCATCCTCTTTTGTGCAACCATAATATACTTCTTTGATATTTGCCCATATTATTGCAGATAGACACATTGGGCATGGCTCACAAGATGTATATAAGATGCAGTTTGATAAATCATATGTGTTTAGTTTTTTGCATGCTTCTCTTATTGCTACAACTTCTGCATGAGCCGTTGGGTCATTGCTTTTTAGTACTCTGTTATTTCCATTTGCAATTATGTTACCTTCTTTATCTGTTATTACGGCTCCAAATGGTCCACCTTCTTTGTTTTTTATTCCATTGTCTGCATTTTCTTTTGCAATTTTCATGTATTTATTCATTTTGTTTCCTCCTTTTGCTTTTTGAATTTTTTGTTGAATGACTTTCCTCGAATTCGTTCTTATTATATCCTATTTTGATAATTATCTCAATATAAAAAATTTAAAAACCTAATTACTCCATTTTATTATGGAAAATTAGGTTTTGGTTAAAAAGTTTAATTCTTTCGTAATTCTGTATCTTCAAATAAATTTAAAATTTCATTAAAATCTTTTCTTATTTCGCTTTCATCTTTTCCTTTAAGGTCATAATATAAATTTTTATTTTTACATCCCGAAAGGTGTAAGATTTCTCCTACTGATAAAAATGGGCTAAATAGGCCTTCGTTACACATATTGAAATATGGACAATTTTTGATACAAAATTGCGAGTATTTTGCTCCCTTTGATGCATCTTTTACTTGCACCCATTGGTTACCAATAAAATATCCACTTCTTGGTATTCCAAAAGAATTATATATGTGATATTCTGATTTACTATTGTCTGAAATTTTTTCTAAATATGAAGTTACTCCTTCTAATGATACATACGAATCTTTCCCGAATTTTAATGCTTCTTCTCCTGTTATTTGGTGTTTTATACCATAATAATCATCTCGTATTATCAGGTCTAATATCTTGATGTTTACACCTAAACTGAATGATTTTTCTATTAATTCGTTAATTTCTTCTATGTTTTGTTTTGTTACCACAATATTGAACCTTGTTTCTATTTTTCTTTTTATTAATTCTTTTGTTATTTTCTTTATTTCAGGTGATAGATACTTAGGATATTGTATGCCATGTATATATTCGTTTACAGAGTCTACACTAATTACAATATCAATTCTTTCTTTGTAGTGCTCTATTATGTCTAATATATTATTTAATTTATATCCATTCGTATTTAAACGAATTTTTGTATTTTCACCTAGATTCATTATGTAGTTAATTAATTCTGGTAAATATTCTACCATTGTTGGTTCTCCACCTGTTATGCGAAATATTGTAATTCCTAATTCATATGCAACTTTGATTATCTTTTTGATACTTTCATAGTTTATTGTTCCTTTTAAATTAGTTTGTATGTTTTCGCCTGTTGGTTTACAGTAGAAGCATTTGTAGTTGCAATTCGTTGTTATTGCTATTGCTAAATAATTTATCCGTTCCTTTTCGTTTTTGTTCATTATACTCTTCCTTTCTTTCCTATTATATTTACAATAGGATTTGTGCATATTATTTGTACTTTTTTATGATACCATTTTTATGTTGAGTTGTATAATATTTTTTTGTCTGTTTGTGATAACCAGAAGTTATAATGAACTTGAGTTTAAAATTTTTCTCTTATTATTTTTATTAAACAATTTATTTCTTTTCTTCTTTCTGTATTAAAATATATCCCGAATTCAATTGGTTGAAGTTTTAATTCTGTTTTTAGTTCTACTAAATTGTATTTTTTTAATTCTTCTTTTTCTAGATATTCTTTTGTAATTAGTCCTATTGAGTCGCTTTTACTTGTTATTTCTAATATTGTATTGTAACTTGAATTTTTTAAGTTTAATTTTTTATTTTTTGTTAGTTCGTTTAGTCTTGTTACTGTTTGAGCATATTTTCGTGGAACATATATAATTTTTTTCTCTATTTCTTCTAGTGTTAATACTTTATTTGCTATATCTGAATTTTTATTTATTATAAATATATCGTTTAATTTTCCAAGTGGTATGTATTTTATATTCTTATTTCTATATCTTTCTACTTTTTTAGAAAATACTATGTCTATTTCTTTATCTTCTAGCATTTCTAACATTTTATTTGTTTCATAACATTTTAAATCTGTATTTATGTCTGGATATTCTAAATAAAATTCATTTACGCTTTCTCCAAATACTTTATTTAATAAATGGTTATGAGAACCTATTGTTATATTTTTGCTTTTACTAAATTCTTTATCTATTTCAATTATTTCATTTATTGGTTGTTTTAATTTTTGATATAATTTTTCTCCTGTTTCTGTTAATTTTAGTCCTTTATTATTTCTTTCAAATAGTTTTGTCTCTAGTATGTTTTCTAAATTTTTTATATGTTTTGTTACGGCGGGTTGAGATATATTTAATTTTTCACTTGCTCTAGTGATGTTTTGTTCTTTGGCTACTGTTACGTATATTTTATATAATTCTAAATTTACCATATTAATCACCTTTCATATATTTTTCTTTTAATTAAATTATAAAAAGGGGGCAATTTGCCCCTCTCTCAGTTTTGGAGGTCGCCTTTTGAAACCTTGAATCCTAAATTTCTAAAGGCTACTGCCAATTCTTCGTATGCATAATCTTTTTTGCCTTTTATGGCTATAAGATTCATTTTTGTATTGGACGTGTTTAGTAAAGCATGTTGTCCTCCTTTGGGACATATATATGCCTGTCCTCTAGAAGGCCATATCCATACCTCCCATTCTTCAATATGTTTATGAGTCCGTATTATTAAATTCGGTCCCACTTCCAGACATTGCACCTCTTCAATGTCTTCCAGGACAGTTTTTTTCACCTCACAGTCCCGTTTCCCATTATTGTTCAAATCGATTAGCATATCTTTTGGTAATTTTTCTGTTTTAATCATATTGCTTCCTCCTAATAAATACATCTTGTTGATGATACAATTATATCATATTTACATAATTTAAGCAAATTTACCGGATTATTTTCCGAAACTTCTTGACACCAATTTGCATAAAAATTTTTTGTTTTAATATATTTTAATAACATCCTTTGATATGGAGGAACAAAATGATTGTAAAAACTTTAAAAATAAATAAATATTTCTACCTTATAACAACAACGTTATTAATAATTATAACTTTAACAAGTTACATTTTCATTTCAAAATCGGCAAATTTTGGACCCGAATTATTTTGGAATAACTACTCACATTCTTCACTAACAGAATCTTCTGATGGAAATTTTATAAAATGGGTTGATTTTAATGTTACTTCTGAAGCAATGTCAAAAACTGCAAAATTAGATATAGACTCTCACAATTCTGATTCTGAAATTAAATATAATTGGATAGAATTGTTGGCATATCTTGCTTGTAAAAATGGTGGGAATTTTAAGAATTTTAAACAAAATGATTTGGATAAGTTGGTTGTACAATTAAAAAATGGAAAATCTATTCAAGATTTAACACAAAATATGAAGTATTATAATTACTATTTTAATGCATATTCTGCTGTTTTAGGTGGATTCATTGGTAATTATTCTGTTGAAGTAGCAGATGAAAATGGTACTACTCATTTTGAAGATAAATATGGCATTAAGGCTTTTTTGCCTATTGCAAAAAATTATAGTTTTAGTCATTATGATGATTTTGGTGCTTCTAGGTCTTATGGTTTTAAGCGTACCCATTTGGGGAATGATTTGATGGGAAGTATTGGAACTCCAATTATTGCCGTTGAGTCTGGGACTGTCGAACATCTGGGTTGGAATCAGTATGGTGGTTGGCGTGTTGGCATTAGGAGTTTAGATGGAAAAAGATATTATTATTACGCTCATTTGAGAAAAAATCATCCTTATGCTGCAGGTCTTACAGAGGGGGCAAAAGTTACTGCTGGCGATGTTATTGGTTATTTGGGAATGACTGGTTATAGTACTAAGGAGAATGTAAATAACATCAATGTTCCACATCTTCATTTTGGTTTGCAACTTATTTTTGATGAGTCTCAGGTTGATGGTAATAATGAGATTTGGATTGATGTTTATAATATTATTGAGTTTTTGATGCAAAATCGCTCTACTGTTTTTATGAATAATTCTGATACAAAGGATTTTGTAAGAAAGTTTAATTTTAAAGAATAGTAAAAACATTTTAACCTAATACATTCCATGTGTCAATGTTTATGGCGTGTATTAGGTTAAAGTACTATTATTTTTTTCCGTAATACTATTGATATTGTTTTGTTTATTTTACCTCTTGCAATTTGTAATGTAACAATATCATTTGGATTTTTGCTATAAATATATTCTCGTAAATCATTCATAGTTTCAAGTTCTTTGTTATCTATTGCTACAATTATATCTCCTTCTTTCAGCTCTGTTTTTGATGCAGGTCCATTTTTTATAATTTGAGTTACATATATTCCACTGTCGAATTTCAATGTATTATTAATTGAAATTCCAGAACTATTATCTAAATATGGTATGTCATTTTTATCATATGCGTATACTCCCATTGTTGCTTGTTCAAATTTATTATTTTTTATAAAACTTTGAATTACTGGTTTTACTACATTTATTGGAATTGCAAATCCTATTCCTTCTGCGGAAGATATTTTTACTGTATTAATTCCGTATTACTTCTCCGTTTGGATATATTAAAGGTCCACCGCTGTTTCCTGGGTTTATTGTTGCATCTGTTTGGATTAAGTCTGACATGTATGTGGTGTTTTCTTTTTCTTCTAATTTTATTGTTCTGTTTTTACTACTTATTATTCCTGATGTTACTGTTCTTCTAAATTCGAATCCTATTGGATTTCCTATTGCATATACTGTTTCCCCTATTCTTATTTTGCTTGAGTCCCCTAATGTTATATACTTTAAATTATTTGCTTCTATTTTTGTTATTGATAAATCTAAATCTGAGTCGCTCCATACTACTGTACCGTCGTACTTTTTACTGTTTTCTAATGTTATGTAGCATGTACTATATTTTGTTCCTGTTACGTGTTCGTTACTTAGTATATACCCGTTTTCTGATATGATTATTCCTGTTCCTAGTCCTAGTGTTGTTTCTGTGTTTGTGGAAAATATTGAACTTCCTGCGTCTTTTAGTTTTGATATTCCTACTACACTTTCCATGGTTTGTTCTAATGTATTTGCTATTGTTTGACTTTTTTGCTCTACGTTTTCCACAGTTTGTTCTTTTTCTGTGGATAGTGTTTTTTGTGTTTCGTAGTTTTGTGGATTTACGTCTATTTTTGTGTATGTATTGTATACATACATTCCTATTGTTGTTATTAGTGCCGTTAGTATTATTGTTAATACGGTTCCTTTTGTTTTGTTTTTCTTTTTTGCTTTTTTTGACATTGCTTTTCCTCCTGTTTTTATTATGAACATTTTTGGAGGTGTTAAACGTTGTTATTTTTTTATTTGTATTTCATATTTTTTTGGAACTATGTCTTGTATTAGTCCTTTTACTAATGCTTCTGCTTGTTGGTCAGCTGCTTCTAATATTCCCATTTGCTCTACTTCTGTTTTGGCGTCTTTTTCTGCTAGTGAGTTTGCTTTGTTTGCATCTTCTTTTGGGTTTGTATTTAATAGTGTGAAATCTGTTTTTAGATATTTTATGCTGTTTGTATCTACTTTTATATCTAATACTTTTGCTTTTGGTATTGTAACCCAAACTATTGGCTTGAAGTTGTCTTGTTCAATTTTTACTTCTGATATGTCTATTCCTGCTCTTGCTGTTGCTTCATATAACATTATGAAGTTTGCTTTGTTTATAACTGCTACTCCACTGTCTTCGTAGTCGTATATTCCTTTGAATTTTAGTGTTGCTGTTGTTAGTTCACTTGATTTTTCTAGTTGTGCCGTTATGTATGTTATGTCTAGTTTTTTGTTTTTGTTATATATGTATATTGATAGTGCTATTATTGCTAATATTATTATTGTGCTTATTACTGTTATTTTTATTATTTTTAGTTTTGAAAATGTTTTCTTTGTTTTTTCTTCTATTTTTTCTTCTTTTTTCATTTTTTGTTCCTTCTTCCATTTTTTATTTTGTTACTAGTATTCCTCTAATAACTAGAAATGTTAAAATTGCTACTCCTATAATTATTAGTATTTTTAAAAATCCTTTCATTTTTCTCCCTCCTTTTTTCTATAATAGTCTGTGTTTTTGGCACTGTTTTGTTTTTAATTATTTTTTTAATATATAAGAAAAATTTTAATTAAGTTTTGTTTTTGACTTACTTAATTAAAATTTTTCTTTCTGAATTACAGTTGTAATTCATTTTTGATTTTTTCGGTTATGTCTGCTATTTCCATGTAATAACTTTCTTTAGACAATTGCTCTTCCATTTTCTCAAAATATTTTATACCCTCTACTGCCACTTCTATTTCTTCATCTGATGGCGATGTTGTTATAAATATTTGTAGAAATCTAAGCCATCCTTTGCGTTTGGCTAGATTTGAAAAATATATTGTCCCTATAAATATAACAAAATATACTATAGCACTTTTACTTGCTATAAATGCCATTTCTAGACTCGCTAATGAATATGTCCAAATTCTACAGATTATTTCTCTACTGCCACAATTTTTTGAAAACCGTGATGATTCTTTGGTTTCTTCAATTGTTGGTACTCTTTGCAATTTGTAGTATGCGTTAATTACCATATGTTCTGCTGCATGATATCTTGCATGTGCTCTTTCTTTTCCTTTTTTTGATTTCATTTCATACATCATTTTGCAAAACACACATACATCTGATGAAATTGTTATAGAAAAATATATTGTTGCAGCAATATACCATATATTTTTTGTACATATTGCAATTACTGTTAATATGATATCAATTAAAATGACATTTTTTGTTCTTATATATGCTTTTCCTTTATTTTCCTCCTGATAATTTTTTAAGTTTTTATATTTTTCAAATAATACAAATGTTTTATCACATTTTATCTTTCCGTTTTCATCTCTTTCTGCGACATAACCAATCATTGGATCTTTATTAGAATAGAATAATATTCCATTCCGTTTTGACATTGCTTCTACATCTTTTGTCTTTCTCATGTTGTTTTCTCCTTTTCTGAACGTTTTATGTTTATATTGTACTAAATTTTTGTGCAAAAGTCAATTTATGTTAATTATTTTTTATGTAAATTGTTGGTGTAGTAGTGGTATGATAATTGTTTTTTGAAATAATCTGTGTATTTTATAGTTCTTTTTGTCGAGTTAAAAAAATTTTAAAAAAGACTTGCTTTTTATTAATTTTACTAATATAATGACCATATAAAGAGCATAAACATGAAGTCAGAAAAAACTGACAGAATGGAGGATGATTATATGAGAAAAGGATTGCAAAAAGTTGTTAATGAAAATAACAATTATAGAATTATAGCAGTAGATGACGAAGAAGGAATTGTAGATTCACTTTCTATATTTTTAAAACGTTCAGGCTATGATTTTACTGGAGTTACAGATCCGATGGAAGCAATAGAAAAAGTCAAAACAGAACATTATGATCTAATGTTGCTAGACTTTATAATGACACCTATTCATGGTGACCAAGTTGTTGAGGAAATAAGAAAATTCAACAAGGAATTGTATATTTTATTATTGACAGGTCACAAGGATTTAGCACCGCCTTTAGAAACCATCCGAAGATTAGATATTCAAGGTTATTGCGAAAAAAGTGATAAATTTGATCAATTGCTTTTATTAATTGAATCTGGAATAAAATCAATTGCTCAAATGAATGAAATTAAAAAAATTAATGAAGAGTTAGCAAATAAAAATGAAAAACTTGAAGAGGCTTATTTGTCTACTATTCAAACTTTGAGATATACTGTTGAGGCAAAAGATACATATACAAGGGGTCATTCTGACCGTGTTTCTCAATATTCTGTTTTAATAGGAAAACATTTGGGACTTTCTGATAGTGATTTACATGACTTAGAAGTTGGTGGTTTATTCCACGATATTGGTAAAATTGGAATTCCAGATAGTATCTTAAGGAAAGAGTCTAAGCTTACTGATGATGAGTATTCGGAGATTAAAAATCATCCTGCTATTGGTGCACATATTTTGTCTTCTGCTAAGATTTTTGCTAATATTGTTCCTATTGTTAAACATCATCATGAGAGATATGATGGTAATGGCTACCCTGGTAGATTAAAGGGCGAGGATATTCCTTATTTTGCTAGAATTGCGGCTATTGCTGATACGTTTGATGCTATGACTTCTAAACGTAGTTACAGGGATTCTCTTCCTTTGGATGTAGTTATTTCCGAGTTTAAGAGATGTAGGGGTACTCAGTTTGATCCTGAGTTAGATGATGTTTTCTTAGATATTTTGGAAAATCATTATGATGAAATTGAAAGAATAAAAAATAATTATTAAAAAATGCGGGATTAGGGGACGGGTCTTCGATCCCGTTTTTTTTTGCTAGAATTGAAGACCCTTCTCCTAATCCCAGTTTTTCATCCCCTAATCCCTTTTTTTATAAAGGTAAAATAATATTGAAAGTAGTACCTTTTCCTTCTTCAGATTCAAATGTAATATTACCATTAAAATGCGCTTTAATAGTTGAATATGACATATATAAACCAAGGCCGGTACCATTCTTGCCTTTAGTTGTAATCATTTCTTTGAACAATTTTTCTTTTACTTTTTGAGGTAGACCACATCCATAGTCTTTGATTGATATGACTAAGTTGCTGTCTACTTTGTTTAAAATTAAATCTATGTTTTGTTCTGTTTTACCATTATATGCTTGAATGGCATTAGATATCATATTATTAATAACTTGGACTAAACTATTAATATCACCATGTATTTTAGTAGATTTAGGAGCGTTCATTTGAACATTCATATAAATCAATGCATTTTTTAGTTCGTGTTTCATCAAAATATCAACTCTCTTAACAAGTTCATCAATATCAAAAGAAATATTCTCAGTCTCAGACAAAGTAACCGCCTGACCCTTAACTGCAGTAATAATATCTGACATATATTCAGTATACTCCTTAATTTTTACAATCCATTCACTCATATCTTTAGCAATATCATGATGGTCTTGGCTATTAACCTCAGGGTCATCAATAGAAGAGTCATATTCCTTAACTAAATCAGTTAAGCCTTCTGCAGCACCAGAAATAGACATTATAGGTGTTTTTAGGTTATGAGCAATACCACCAATTAATTGTCCAAGTGAGGCTAGACGCTCTCTTTCCATTAATATATCTTGATTATTTTTAATAGTCTCCATATCTTCAATATGTTGAGTAATATCTTTAAACAAAATTAATGTTCCCAAAGACACACTATCTGAATAAATAGTATTAACTTCAACAGAAAAGATTTTATGGATTCTGCGTGCATGGAATTCAAAAGAAATAGTCTTTTTTGAATCTTTTGTTTTAGCAATGGCATTTTTAATTTTTCCATAATTTATTTTATTACTTTTGCAAAACTCATCAAAATTTTGACCTCTTAATGAAATATCTTTAATCTTAAATGTAACCAAAAAAGTTTGGTTAAAATCTGTTATAGTTCCATCATCATTCAAAACTAAATAACTATCAGACATCCTGTCCGCAATTTTCCTTAAAGCAATAGGAGCAATTCCCAAAAAGTCAAACTTAAATATTGCCAAAGCAAAACATATAATTGATACTGAAAATGAAATAGGTGTTACGAAAACAGTCATAGGTATCAACTTTAAGAAAGAACCTAAAACATTTACAATAACAGGACAAGCCAAACCAATACTAATCAATAAAGACTGTTTAGAAAAGAATCCAGCATTCCTAATTGAAAATATAAGTAAACGACCAATACCAATAATCAATAAAAGATAAGTATAAACAGAGTGTACATAGAAATATGGTCCATAAATAGTATCTGTAAAAGATGATGAATATTGTATATAGAACAAATGATGTAAATCATTTGTCCACAATACAACAAGAGATAATATAGGTATTACAAGCAATAACAAATAAGACTTTTTAAATGTTATTTTTGTATTTGTAAATATTAAACTCGTAAAGAACACTGTTAAAGGTAAGAAACAGGTTCCAATATAAATAATGTTTTCAAACCAAATAGATGGTATTGAAAAAAAGTAATTACAAACGGCTTGGCAAAGCACCCCCACAGAAATGATAAGAGAGCAAAACAAGTTTAAACAAAAAACATTGTGTAACTGCTTTCTATCTTTTTGACAAGAAATATAAACAAACATTACAACAGTCAAAAGTGTAGAAAGTACCAAAAGCCAGAAACTCAAGCCGAAATTATGCATTTGTATCACCTCCAGGTATAAAACCTATTTTTTCAAAGTACTTCATGTATCTAATAATATAGTCAGCATCAATATCTTTCCAACTAAAAGATACACATTTTAAATATTCATCAGTAAAATTAGCATGTAATCTTACATTATATGTATAAGTAAGTTTTTTACTCTCATCCAAGTCATAAATAATACCAGACAAGCATTTCTTTTTCTCATTATCAGAAAGAATACCAGTAATAAGATAAGCAAACATCTCGTCAGACATAGGTATAATTTCATGACCCAAAGAATCAAGAGTTTCTAAAAGCAATTTTATAGTCATAAGTTTTGTATTATAAATATGGAATACATTACAATTACTATCATGATTCATTATTTTAACAATTGCTTCGGCGGCCAAATCAACAGGTGTTAGTTCGATAGCATGTTTAAGCATATATTTTGGAACTGCACCAATCTCAATAAATGACTTAATTCTCTTAGCAAAAGCATTATTATCAACATTTTGTTGGAAAACACCATCACTATATCTATTAGTAATATTACCAAGTCTTAAAATTTGTGCATTTAATCCATCGTAAATTGCCTCTAACACAATAAGTTCTGCCTTATATTTAGTTGTTGTATACACACCTTTTAATTTTTGACCAACAAATAAATTAGTCTCACTAAATTGCTTTTTAAAGTTGATATTTTCAGGAGTTTCCTCAATAGCCTCTTCCTTTTCACCACTACCAGAAACACTCATAGTTGAAATATGTAATAAACGTTTATTTTCTTTCTTACAAAAATCAACAACATTTTGAGTTCCCAAAACATTAATATCATCAAATTGACCTTTTAAACCATAATGTTTAACAATTGCACCAGAATTTATAACAACATCAATATTATTTCTAATTAAATCATAATCCGAAGTAGATAAGCCCAAACCTTCTTTAGAAATATCACCTTCAACAACACGAATTCTCTTAGAAAATTGATTTGAATATTTATCTCCAAAATAGAAATTCAAAGTTTGTTTCAATCTTGAAGTAGGGTCAACATTGTTTTTAGGTCTAGTTAAGCAATAAATAATTCCAGAATTTTGTTTCATAAATTCATCAATTATGTGTGCCCCTAAGTATCCAGTAGTTCCAATTAATAAAATATTATCAATAGTTGCAGGAACAATACTAGATAAATTATCTAAAGTGTTTCTAGCAAGAACGCTATTAATTTTATCATAATCATAATCCTCAATAAAATTAATTTCAGAACTTGGCAACTTATTAGACAATTCCTTAATAGTTGGATAATTGAATATATCTGCATATTCAAATTTTAAACCATATTTAATAGCCTCAATTTGCATTTGAATAGCACCAATAGAATCACCACCGATATCAAAGAAATTATCATTTACAGTAATATCATCAACCTTTAAAATATTCTTCCAAATTTGTAATAATTTTTCCTCATTAGTATTTAACTCATCAATATTTACAGTTTTTGTTGAAATACTCCTATGTAGGCTAGGTAATGGCAATGACTTTCTATCAATTTTACGATTGATAGTATAAGGCATTTTATCCAAACGGATAACATATGATGGAACCATATAAGGAGGCAATGCTTTTTTAAGAGTAAGTTTAACTGTATCTGGAAGAACAGAAGAATCTGCAACATAATAACCACACAAAACCTCTTTTCCATCCATCTCAATTTTATTAACAACTGATGCAGAAACACCAGGAACATTTGCCATAATATTTTCAATTTCACCAAGTTCAATTCTTAAACCTCTTAACTTAATTTGGTTATCAACTCTTCCTAAACATTGAACTTTACCATCAAAAGTCCATCTACCAATATCACCAGATTTATATATTTTTCCAGGTCCAAAAGGATTATCCATAAATCTTGATGCAGTCATTTCAGGCTTACCAATATATCCAAGACCAACTTGAATACCAGAAATATAAATCTCTCCAATTACACCAATTGGAACCTGATTCATATTCTTGTCCAAAATATGAATTTGAGTATTCATAATTGGAGGACCAACTGTTATTTCAGTTTCACCATCCAAGTTTTGAACATTAGAAAGTACAGTAATTTCGCTTGGACCATAAATATTATAAATAGTAATATCATCAGCCAAAGCCCTTAAATCTTTAACAAATTTTTCAGGTAAAGGCTCACCACCAAATACCATATTTTTAACTAAAGCCAAGGCAGTATCAGGCTCTCTGTTATCATAATTTATTTTCATTAAACTAGGAGTAACAGTCATAACATCAACATTATATTTTTTAATCAAAGCATCTAATAACTTAGGATTTCTATGTTCGGCATTATTTGCCATAACAACCTTTAAGCCATGTGTTAATGAAACAATAATTTCATAAACAAAAATATCAAAAGGTGTTGAAGTAACAGACACAATAGTATGTTTATTACCTTCTTTTAAATAATCCAAAACTTTTGTCATTGCCTTAGTCATGTTAGCAAAACCAACCTGATTTAGCATAACACCTTTAGGTGTTCCAGTAGAACCAGAAGTATAAATTACATAGGATAAATCTTCAGGCAATACAGTTACATTTGGATTATCATAAATTTTTCCATAAATCTCATCATTAGATAAATCAATCTCAATACAATTCTCTATACTTTCAACACGTTCTCTTAAAGATTTTTGTGTTAAAACATATTTAGTTTGGCTATCTTCCAAATAATACTTTGTACGCTCAATTGGATATGTAGGGTCAACATTAAAGAATGCAGCACCTGCTTTAGAAATACCAAGCATACATACTATAGTTTCCAAAGAGCGATTTGTCATAATACATACTTTGTCGTTTCTGCCTATACCTTTGTTAATTAAATAATGTGCTAAACTGTTTGCTTTTTCATTTAATTCATTATATGTTAAAGAAACGTCATCACAAATTAGGGCAATGTTATTTGGATTTTTTTCAACTTGCTCTTCAAAAATTGATACAACAGTATCAGAATTTATAGGTCCAGCAGTATTGTTAAATTCATTTAGCATATTTTTTTCTTCGTCGGTGATAATATTTATATCACTAATAACTTGTTCTTGATTATTAATTAAACTGTTTAATACAAACAAGTAATGTTTTAAAATGCTCTCTGCAGTTTGATATTTAAATAAATCAGTATTATATTCAACCCTTATAACATTCATGTCGGGTACAACTTCTAACAACAAATTAAATTTAGAAGTAGAAGTATTTGGTCTTACAATATTAAAACTATAATCATCTATTTTGAATTTTTTATCATGTGGTGTTTGATATGTAAACACAACATCTAATAATGAGTTTGCAGGTGAATTCAATTTGCTTATCAATTCATTATATGGATATGGTTGGTTTGACAGTGCTTCTTTTATTAAATCCTGTGTTTCAAACAAGAAATTAGAAAATTCAGAACTAGAGTTTATCTTATTTCTTAATAATGTGTTATTAACAAACATTCCTATCATGTTATTTAACTCAGAGTACATCCTTGAATCTACAGGTGTACCAACAATTATATCACTTTGACCAGTGTATTTATAAAGTACAATATAAAATACACTGATAAAAAATGTAAATGGTGAAACTCTGTATTTTTTTGCAATGTTGTTAACTTTTTTAAATATTGAGGAGTCTACACAAAAGTCTACACTAGACCCATTAAATGATTTTACATTTGATACTGCATAATCATATGGTAAGTTTAAAATTGGTAATTCTTTGGTATTGATTTTTGAAAGCCAGTAGTTCTCAATATCTGAAATTTTATCACTATTTATAAAATCATCTTCAGATACTGCATAATCAATATATTCAATATTCAATGGTTTAATGTCTTTATCTTGATAAAGTTTGCAAAATTCATCCATCATAATATAAAGTGATGAACCGTCCATTACAATATGATGTGAATCAATTAAAATCATTGTTTTCTCATTATCTAGGTAATATACAGATACACGCAATAGTGGTGCATTTGATAAATCAAAGGGTTTTGCAAAATTATCTAATATATTTTGTTTGTTTGCTTCTGTATCATAATTAATTTCTATATCAAATGGGACGTCATCTAATACAACTTGGCACGCAATACCATCTATAATTGAAAAACTTGTCCTAAAACTAGATTGTAATTTTATAATTTTTTCAAAAGATGATTTTACTTTATTTGCGTCTAAAATTGTATCAGTTAAAAATCCACATGATACATTGTAAACAGTTGAGTCTTTATCCATTTGTGCTGCGTAAAACATTGATTTTTGAGAAGAAGATAATGGATAGTATGATTTTTTTACTGTTTTTTCAATGTGCCCCAAACCTGATTGATTAGAACTTGTAATCAAATTTGCTAAATCAATTAAAGAATGTGTGTTATATAGGTCTCTAATTGATGTGGTAATACCAAATATTTGCTCAATTTTAGCTGATAAATGAATAATTCCTATAGAATCTAAACCTATACTGAAAAGGTCATCATCCATGCTAATATTGCTGTTATTGGAAATTTTTGAAATTATATCAAAAACTTTTTTTTCAATTTCATTTTTTGGTAGTACAACATTTTTGTCTACTTCTAAAGTTACAGCATCTAATGCTTTCCTGTCAATTTTGCCATTTGGTGTATGTGGTAGTTTTTCCATATTTACAAAGTGGCTAGGAATCATATATGTTGGTAGGCTTTTTAGTAAATGTGCTTTTAAATCGTTTATATTTATTTCTTCTGAAGATGTGTAATATGCACATAGTATTTTTTTATTATTTAAAGTTGGACATCCAACTGCACAAGATGTGATATTGTCAAAAACAGAAATTGTGTTTTCAATTTCTCCTAGTTCAATTCTGTAACCATGCATTTTTACTTGAAAATCTGCTCTACCTAAATGAACAATTTCACCATTATAAGTATAATATGCCAAATCATTTGTATTATATATGACATTATTGTCTATATATTTTATGAACTTTTCAGAAGTTAAATCTGGTCTTCCAAAATATCCACTTGAAACACCATCTCCACCAATATATAAATTACCAACAACATATGGTGGTAGGATTTTTTGGTTTGGGTCTAAAATATAACATTGAGTGTTTGCAATTGGTTTACCAATTGTTATATTACTGTTTTTAGTTAAATTTTTCATTGTTGACCAAATTGTAGTTTCTGTTGGTCCATACATATTGTAAATATTTGCATTTGAAAGGTGTTTTAATTTAACTAATAAATTTTCTGGTAATGATTCTCCTCCAATTAAAATATCTGTCATATTTTTTAGGTACTCTAAACATGATGAATCTTCTAAAAATGCTAAAAATCTAGAAGGTGTTGTTTGTATCATAGATACATCATTATTTAAACATAATCTATTAAATGCTGATGCATCTTTTTGTTCAAATTCATTGGCAATAACAACTTTTAATCCATTTGTTAGAGAACACCAAAGTTCTAAACCAAAAATGTCAAAGCAAATTGTTGTTAAAGATACCATTGTTTTATTTGGGTTAAAGTCAATATTTTGCTTCATTCCAACTATAAAGTTATGTACATTTTTATGAGATATCATGACTCCTTTTGGGTTGCCTGTAGAACCTGATGTATAAATTAAATACATCAATTGTTCTGGTGAAATTTTAATATTTAAATTTTCTTTTTTTGAATCTGCTTTATATAAATCTTGTTCTAAAGAGATATTTATTTTTTTATAATTTTCCTCAATTAAATCAGATGTTTGATTATTAACAAGAATAATTTTTGATTTGCTATTGTCTAACATGTATGATATTCTTTGCAAAGGATAATCTGGGTCTATGGGTAAATATGCTGCTCCAGATTTTAAAATAGCAATTAGACCAATTATCATTTCAATAGAACGATTTGTCATAATACCAACAATATCTCCAGATTTTACATTAGAGGAATTTAAATAATTGGCTAATTGGTTTGCCTTTGCATTTAAATCTTTATAAGTGATTTTTTTTCCATTTGAGACAATTGCAATACTATCAGGTGTTTTTTTAACTTGTTCTTCAAACAAATCAACAATTGTTTTATTTTTAGAGTATTCAATTGCTGTATCATTAAAAACATTTATGACTTTGTTTTTTTCTTCAGGTGTAATAATTTCAATGTCACGGGAATTAATATTGCTATTGTCTAAAATTTGACCAATCATATAAATAATACGATTATTTATATTAACAACGTCATCTTTGGTATATTTATCAACTAAAAAGTCATAGTCAATAAGTAAATTACCCGTGTCATTAATGTCATAAATATGAATATTAAAATCATTAGCACAATAATTGTTAAAAATCCAATCTGTTTTGTAATTACCTAAAGAACTGTCAAATGCTTTTGTAATTTGATAAGAAATTGTAATATTATATAAGTTTGGTATATTACCATTTTCTTTACGTATGTCTTCCAAAATGGCGTTATATGAGTATTTTTGGTGTCTTAATATTCCCATTAGTTTTGTTGCAACTGAATTTGCAAGTTCTTTAAATGAACCTTTATTTATGTTGTTAAATCTAACTGGTACTGTACTAATAAACATACCTGTAGTATGTTTTTCTTTAAAATTAGAACGGTTTAAAATAGGCGTACCAATAACAAAATCATTTATATTAGATACACGTCCAATGTAAATAGAGAATACCGCCATAAAGAAATTAAATGTAGAGATACCATTTTCTCTGCAAAAGCTATTGATTTTAGATACAATTTCCTTATCAAGTTCAAAGCCTAATCTTTTAGCATTGTAAGACGCACTTTTTGCGCTATTAATTGAGCATGGGATAGTAGCCTGTTCAGGAATTGTACTAAAAGTTTGATTCCAAAAAAGTTTATCATTTTTAAATTTTTTACTATTTTTATATTCATTTTCAGAATTAATATATTCCAAATATGAAAATGTATCTGGAACATATTTTTCGTTATTAATAAGAGCATTATAATTTTTTAAAATTTCTTGAATTACAAGTCCAAGAGACCAAGAATCGGCAATTAGGTGATTTACAGTCAAAATGATGCATGCAAAATTCCCCTTGCAAATTGCAAGTTTAAACCTAAATAAGTCTGAGTCGTCAATGTTAAATTTGAATTTTGCTTCGTTTTTTTCTATTTGTTTTATTTCAGATTCTGAATTAATATATTCAACATCAATGTCAAATTTTTTGTAGTCTGATATGTATTGCTTTGGAATATTATTTTCTATAATGACATGAATTCTAAAACTGTCATTTTGTAAAACGACGTTGTTGATTGCTTGTTTTAATATGTCTTCATTTATTTTTCCGTATAGTGTTCCTGAAACACAGATGTTGTTTACTGTTGTTCCTTCGTAAAATTGTTCTGTGTACCAGATTGATTTTTGTGGATTTGTTAATTCAAAAAGTTCTTTGTTTTTCATATATATTACCCCTTTAAATTTACATTTAATTACAATTGCATTATACTATTAAAAAACAGAATATGCAAGTATTTGACAGGTTTTTTAAAAAAACGTTTTAACAAGTATTTTTAATTTTTAAATATATTTGTAACGTGTAATTTTTAGCAAAAAAACTATAGATTTCTAATTATTTCTATAGCTTTTGTCTTTATTATATTTCAAACATTTTTTATTTTTATAATTCTTTTATTTCATCTATTGTTAATCCTGTTGCCTGAATTATTACATTAATATCTATACCTTGCACTAATAATTTTTTTGCAACTTCTTTTTTTCCGGTTTTTTCTCCTTCTTTTATACCGTTCTTCAATTCCTGCTTTTTTGCCTTTATTGTAACCAGCACTTTCTATTGATTTTTGATCTAATATATATTTTTCTCTTAACTCTGCTAGATATCTTTCATGTTCATCATTACTAATTTTTTCTAATTCTTTTTTGGCTTTTTTTAATTCTGCGTTTTCATCCATTTTTACCACCTCTGGATTTTCTATAAATTTTAACCACGAATTCATTTCTTTCCTTTTGTTTTCTTTGTATTTTATGAACTTTGGTAACTCAATTATATATAATTCCATAACGTCTGTCAAGATTACTTGGTGGTATTCTTCTTCTCTAATTTGCCATTTTGTTTGATATTTGGGTATTTCTTTTAATGATTCTAACTCATAATCTGATATTAATATTACTATTGTTTTTTCTAATGTTTCATAGTCTTTTCCTGATTTTATACTTGTACTATACATTTTGCTCCAATAAAACATTATTCTTTTTTCAATGTTATTATGGTCTACTACTTGCATTTCTATATTGCAATTTATTTTGTTATCTATTTTAGCCCTTATGTCTAAAATACCTACTTTGTCATCTAATAAGTCTTTTTCTAAGATTGTGCTGTTGTCTAATTCTACATTTGTTATTTTCTTTTCTACTATTGAACTTATTAATGATGCCGTTATGTCTTCGTTTCCTATATGCCCAAATATTCTTTTGAACACATAATCATTTTTGGGATTTAATAATTTTGTTATGATTTATCACTTCTTTCTTTTTTTGATTTTTGATTTTGATTTTGATTTTTTGGTAGAAATACCTTGATTTTTGAATTAAAATATATCGTTTGAAATATAATGTAATTATATTAACATAAAAAGTTTATGTATGCAATACTTTTTCAAATATTTATTTTTAAAAATTTACATCCCGTTACAACTTACAGCTTTCTACATTAATTGTTATAATTTATTATAAAAAGAGGGATTTGGGGTGGTAGCCCCTTAATCCCTCTTTTTTATTGTTTTATTACATATGCTAGTTCACATGCTAGTTTGTTTCCGTCCATGTAGTAGTTTATTTCATATGTTTTTTTATTTTCTTCGTTTGTTTCGTCTTTTACTTCATATGTGTCTGTACATAATAATTGGTATTTGTATACACAGTCTGCTACTGTTACTGGGTCATTTGATTCGACTTCTCCAACAATATATGATTCGACTGGTATTGTGTTTTCGTCTAGTGCTAATTGTTGTTTACACATTGTTGTAAAATTTAACATTGTTTCTTCTACTTGGTTTGAGTTACTTACTTCATATTCTGTTTTGAATATGTTTACGTCTTCTAGTGATTCTCTTAAGTATATGTATGTTCCTTCTGTTTCTCCTAGCTTGCTTTTTTTGTTTAGTTTGTATTTTTTTACATATGTGTATTTTGATGCTGTTTTTTCTTTGTCGTCTTTTATTTCTTTTGTTTTGTTTTTTATGTCTTCTATGTTGCTTATTTCTAAATAGTTTGTGCTTGCTTCTGTTGTGTCTTGTTTTTTATTTAGATATAGAACTGTTGCTGCTATTATGATTATTGCTATTATAATTGATGTTGTTATTGTTTTGGTTTTTTTAGTTTTCATTTTGAACTCCTTTGCTTATGATATCTAATTATTTTAATAGAATGATAAATCACTTGCTGTTACTGCTGACCATCCTTGTGATGAAACATATTTATTATCACTATATTGTGCATCAGTTCTATGGTACCAGATCTTACCTGATGGAGAATTTATTCCCCATTTATATCCAGTAAAATATCCGCCGTTTATGTATGATGTTCCTTTTTCATTAAAGAATCCATCTTCAGTATTTCCTCTAAATTTTCCTCCAGTTATTGTAAATGTTCCATTTATGTTTTTCAATCCATAATTTTTACCAGTAAATGTTCCTCCTTTTATTTCAGCATTACATTGTTCAAAATATCCGCCATCTGTTCCATCTTTTCCATCATAAGTTCCTCCTGAAATAGTCGCTTTAGTTTTTTTAACTAAAAGTCCACTATCTGTTTTGCCTGTAAATGTACCATTTGTTATCTCTATCGTTGCATTAGCATTGTTGTCCCATACTCGAATTCCGTTATATCCACCAGTAAATGAACCTCCTGTTATTTTTAAAGTTCCCTGACATGTTCCGATTCCTGCATAAGATGAGCCTGTGCTATTTCCTCCGCTAACAATTATCATTCCATCTCCATATATACCCCAGTTTCCACCACTAATTGTTCCACCTTTTACTGTTGTAGTCCCTGAGTAATTATATATTCCTTGATCTTTTCCACTATATGTTCCATTTGTAACAGTTAATGTTCCGATGTTTGCTATACAATTTGATTTTTTTGCAGACTTGCCATCTACAGTTCCACCATAAATATTTAGTGTTCCTTTATTTGATACATCTCCTTTTATCGTTTTTTCATTTAAATTTAATGCTATTATTTTATTTTCCAAAATCGTTATATTTTCAGTAACATTTTTCAATACTGTAACCGTTGTTGATGTCGATGTTGATGTTGCAACACTATCAATTGCTTTTTGTACTGTTCTATAATATGTTGTATTTATTTTTGCCGCACATTGATACCATATAGCATACAATGTTGTAGAATTTCCTATAGATACTTTCTGACCTGCTGTATATGTTGCTGTCGTTGCAGTGCTACTAGTATTCCATCCATCCATTTCATATCCAGTTCTTGTTGGTTTTGGCATAGTAAATGATGGTGAACTAACTGTAGTTGTAGAAGATACCTGATTTGCTGAATTTATATAATACTTTGTTGTGGTTGTTTTTGTTCCTGTTGCTGTTGTGTCATTACTTCCATTTTGATATTTATATGTTACCGTAATTGTTGCATTGCTTTTTGTTATGCCTACTGTATAAAATGTATTTGTCGTACTTGCTGCACAAGTCGTAATTGCTGTAATTGTTCCTGTTCCACTTGATGTTGCTAAACCTGCATAATTATATGCTCCAGAAATTGTTGTTAAATTACTTGTTCCTGTATTACTTTCAGACAAGACTGTTCCATCTTTCATTGCATTCCTATATATTGTTTTTGATGTTACATTTGCTGCTGCAGTACCAGTTACAACTTTTACAGCTACGTTACTTCTATACACTGCATAATATGTTGTATTTGCAGTAGTTACAGATGTTGTACTCATGATCTTAGACCCTGTTGACCATCCAACATATGCTGTACTATAAGGCCCTGTACTAGTTGATGGTGCTGCAATTGATCCGTGTGAATATGATGTTGCTGTTTTTGACGCTGTTGTTGAAGTACAATAATATGTATAATTATTTGTTCTTGTTCCTGCTTTTGTTGTTGATGTCCATGCACTTCCATTGTAGTAATTAAATGTTGCTGTTATTGATGATGTGTTTGAACCTGTTGTTACAATGTAATATGTTGTTTCTGTTCTTGTTGCAATTCCTGTTATTGCTGTTGTTGCCCTTGCTGTTGTATTAACTGTTGTTGCATATCCTCCAAAAGAGCCATATAAACCATTATATGTAGATGCTAAAACATTATTTGATGTTCCTGTATTTGTTGTTGATAGTACTGTGCTAGAAGATGAACATTTATTTCTATACACTTTTTTTGAACCTACCCCTGTGGCACTTGTTGGATAATATACTTTTATGGCTGTACTTGATGGATTTATTGTAAACGCTTTTGTTGTTCCTGTTAGTGTGTAGTTTCCGGCTTTTGCTCTTCCTCCACTTACACTGCTTATGCTTGCTGTTGATGTATAACTTCCGGCATTTGTTGCTGTTGTTCTTGTTACATTTATTGTTTCTCCGTTTACTCCACTTGTTGCAGTTGCCGTTGGTGCTTGAGCATTTCCGTTGTAAGTAAATGTTGTTGTTCCCCATGTTACTGCTACAGATTTTGGATTCATTCTTAATGTTACACTTCCTGTTGTTCCTGTATTATTGTGGTTTCCATCTCCTGCTACATATGCTTGTACATATATTGTTCCTACGTCTGTTAAACTTGGTTTTGTTGTTGTCCAACTTCCCCAGCTACTATTATTTGTGCTTGTTCTGTAATAAATTGTTCCTCCGTATCCTCCGCTTACTGTTACATATTGTGCTGTTCCATTATATGTTACTGTTGTGTTGCTTAGTGTTGGATTTCCGGCTGATACTTTGTTTATTGTAAATGCTTTTGTGTTTCCTGATAATGTGTAATTTGATTTATTTGCTCTTCCTCCGCTTACACTACTTATGCTTGCTGTTGATGTATAACTTCCGGCATTTGTTGCTGTTGTTCTTGTTACATTTATTGTTTCTCCGTTTACTCCACTTGTTGCAGTTGCCGTTGGTGCTTGAGCATTTCCGTTGTAAGTAAATGTTGTTGTTCCCCATGTTACTGCTACAGATTTTGGATTCATTCTTAATGTTACACTTCCTGTTGTTCCTGTATTATTGTGGTTTCCATCTCCTGCTACATATGCTTGTACATATATTGTTCCTACATCTGTTAAACTTGGTTTTGTTGTTGTCCAACTTCCCCAACTACTATTATTTGTACTTGTTCTGTAATAAATTGTTCCTCCGTATCCACCACTTACTGTTACATATTGTGCTGCTCCATTATATGTTAATGTTGTGTTACTTAGTGTTGGATTTGTAGCTGCTGCTTTACCTATTGTTATTGTGTATGTTGCGTCTTTTGTTACTTTTGAGCCATTGTCTGTTGCTGTTATTACATATGTATATGTTCCTGCTGGTGTGTTTGCTGCTATGTTTATTGTTGTTCCACTTATACTTATATAATTTGTTGCTGTTCCTGATGCATTTTTCTCTGATTTTTCTGTGTATGTATAACTTCCTGTTCCGTTACTTGCTCCTGTTATTCCTGCTGTTTGTGCTCCTGTGCTAAATGTTTTTGTTATTGTTTGGTTTGCAAAGTTTATTGGGTTTGCTGTAAATGTTGCTGTTACTGTTTTTTTAGCATCTATTTTGCCACTTGTGCTTGACCAGCTACTAAATGTGTATCCTGTTTTGTTTGTTGCTGTTATTGTTTTTAAATCGCTTGTTGTTGTTCCTGTTGTTATTCCTTTTATTGTTAGTTTATTTCCACTTGTTGTATATGTTGCTCCACTTATAACATTGTAACTTGCTGTGTCTACTGTTCCCATTGTTGTTGAGTTACTGTTTATTGTTAAAGCATATACTGCAACTGCTTTTGTGGCGTTTCCACTTGGTGTTGCATAGTTGTTTGAGTCTTTGTTTATTGCTCTTACATATACTGTTCTGTTTCCTGTTGCTCCTATTATTGTGCTTAAGTAGTTTACTCCACTTGTTGCAGCTGTCCAATTACTTCCATTTATACTAATTTCGTATGATGTTGCATTTGTTGCTCCTGACCATGTTACTATTCCAGCTGTTGATACTGATAGGTTTGCAGGTGTTGCTACACTTGCTTTATTTATTGTAAATGCTTTTGTGTTTCCTGTTAAAGTGTAGTTTTCTTTTCTTGCTCTTCCTCCTGTTACACTGCTTATGCTTGCTGTTGATGTGTAACTTCCTGCATTTGTTTCAGTTGTTCTTGTTACATTTATTGTTTCATTTGCTACTCCACTTGTTGCGGCTGCTGTTGGTGCCTGTGCATTTCCATTGTAAGTAAATGTTGTGGTTGTTCCCCATGTTACTGCTACAGATTTAGGATTTATTTTCCATGTTATTGCTTTTGCATTTGTTGTTCCATCACTCCATGCGTGGTTTCCATCTGGTGTTGCTGTTGCTGTGTATGTTCCTGCATCTATTGCAGATGTTGTTCCTGTCCATGTTACGTTTGTTCCTGCTACACCTGGTTGGTTTGCTCCATTGTATGTTTTGTTTGCTGCGGCCGCTGTTGCTGTTTTTGCTCTTTCTATTTTTATTGTGTATGTTGCGTCTTTTGTTACTTTTGAACCATTGTCTGTTGCAGTTATTACATATGTATATGTTCCTGCTGGTGTGTTTGCTGCTATGTTTATTGTTGTTCCATTTATGCTTATATAGTTTGTTGCTGTGCCTGAGGCATTTGTTTCTGTTTTTTCTGTGTATGTATAACTTCCTGTTCCGTTGCTTGCAGCTGTTATATTTGCTGTTTGTGCATTTGTGCTAAATGTTTTTGTTATTGTTTGGTTTGCAAAGTTTAATTGGTTTGCTGTCCAGTGTGCATAGTATGTTGTGTCTGATACTGGTGTTTTGGTTGTTCCAGATATTTGTGTTCCTCCTGATTTTTCTGTGAACCAGCCTACAAATGTATATCCTGTTCTTGTTGGTGTACTTAGTGTTCCTAGTTCTGTGTTGTATATTTTTTCTACTGTTTGTTTTTTGCTTTCTGTTTCTCCATTTGCTATGTAGTTTTCGTCATATGTTATTTTTACTTTTGGTACTGTTATTTGTTGTCCAAATATGTATTTTCCGTTTCCTAAATTGTCATATGCGTATACGTGTGTGTTGTATACTCCTGCTTCTGTTTTGTGGTCTGTTATGTTTACATGGTATACCCATGTTGTTCCATCTTGTTGTTTTGTTCCTTTTGCTGCTGTTGATGTTTGCCAACTTCCTTGTATGTCGTCTTGGCCGTTTGCTTCTGTCCATGTTGGGAATTGTACTCTATTTACTCCTGATCCTGCGTCTTTTACTCCATATACATATACGTCATATCCTGCTGCTGTTACATTTTTTATTTCTGCTCCTGTTGATGTTGGTGCTGCTTTGTCTATGTTTGTTATGTTTGCATATGTTTCTTCTCCTGCATTTGTTCCGTCCCATAAACGTGCATATATTGTTCCGTTTTCTGTGTAATTTTGTGTGTCTGTGTTTTGCCATTCTCCGTTGTCTTTTTTTGTTTGTAATGAATATCCTTTTTCTGTTGTTTCTGCTTTTGCTGTTACGCTTTGGTTTGTCCAATCACTTGGTGTTTTTGTTATTGTTGTGTTTGCGTTTGTTAGTTTTGGTACTGTTGCTGTTGTTACTTCTGCTGCGTTGCTTATGTTTCCAGCTTCATCTTTTACCCATACGTAGTATTTTGTGCTTTGTTTTACGTTTTCTATTATTTTATTTAATAATTTTGTGTTGTCTACTATTGTGAATTTTGTTGGTGTTTGGCTACTTTCTGATATTGCATATGATTTTATTCCACTTGCATTGTCTGTTGCTGTTATTTTTATTGTGTTTGTTGTTGCTGTTATGCTTTTTATTTCTGGTTTTTCTTTGTCTATGTTTGTTACTTCGTATGATGCTGTTATTCCGTAGTTATTTCCGTCTGTTAGTGCTGCATACATTGTTCCATTTGATGTGAATATTTGCCTATTTGATGTTACCCAGTCTGTTGTTGTGTTTTTACTTGTTGCTAGACTAAATGTTTGTCCATTTACATTTAGTGTTGCTGTTACTTCTACACTTTCTTTTGTCCATGTGTCTGGTTTTGCTGCAAATTTTATGTCATTTGAGTCTAGTTTTGGTACTATACTTGTTTTTGCTTCTAATTCGTTTGATGCTTTTTTCTGCCCGTTTTTTCCTATTGCTACTGCTTTTACTACAAATGTTGTGTCTTGTTTTAGTTTTGTGTATGTGAATTCGTTTTGGTCTGTTGTTTCTACTAAGTTAAAGTTTGTGCTTCCTTTTTCTTTTATGTAGTATTCTATTTTTCCGCCTTCGTTTCTTCTTGTTGTTGCTGTTACTGCTATTGTGTTTGTTGTTGTTTTTACAACTTTTATTTGTATTACTGGTGATAGTTCGTCTTCTTTTCCTAAGTAGTCTGAACCGTCTAGACCTACTTTATATACATCTCCATCTACTTTTACCTCGAAGAACCATTCTGTTTTTCCGTCTTTTTCTTCTGATGTTACTTCACTTACCTCTATGTCTTTTCCTCCGGCTTTTTTTATTTCCTCTAGGTCATTTTTGACGTCTTCGTATGTTTCTCGTATTATTTCTTCATCTGTTCCTCTTATTTGTTCGGTTTGATTTATTTTTAGTTTGGTTTGCAAGGTTGTAGCGATTGCGGCTCTTTTGTGCTCTAATTTTGTGTCTTCTGCTGCACGAAATATTCCTGTTCTTGTTATTCCTTGTATTGAGATTGACGCCAAAATTAGAAGTACCACTATTGTTACAACTAGTGCTACCATTGTTATTCCGCTTCTTTCGTTTAAAAGCTTAGATATTCTTTTCTTTTCGTTTAAAGAGTAGCTCTCTCTCTCTCTCTCTCTCTCTCTCTCTCTCTCTCTCTCTACAGTATCAAGGGTTTCAGATTTCATTCTAGTTTTTTGTTTTTTCATTTGTTTTCCTCCTTTTTTCCCTTTCGCTTTATTTTATGTATTCGGCAAGTTATGCAACTTTTATAATATATAAATCTACATTGCATTCTTTGATTTTCGTAATATATAAATCTATTTCTACTTAATTTATATTAATATTATATTTTATAATATAACATCTTTCGCCAAAT